>ERZ772865.3371-NODE-3371-length-12236-cov-3.721698_pt1 | contig 12236 bp, 10 predicted proteins | sample MGYA00512133_ERZ772865 | MGnify/ENA primary metagenome ERZ772865 (study PRJEB29015, sample SAMEA2737722) | human gut metagenome | biome: human gut; feature: human-associated habitat; material: faeces | place: China | collected 2012 ...
ATTTTCCGGCATTTTCAAGCAAATAGACATTTAACATTCTGTTGAAAACTTCTCTGAAAGTTTTTTATGGAAAATTGTGGGGAATTGTGGGGAATTTCATACTTTTACGGTCGCTTATTATAATAAGGTAATGATACGTTTTTTAGGGAATATTGAAGCCAAGGCGGACGCCAAAGGAAGGGTGTTTATCCCCGCCACCTTCAGGAAGCAGTTGCAAATTGCTTCTGAAGAGAAGCTTATTATGCGTAAAGACGTATTTCAGGACTGTCTGACTCTGTACCCCGAGAGCGTGTGGAACGAGGAATTAAACGAGCTTCGGAGCAGGCTCAATAAATGGAACAGCAAACATCAACTCATTTTCAGGCAGTTTGTGAGCGACGTTGAGGTGGTGACTCCCGACAACAGCGGGCGCATACTAATCCCCAAACGGTATTTACAGATATGCAATATCCACGGGGATATACGCTTTATCGGTATCGACAACAAGATAGAGATCTGGGCGAAGGAACGGGCCGAACAGCCGTTTATGTCGCCTGAGGAGTTCGGTACAGCATTAGAAGAAATTATGAACGACGAAAATAGACAAGATGGAGAAAGATGAATTGACATACCACGTGCCTGTATTGCTAAAAGAGAGCGTTGACGGGATGAATATTCGTCCAGACGGAACGTATGTAGACGTTACGTTTGGAGGAGCAGGTCATTCGCGCGAGATTCTTTCGCGACTCGGAGAAGGCGGACGGTTGCTGGGATTTGATCAGGACGAAGATGCCGAACGGAACATTGTCAACGATCCTCATTTCACCTTTGTACGCAGTAATTTCCGTTACTTGCACAATTTTCTGCGTTATCACAACATTGAACAGGTAGACGCAATTCTTGCCGACCTCGGCGTCTCCTCTCACCACTTCGATGACAGCGAACGTGGTTTCTCCTTCCGTTTCAACGGAGACTTGGACATGCGCATGAATAAACGGGCGGGACTCACAGCGGCTGATATACTTAATACATATGAGGAAGAACGCCTGGCGGATATTTTTTATCTGTATGGCGAACTGAAAAATAGCCGCAAGCTGGCATCAGTAATCGTAAAGGCCAGAAACGGACAGCAGATTCGGACGATCGGTGAATTTCTGGAGATTATCAAACCGCTCTTCGGCCGTGAACGCGAAAAGAAAGAGCTTGCTAAAGTATTTCAGGCATTGCGGATTGAAGTAAATCAGGAAATGGAAGCGTTGAAAGAAATGTTGCTAGCCGCAACCGAAGCATTGAAACCGGGCGGAAGGCTGGTAGTAATCACCTATCATTCACTGGAAGACCGTATGGTAAAGAATATCATGAAGACGGGCAATGTGGAAGGTAAAGCGGAAAGTGATTTCTTCGGAAACCTGCAAACGCCGTTCCGTCTTGTCAACAACAAAGTTATTGTACCCGACCAGGCGGAGATCGAAAGAAATCCACGGTCGAGAAGTGCCAAATTACGAATTGCAGAGAAAAAATAATAAAAGGAAGTATGGAAGAAGCAGTAAACAAGAAGGCAGACGAAAGCAAGAAGAAGAAACGCACTTCACTGAAAAGTATCTTGGGCGGCGACATTCTGGCTACCGACTTTTTCCGTCGCCAGACGAAGTTGCTGGTACTGATTATGGTATTTATTATCTTCTACATCCACAACCGCTACGCCAGTCAGCAGCAGCAGATCGAGATAGACCGGTTGAAAAAAGAATTGACAGATATTAAATACGATGCGCTGACACGTAGTTCGGAACTAATGGAGAAGAGCCGCCAGTCTCGTATCGAAGAGTATATTTCAAGTAAAGAAAGCGATTTGCAGACTTCTACGAATCCTCCTTACCTTATTAAATAAGTGGAGAGTTGAAAATTGAGAGTTTTTAAAAGACGAGCACTGTGGCAGTTAATAAAAAAAATATAATGACCCGTTACTTCTTCGTCATCCTTTTGATGGCGTTGATAGGCGTGGCAATTGTCGTAAAGGCTGGTATCACCATGTTTGCCGAACGACAATACTGGCAGGACGTAGCCGATCGTTTCGTTAAAGAGAACGTAACTGTGAAACCCAACCGTGGAAACATTATTTCTTCCGACGGAAAACTTATGGCAAGTTCTCTTCCCGAATACAGAATATACATGGACTTTATGTCCGGTGAAAAGGATGAAAAACGCAGAAAAAAGGATCAGGCACGGCGTGATTCTATTCTTACTGCCAATATGGATTCTATCTGCATCGGACTTCATAAGATATTCCCCGACAAAAGCGCGGCCCAATTCAAGGCGCACCTCAAGAAAGGGCGTCAGGCAAAGAGCCGTAATTACCTAATTTATCCGAAACGTATTTCTTATATACAATATAAAGAGGTAAAGAGATTACCCGTTTTCTGTTTGAACCGATACAAAGGCGGATTCAAAGAGTTGGCTTACAACCAGCGCAAAAAGCCTTTCGGTTCACTGGCTGCCCGCACGTTGGGAGATGTATATGCCGACACGGCAAAAGGAGCAAGAAATGGTATTGAGCTTGCCTTTGATACAATACTGAAAGGACGGGATGGATTGACGCACCGACAGAAGGTGATGAACAAATACCTGAATATCGTGGACGTGCCGCCGGTTGACGGCTGCGACCTGATAAGTACGATTGACGTAGGTATGCAGGATATTTGCGAGAAGGCATTGGTGGACAAGTTGAAAGAGTTGAATGCTTTTGTCGGAGTAGTTGTCTTAATGGAGGTTGCTACCGGAGAAGTGAAAGCAATCGTTAATATGACAAAAGGCAAGGACGGTAATTATTATGAAATGCGTAATAATGCGATCAGCGATATGCTTGAACCGGGTTCAACTTTCAAAACAGCCTCTATCATGGTAGCTCTTGAAGACGGGAAAATCACACCTGATTATGTGGTAGATACCGGCAACGGGCAGATGCCGATGCACGGTCGTGTAATGAAAGACTGGAATTGGCGCCGGGGAGGATATGGCAAGCTTACAGTGACCGAAATCCTGGAGGTTTCTTCTAATGTTGGCACATCTTACATCATCGATCATTTCTACGGTAGCAATCCTCAAAAATATATAGATGGACTGAGGCGAATGAGTATTGACCAACCTCTCCATTTACAGATTGCGGGAGAAGGTAAACCAAACATACGCGGGCCGAAAGAAAGAAGTTATTTCTCAAAAACAGCTCTTCCTTGGATGAGTATCGGCTACGAGACACAGGTTCCGCCCCTCAATATCCTCACATTCTATAATGCAATAGCAAACAATGGAGTAAGTATACGTCCGAAATTTGTGAAAGCAGCCGTAAAAGACGGAGAGATAGTAAAAGAATACCCAACAGAGGTTATTAACCCAAAGATTTGTTCGGACAAGACTTTGGCACAGATACGCGAAATCCTGCAAAAAGTGGTAGGAGAAGGACTCGCCAAACCCGCAGGAAGCAAGCAATTCCATGTATCCGGAAAGACTGGTACGGCACAAATATCACAGGGAGCAGCCGGATATAAAGCAGGAGTTACAAATTACCTTGTCAGTTTCTGCGGATATTTTCCTTCGGAAGCTCCCAAATACAGCATGATTGTCTCTATTCAGAAGCCCGGTCCTACCGCTTCGGGCGGTTTAATGGCCGGTAGCGTATTCAGCAAGATTGCAGAAAGAGTCTATGCAAAAGACCTCCGATTACCGCTTACCAGCGCGATTGACACAAACACCGTTGTCATCCCGCACGTGAAGGCTGGAGAGATGAGACAAACGCAACGGGTCTTGGAAGAACTGAATATCAATATACAAGGCAAGATTGCCGATTCCAGGAAAGAAGTTTGGGGAAGTACACACGCTGCTCCGCAAGCTGTTGTTTTGGAAAGTCGGGGAATCATGCAGAATTTTGTGCCGAGCGTAATCGGTATGGGAGCGAAAGATGCAGTTTATCTGTTGGAAAGCAAAGGATTGAAAGTCAATCTGGTCGGAGTGGGGAAAGTGAAAAGCCAGTCGATAGCCAATGGAACCATCGTAAAGAAGGGACAAACGGTGACGCTGACGCTAAAGTAAAAATTAAAGATTAAAAATTAAATAGAGTGATGTTATTAAAGGAGTTACTGAAAGCGATCCAACCGGTAGAGGTAGCCGGAGATTCAGACATAGAAATCACCGGAGTCAATATTGACTCCCGTCTAGTGGAAGCCGGCCAACTGTTCATGGCAATGCGCGGCACACAAGCCGACGGCCACGCCTACATACCTGCTGCCATAGCGAAAGGAGCGACTGCTATCCTCTGCGAGGATATGCCGGAAGAACCTGTTGCGGGGATCACTTATATACAAGTCAAAGACAGTGAAGATGCAGTAGGAAAGATTGCTACTACTTTCTACGGCGACCCCACTTCCAAGATGGAACTGGTTGGCGTTACCGGAACGAACGGAAAAACAACGATCGCTACCTTATTATATAATACCTTCCGCTATTTCGGATATAAAGTAGGACTTATCTCTACAGTCTGCAATTATATCGATGACGAGCCGATTCCAACGGAGCACACCACACCTGACCCTATCACGCTGAACCGTTTATTGGGACGGATGGCAGACGAAGGATGTAAATACGCCTTTATGGAAGTCAGTTCCCATTCGATCGCACAGAAGCGTATCAGCGGATTAAAATTCGCCGGAGGTATCTTCACCAATCTCACCCGTGACCATCTGGACTATCATAAGACAGTAGAGAATTATCTGAAAGCTAAGAAAAAGTTCTTCGATGACCTGCCGAAGAATGCGTTCAGTCTGACCAATCTCGATGACAAGAACGGACTGGTAATGACGCAAAACACACGTTCCAAAGTCTATACTTATTCGCTGAGAAGTCTCAGTGACTTCAAAGGACGGGTGTTGGAATCCCATTTTGAAGGAATGCTACTTGATTTCAACAATCACGAGTTGGCAGTTCAGTTTATCGGCAAGTTCAACGCTTCCAACTTATTAGCGGTATTCGGTGCCGCTGTCCTGCTCGGAAAAAAAGAAGAAGATGTGTTGGTTGCCCTTAGCACACTGCATCCGGTTGCAGGACGTTTCGACGCTGTGCGTTCAAAAGACGGAGTTACCGCAATTGTCGACTACGCCCATACTCCGGACGCCCTTACTAATGTGCTGAATGCCATACACGGGGTATTGGAAGGGAAAGGAAAAGTAATCACCGTAGTAGGTGCGGGTGGCAACCGTGACAAAGGCAAGCGCCCCATCATGGCAAAGGAAGCCGCCAAAGCCAGCGACCGTGTTATCATCACTTCGGACAATCCCCGTTTTGAAGAGCCGCAAGACATCATCAACGATATGTTGGCCGGACTGGATGCAGAAGACATGAGAAAAACATTAAGCATCGCCGACCGCAAGGAAGCCATCCGTACGGCCTGTATGCTGGCTGAGAAAGGAGACGTAATACTCATTGCCGGAAAAGGGCACGAGAATTACCAAGAGATAAAAGGAGTAAAACATCACTTCGATGACAAAGAAGAAGTGAAGAGAATGTTGAACGATTAGACACCAACCACTGAAGAAATGTTATATTATTTGTTTGAATGGCTGCATAAGCTCAATTTTCCCGGAGCGGGAATGTTTGGATATACCTCATTCCGTGCACTGATGGCAGTTATCCTCGCCCTACTTATTTCGAGTATCTGGGGAGATAAGTTTATCAACCTGCTCAAGAAGAAACAAATCACGGAGACACAACGGGATGCGAAAATCGACCCGTTCGGCGTCAACAAAGTAGGCGTACCAAGTATGGGAGGCGTCATCATCATTACAGCCATCCTGATTCCTTGCCTGCTTTTAGGCAAGTTGCATAATATATATATGATACTTATGTTGATCACCACCGTATGGCTGGGATCACTCGGTTTTGCCGATGACTACATCAAGATTTTCAAGAAAGATAAAGAAGGACTGCATGGCAAGTTCAAGATCATCGGGCAAGTAGGTCTGGGACTGATTGTCGGACTTACTTTATATTTAAGTCCGGACGTGGTCATTCGCGAAAACATCGAGATACACAATCCGGGACAGGAGATGGAAGTGGTACACGGAACGAATGACTTGAAATCTACCCAGACGACCATTCCTTTCTTTAAGAGCAACAACCTCGACTATGCAGATCTGGTAGCTTTCATGGGCGATCACGCACAAACGGCCGGATGGGTACTGTTCGTTATCATCACCATCTTTGTCGTTACCGCCGTATCCAACGGAGCCAACCTGAATGACGGCATGGACGGAATGGCGGCGGGCAACTCCGCCATCATCGGAGCTACGCTAGGGATATTGGCTTACGTATCATCACACATTGAGTTTGCCGGCTATCTGAACATTATGTACATTCCGGGATCGGAAGAACTCGTAATTTACATCTGCGCCTTTATCGGTGCATTGATCGGCTTCCTCTGGTACAATGCCTATCCGGCACAAGTATTCATGGGAGATACCGGCAGTCTGACGATTGGCGGAATCATTGCCGTATTCGCCATCATCATCCATAAAGAATTGCTGATACCGATTCTCTGCGGTGTATTCCTCGTAGAAAATCTGTCGGTCATTCTCCAACGGGCTTACTATAAAGCCGGAAAACGAAAAGGAGTGAAACAACGTCTGTTCAAACGGACGCCGATTCACGATCATTTCCGCACTTCCATGAGTTTGATAGAACCGGGATGTACGGTGAAGTTCACCAAGCCCGACCAACTGTTCCACGAATCAAAAATTACTGTCCGTTTTTGGATTGTGACCATCGTGCTGGCAGCCATAACGATTATAACGCTGAAAATAAGGTAAACGCTGAAGATAACTGAGGCGTGAATTAACAATAAAGAATCAGAGAGTATTAACCCGATTATTAACTTTTAAAGGATGTGCACAACTAATAGGCAATTCAGCATATTGGAGACAAGAGCACATTAGTGTAAATGAAAAGAATAGTAATTTTAGGAGCTGGCGAAAGCGGTGCAGGTGCAGCCGTGCTCGCTAAAGTCAAAGGATTTGAGACGTTTGTTTCGGATATGTCCGCCATCAAGGACAAGTATAAGGAACTTCTCGACAGCCACCACATTGACTGGGAAGAAGGCCGCCATACCGAAGAACTCATTCTGAATGCCGACGAAGTAATCAAAAGTCCGGGTATTCCGAATGACGCTCCTCTCATTCTGAAACTGAAAGCTCAAGGAACGCCGGTTATATCAGAGATTGAGTTTGCCGGACGTTACACGAACGCCAAAATGATCTGTATCACCGGTTCGAACGGGAAGACGACTACGACTTCCCTCATCTACCATATCTTCAAGAGTGCAGGTCTGAATGTAGGTTTGGCAGGCAATATCGGCAAGAGCCTGGCTTTGCAGGTAGCCGAAGACCACCATGACTATTATATTATCGAACTGAGTTCTTTCCAGTTGGATAATATGTATAACTTCCGTGCGAATATAGCCGTATTGATGAATATTACTCCGGACCATCTGGACCGCTACGATCATTGTATGCAGAATTACATCGATGCCAAATTCCGTATCACCCAGAATCAAACTCCGGACGACGCTTTTATCTTCTGGAACGACGACCCTATCATTAAACGCGAATTGGCAAAGCATGGTCTGAAAGCACACCTCTACCCTTTCGCAGCCGTAAAGGAAGACGGAGCGATTGCATACGTAGAAGATCACGAAGTGAAAATCAACGAGCCGATTGCTTTCAATATGGAACAGGAGGAATTGGCTTTGACAGGCCAGCATAACCTGTACAATTCTTTGGCAGCCGGTATCTCAGCCAATCTGGCAGGTATCACCAAAGAGAACATACGCAAGGCCCTCTCCGACTTCAAGGGCGTGGAACACCGGTTGGAGAAAGTGGCACGTGTCCGTGGAATTGATTTCATCAACGACTCCAAAGCGACGAACGTCAATTCGTGTTGGTATGCCCTGCAAAGCATGACTACCAAAACAGTATTGATTCTCGGTGGAAAAGATAAAGGAAACGACTATACGGAAATTGAAGACCTGGTACGCGAAAAGTGCTCGGCTCTTGTATATATGGGACTTCACAACGAGAAGCTGCATGATTTCTTCGACCGTTTCGGTTTGCCCGTAGCAGACGTGCAAACCGGCATGAAAGACGCCGTAGAAGCCGCCTATAAATTGGCGAAGAAAGGTGAAACCGTATTATTGAGTCCTTGCTGCGCTTCTTTCGACCTCTTCAAGAGTTACGAGGATCGTGGCGAGCAATTTAAAGAATGCGTCCGTGCCCTTTAATTTTTAATTTATAATTTTTAATTTCTGCAAGATTGGATTTATTAAAGAACATATTCAAAGGCGACAAGGTAATCTGGATTATCTTCCTCTGTCTCTGCCTCATCTCAATCATTGAGGTGTTTTCGGCAGCTTCGACACTGACCTACAAGAGTGGTGACCACTGGGGACCGATTACACAGCATTCCATCATCCTAATGGTAGGTGCCGTAGTAGTGGTGTTTCTGCACAATGTCCCCTACAAATGGTTTCAGGTATTTCCGGTATTTCTATATCCGGTTTCCCTTGTTCTATTGGCATTCGTCACGTTAATGGGTATCATTACGGGCGACCGTGTCAACGGAGCAGCCCGCTGGATGACCTTCATGGGATTACAGTTCCAACCGTCGGAACTAGCCAAAATGGCTGTCATCATTGCAGTTTCGTTTATCCTGTCGAAGAAACAGGATGAATATGGCGCCAATCCCAAAGCCTTTAAATACATCATGATTCTTACCGGATTGGTATTCATACTTATTGCACCGGAAAACCTGTCGACGGCTATGCTGTTATTCGGTGTAGTGTGCATGATGATGTTCATCGGACGGGTATCCGCAAAAAAACTGTTCGGAATGCTGGGATTGCTGGCACTTGTAGGTGGGGTCGCCGTAGGAATACTAATGGCTATCCCTGCCAAGACACTGCACAACACTCCGGGACTCCACCGTTTCGAAACCTGGCAGAACCGTGTTTCCGGCTTCTTCGATAAGGAAGAGGTTCCCGCCGCCAAGTTCGATATTGATAAAGACGCACAGATTGCACATGCACGTATTGCCATTGCCACCAGCCACGTAGTAGGCAAAGGTCCGGGAAACTCCATACAACGCGACTTCCTCAGCCAGGCTTTTTCTGACTTTATCTTCGCTATTGTAGTCGAAGAAATGGGACTGATAGGAGGCATATTCGTGGTCTTCCTTTATCTATGGCTATTGATGCGCGCCGGACGAATCGCACAGAAATGCGAACGGACTTTCCCCGCCTTCCTCGTCATGGGTATTGCCTTACTGCTAGTATCACAGGCCATATTGAACATGATGGTTGCCGTCGGACTATTCCCCGTCACGGGACAGCCGTTGCCTCTGGTCAGCAAGGGAGGAACAAGTACGTTGATTAACTGCGCTTATATCGGAATGATATTAAGCGTGAGCCGATATACCGCTCATCTGGAAGAACAGAAAGAGCATGATGCACAACTTCAACTGCAAATTGAAACAAATGCCGCAGATTCCGAAGCACAGGCAGCTGCCGAACCGACAGCACAGATTCTGAACAGCGACGCCAAGTTTGAAGATGAAAATGATATCAATAAAGGGTGAACAAGCTCTGTAAACGATGAATGGTGAATGATGAATGGTAAACGGAGAACAACGGATAGAAGAAAGGATTATTATGGAAAAAGAACTTAGAATCATCATTAGCGGTGGAGGTACAGGAGGACATATTTTCCCGGCTGTTTCCATTGCGAACGCTATAACGGAACTGCGTCCTGACGCAAAGATACTCTTTGTAGGAGCCGAAGGGCGTATGGAGATGCAGCGGGTTCCCGATGCAGGCTACGAAATCATCGGTCTGCCGATAGCGGGATTTGACCGCAAACGCTTATGGAAGAATATAGCTGTACTCGTGAAGTTGGCACGCAGCCAATGGAAAGCACGAAGCATTATCAAAAACTTCCGCCCGCAAGTGGCAGTCGGTGTAGGCGGATACGCCAGTGGTCCTACATTAAAGACAGCCAGCATGATGGGAGTTCCTACTTTAATCCAAGAACAGAACTCGTATGCAGGAGTTACCAATAAATTGCTTGCACAGAAAGCGAGAAAGATTTGCGTTGCTTATGACGGAATGGAGAAGTTCTTCCCTGCCGACAAGATTATCATGACGGGAAATCCGGTCCGCCAGAATCTGACGAAGGACATACCTTCTAAAGAGGATGCACTACACTCTTTCCACTTACAGCCGGATAAAAAGACAATCCTGATTGTAGGCGGCAGCTTAGGAGCAGGTACTATCAACAAAACGCTGACCACCGGACTGTCTGCTATCAAAGAGAACAGTGATGTCCAGTTTATCTGGCAAACCGGGAAATACTATTATCCGCAAGTAACGGAAGCCGTAAAAGCGGCGGGAGAAACCCCGAATTTATATGTGACGGATTTCATTAAGGATATGGCAGCAGCGTATGCAGCGGCCGATCTTGTAATCTCCCGTGCCGGAGCCGGTTCTATTTCCGAATTCTGCCTTTTGCACAAGCCGGTTATCCTGGTACCTTCGCCCAACGTAGCAGAAGACCACCAGACCAAAAACGCACTGGCATTGGTAAACAAGCAAGCGGCCATTTATGTAAAAGACAGTGAAGCGGAAACCAATTTATTGGATGTAGCCCTGTCTACAGTCAAAGATGAACAGAAACTGAAAGAACTAAGTGAAAATATTGCCAGATTAGCTTTACCCGATTCTGCAAAAATCATTGCACAGGAGGTTATCAAACTGGCGGAAAAAGAATAATAAAAAAAGCAATGAATATAGAAACGATAAAATCAGTCTATTTCGTAGGTGCCGGCGGCATCGGAATGAGTGCACTTGTACGTTACTTCCTTTTCAAAGGCAAAGTAGTGGCAGGCTACGACCGTACCCCTACTCCACTGACTGAAACCCTGATCGCCGAAGGCGCACAAATACATTACGAAGAAAACATCGACCTGATTCCGGAAGCCTGTAAGGACAAGGAAAGTACGCTCGTCGTATTCACTCCCGCCGTTCCGCAGGAACACGAAGAACTGGTTTATTTCCGTAACAACGGATTCGAAATACAGAAACGCGCCCAAGTGCTGGGAACAATCACTCATTCGAGCAAAGGCTTATGCGTAGCAGGAACTCATGGCAAGACCACCACGTCGACCATGACTGCCCACCTGCTCCACCAGTCGCACGTGGAATGTACCGCCTTCCTCGGAGGAATCTCAAAGAACTACGGCACCAACTTGCTGCTTTCTCAAAAAAGCCCTTACACGGTCATTGAAGCAGACGAGTTCGACCGTTCTTTCCATTGGCTATCCCCTTATATGTCCGTTATCACGGCCACAGATCCCGACCATTTGGATATTTACGGTACAGAACAGGCCTATCTGGAAAGTTTCGAGCATTACACAACTCTCATTCAACCGGGCGGCGCATTGATTATCCGTAAAGGCATCTCCCTACAACCGAAAGTGCAACCCGGCGTCCGTGTCTACAACTATTCACGTGACGAAGGAGACTTCCATGCCGAAAACATCCGCATCGGAAACGGAGAAATATTCATCGACTTCGTAGCCCCGGATACCCGGATCAACGACATCCAGTTAGGAATCCCAGTAAGTATCAACATTGAGAACGGAGTAGCTGCCATGGCATTGGCACACCTGAACGGAGTGACCGATGAAGAAATCAAAAAAGGCATGGCCAGCTTCCGCGGAGTAGACCGCCGGTTCGACTTCAAGATAAAGAACGACCGGGTAGTCTTCCTGAGCGACTATGCACATCATCCCTCTGAAATCAAACAGAGCGTGTTGTCCATGCGCGAACTCTATAAGGACAAGAAGATCACAGCTATCTTCCAGCCACATCTATATACCCGTACACGCGACTTTTATCAAGACTTTGCCGACAGCCTCTCGCTGCTCGACGAAGTAATTCTGGTAGATATCTATCCGGCACGCGAAGCACCGATTCCGGGCATCACCAGCAAACTGATTTATGATAACCTCCGCCCGGGTATCGAAAAAAGTATGTGTAAAAAAGAAGATATACTGAACATTCTGAAAGATAAAAACATTGAAGTATTAATTACTCTGGGAGCAGGAGACATCGACAACTATGTCCCCGAAATATGTAAAATCCTCGAAAACCGATAAAGCTTATGGTA
>ERZ772865.3374-NODE-3374-length-12228-cov-11.787316_pt1 | contig 12228 bp, 9 predicted proteins | sample MGYA00512133_ERZ772865 | MGnify/ENA primary metagenome ERZ772865 (study PRJEB29015, sample SAMEA2737722) | human gut metagenome | biome: human gut; feature: human-associated habitat; material: faeces | place: China | collected 2012 ...
GGCGGTGTGGGAAATGTCATCGGCTCCTTCTTTGGTGTACTTATCAACGGAACGATTTCCACACTGGTGAAGACGAACGGCAAGCTGCTCAGCTCGTGGTCCAGCATTGCGGTGGCTGCGCTGCTCTGCTTCTTCATCGTATTACAGAGTATCTTTGCAAAGATCAAAGAGAAGAGCAAATAAAAACAAGGCTGTCCAGGGGCTGTCCGCTTCATGCGGCAGCCTTTTGGCTCCTCTATGGGAAAATACCGTGCTGTGTTAAAAAAGCACCCCGGGCAGGAGGTGCAGCCGGCAGGAGAAAAGGCGGGAGGAATATGAACATATTTCAGAAGAGGACTGTGGGAAAAAAAGGAATCGCGGCGGCGTTGCTTGCCAGCCAGCTGCTCTTTACAGCCGGCTGTGGGAGTGTGGAGCAGAGAGAGACTGCGGGACAGCTGGATACGGAGCAGACGATGCAGCAGGACGGCTATATTGTGGTCGGATATGTGCAGGTCGGCTCGGAATCCGACTGGAGAACCACCAACACACAGTCCTTTAAGGATGTGTTCACGCAGGAAAACGGCTACTATCTGATCTTCGAGGACGGACAGCAGAAGCAGGAGAACCAGGTGAAGGCAATCCGCAATCTGATCCTGCAGGAGGTGGATTATATCGTGCTCGACCCGATCGTGGAGACAGGCTGGGAATCCGTTCTGGAGGAGGCGAAGGAAGCCGGAATCCCGGTGATTCTGTCTGACCGCAGGACGGAGATGGAGGACGACAGCCTGTATACATGCTGGGTGGGCAGTGACTTCGCGGAGGAGGGCAGGAACGCCGGGCACTGGCTGGAGAATTATCTGGAAAAGCAGGGGCGGAGCGGGGAGACAGTTCATATCGTATCTCTCCAGGGGACGCTGGGCTCCTCTGCACAGATCGGGCGGACAGACGGATTCGCAGAGGTTCTCCAGCAGAATGAAAACTGGGTGATGCTGGAGCGCCAGTCGGGGGATTTCACGCAGGCAAAGGGGCAGGAGGTTATGAAGGAATTTCTCGAAAAATACGAGGATATTGATGTTGTAATCAGCGAGAATGACAATATGACCTTTGGCGCTATCGAGGCGATCCGGGAGGCGGGCAGGACGATTGGCAGTGACGGGGACATTATTATCCTGTCCTTTGATGCGGTAAGGGATGCCCTCAAGGCAATCCAGACCGGGGACATCGCGGCTGATTTTGAATGCAATCCGCTGACAGCCCCGCTTGTGGAGGAGACGATCCGCCGCCTGGAGGCGGGGGAAAGCGTGGAGAAGATTCAGTATGTGGAGGAGACATATTTTGACTGTGAGATGGATCTCTCGGAGCTGTTGGAGAGCAGACCATATTAGGCAGGAAGTCCCTGCTTCTGCTGTCGGTAAAATTATCTGAAAAAATTAGCACTCACCTCTTGACAGTGCTAACAACTGGTGCTATAACATAATTGTAACAGGGAGAACAAAGCAGGCGGCGCATAGATATGTGCCGCCTGTATATCATAGGAAGAGAAAGAGAGGTACGCTTATGAACATTCAGAAATTTACACAAAAGTCAGTGGAAGCCATTAACGATTGCGAGAAGCTTGCCTATGAATATGGAAATCAGGAGATCGAGCAGGAGCATCTTCTGGTTGCCCTCATGCGGCAGGAGGATGGACTGATTCCGAAGCTGATTGAGAAGATGGAGATTCAGAAGGAGCACTTCAGGGATAACGCCGAGCGGCATCTGGCAGCGCGTGTCAAGGTGTCCGGCGGTCAGGTCTATGTCGGACAGGATTTAAATAAGGTGCTTATTCATGCCGAGGATGAGGCGAAGCAGATGGGGGACGAGTATGTTTCTGTCGAGCATCTGTTCCTGGCGCTGATCAAGTATCCGAATAAGGCATTGAAGGAGATCTTTAAGGAGTACGGCATTACCAGAGAACGGTTTTTGCAGGCGCTCTCGACAGTCCGCGGCAATCAGCGCGTGACATCGGACAATCCGGAAGCAACCTACGACACGCTGGAGAAGTACGGGTATGATATGGTAGCCCGTGCGAGAGACCAGAAGCTGGATCCGGTCATCGGACGTGATGATGAGATCCGGAATGTCGTGCGGATTCTGTCCCGTAAGACGAAAAACAACCCGGTGCTGATCGGTGAGCCGGGTGTCGGAAAGACGGCTGTTGTCGAGGGGCTTGCCCAGCGAATTGTAAAAGGCGATGTGCCGGAGGGCTTAAAGGACAAGAAATTGTTTGCACTGGATATGGGTGCGTTAATCGCAGGTGCAAAATACCGCGGTGAATTCGAGGAGCGGTTAAAGGCAGTGCTTGATGAGGTGAAAAGTTCCGAGGGACAGATTATCCTGTTCATTGATGAACTTCACACGATCGTGGGTGCGGGCAAGACGGATGGTGCGATGGATGCCGGACAGCTGTTAAAGCCGATGCTTGCGCGTGGTGAACTGCATTGTATCGGTGCGACGACCCTGGATGAGTACCGCGAATACATTGAAAAAGATGCGGCGCTCGAGCGTCGTTTCCAACCGGTAATGGTGGATGAGCCGACGGTCGAGGATACCATCTCCATTCTGCGTGGATTGAAGGAGCGCTACGAGGTTTTCCATGGAGTTAAGATTACAGATTCTGCGCTGGTATCGGCAGCAGTGCTCTCGAACCGTTATATTTCGGATCGTTTTCTTCCGGATAAAGCGATCGATCTGGTCGATGAGGCGTGCGCGCTGATCAAGACCGAGCTGGATTCCATGCCGACGGAACTGGACGAGTTGAACCGCCGTGTCATGCAGATGGAGATTGAGGAGACAGCGCTGAAAAAGGAGACCGACCGTCTGAGCCAGGAGCGTCTGGCAAATCTGCAGAAAGAACTGGCAGAGCTGCGCGATGAATTCAACACGAAGAAAGCGCAGTGGGAGAATGAGAAAAAGTCGGTAGAAAAAGTACAGAAGCTGCGTGAGGAGATCGAAGCGGTCAAGAATGAGATCAAGATGGCACAGCAGAAGTACGATCTGGAGAAGGCAGCCGAATTGCAGTATGGCAAGCTGCCACAGCTACAGAAGCAGTTGGAGATCGAGGAGGAAGCCGTGAAGAAACGCGACCTTTCCCTGGTGCATGAAAACGTCAGTGAGGAAGAGATTGCGCGGATCATCTCCAGATGGACAGGAATTCCGGTGGCAAAGCTGACGGAGAGCGAGCGTAACAAGACGCTGCATCTCGACGAGGAACTGCACAAACGTGTCATCGGCCAGGATGAGGGCGTCACGAAAGTGACGGAAGCAATCATCCGTTCCAAAGCAGGTATCAAAGACCCGAGTAAGCCGATCGGATCGTTCTTATTCTTAGGACCGACCGGTGTTGGTAAGACAGAGCTTGCAAAGGCGCTTGCAGCAAGTCTCTTCGATGATGAGTCGAATATGGTGCGTCTTGATATGAGTGAGTATATGGAGAAATATTCCGTCTCCCGTCTGATCGGAGCGCCTCCAGGATATGTCGGATACGATGAGGGTGGACAGCTGACCGAGGCAGTGCGCAGAAAGCCGTATTCGGTGGTATTGTTTGATGAGGTGGAGAAGGCACATCCGGATGTGTTCAACGTTCTGTTGCAGGTACTGGACGATGGACGAATCACAGATTCACAGGGACGTACCGTCGATTTTAAGAATACAATCATCATCATGACATCGAACCTTGGATCAGCACATCTGCTTGAGGGCATCGATGCAAACGGGGATATCAATCCGGAGTGCGAAGCGGCAGTTATGGACGAACTGCGCGGACATTTCCGTCCGGAGTTTTTGAACCGTCTGGATGAGATTATTATGTTTAAGCCGCTGACGAAGGACAACATCGGTAACATCATCAACCTTCTGGTTGCAGATCTCAACAAACGTCTGGCAGACCGTGAGATCACGGTGGAGCTGACCGATGCGGCAAAGCAGTATATCGTGGAAAACGGATATGATCCGATCTACGGTGCAAGACCGTTAAAGCGGTTCTTACAGAAGCATGTGGAGACACTTTCTGCAAAGCTGATTCTTGCGGATAAAGTCAGGGAGGGAGATACGATTCTGATTGATGTCTCCGGAAATGAACTGACGGCAGCAGTGAAAGCTTAAAGAAAAATGGACAGCCCGGCAATTTCGAGATGGAATTGCCGGGCTTTTTTGTTATAATAACAGAAGAAAATATCCGTGGAAAATACTACGACTTCGGACGGGATAAAAAGAAAAAGCAGGAAAAAGTGTATGATAACGATTAAGGATATGGCAGAAATAGCGGGGGTCAGCCCGACTACTGTTGCGAATGTTCTACATGGAAGAACGAAAAAAATGTCGAAGGAGACATTGAAAAAGGTGCAGGATGTGATCGATCAATCCCATTACGTTTCAAATATGGGGGCACGCGTTCTGGCAAATTATGGCTCCAGAATTATCGGAGTTATCATGAATTATGACAGGCGTGCGGAAAACAATGCAATGGCGGATCCGTTTTATGGAACCATAGTGGGAGCATTGGAAAAAGAAATCAGGGAACACGGTTACTATATGATGCTATATATGGCAGGGAGTGTTGAAGAAACGGTCAGGCTGGCATCTTCCTGGAATATTGAGGGACTGGTGGCGCTTGGCTGCCGGGCGGAGGATGTCCAGAAAATGAAAGAACAGTTAAAAATGCCGGTGGTGTTTATTGATTCTTATTTTGAAAATCAGGATTGTTATAATGTCGGGCTGGATGACTTCGGGGGAGGATACATGATGACAAATTATCTGATCCGGCAGGGGCATAGAAGAATTGCGTTTCTGGCAGATCAGCAGGAACCGGCAGGTGTTGACCGGGAGCGCTTACTGGGATATCAGAAAGCACTTGAAGAGAATGGAATCATATTTCATGAGAGGGACTATGTCCCGATCAGCTTCAGAAAACAGACGAGACACACGCGGTTGTGGGAATTTTGTCAGGAGCGCCTGAATGAGTATACGGCACTGTTTTTCGCTTCGGATTTTTATGCAAGCGATGCAGTATTTATTTTTCAATCGCAGGGAATACGTGTCCCACAGGATATATCGGTGGTAGGATTTGATGATAACCTGTTTGCAGAGCACTGCCGTCCAATGCTTACGACTGTGCAGCAGCATGTGGCAGACAAAGCATTTTACGCATTTGCGCTGTTGCAGCGTCTGATCAGGGGAGAGGAGTGCATAGAAAAAAATATTCATCTGCCGGTAAAGCTGGTCATAAGAGAGAGTGTGCAGCCATTAGAACCATAAATTTATAGTTAAAAGACATTTAAGTGCATATTGCACAATGAATGTCTTTTTTTATTGTAAAAATAGTAGGTGTTACACAACACCTATTGCCGCATGTGGAAAGGAATGATACCATAGCAGATGTAAAGGATAGGTGTTACGTAACACCTGTGAGAAAAGGAGGAATTATGATGATGGGAAAAAGGTTTTTGGCATTAGGTCTTACGGTGGCAATGACGGGCAGCCTGCTTGCCGGCTGTGGCAGTGCAGGAACAGAAAGCAGCGCAGGGGCATCCGCTGACAGCTCAGAATCTGGACGTTCCGGCAATGAAAATGCAAAGGTAGAATTGGAATTGTTTTCTACTAAAACAGAAAATGCTGATATTTTACAGCAGATGATTGATGGATTTATGGAGAAGAATCCGGATATCAAAATTACACTTACGTCAGAATCGGATGCGGCAACAGTTCTTAAGACACGGCTGACAAAGAATGATGTGCCGGAACTGATTGCCATGGGTGGAGATTCAAACTATACGGAACTTCAGAGTGCGGGAGTCCTGCTCGACTTAAGCGGTGAGGATTTCATATCTGAAGTACAGAGTGCATATCTAAAGATGCTCTATGATGTCAATGTAGACAAAGAGCAGAAAGCGTATGGTGTACCTTATGCGACCAATGCATCCGGTGTGTTATATAATGAAGATCTGTTCGCGCAGGCCGGTGTTGAGGTACCTCAGACCTGGAGTGAATTTCAGAATGTGGTGATTCAGCTGCAGGAGGCTGGCATCACACCATTTGAATTGACGTTTGCGGACAGCTGGACGTGTCTGCCGCCGTGGAACAGCATGGCTCCGGTTATTCCGGCAGAAAATTTTACGGATGAACGCAAAGAGGGAAAGACGGCGTTTACAGGTACACACGAGGAGGTTCTGGAAAAATATCTGTGGCTTTTGGATTATGCGCAGGATGATTTTATGGGAACGACGTACACAGATGGAAATGCAGCATTTGCAAATGGTGCAGCAGCCATGATGATCAATGGAAACTGGGCAATTTCAGAGTTTTTGAATACCAATCCGGATATGAATGTGAATATGTTTGCGTTCCCGTCCGTGGATGAGGCTGACCGGAATACCGTGACATCCGGTGTAGATGTACTGTTGGCTGTCTCCAATCAGGGAGATGAGGCACAGCAGGAGGCTGCAAAAGAGTTTATCCGCTATGCTCTGACACCGGAGGTGGCGCAGTCTTATATCGACGACCAGTTTGCATTTTCGGCTGTCAATGGGGTAGAACAGAAGAATGAGACGGTATCAGGTGTCAGCAAGGACATTGCAAATGGTAAAGTTTCCAATTTCCCGGATCATTATTATCCGAACGGATTTGATCTGTCTGCGATTCTGCAGCAGTTTGCATTAAATAAAGTGGACGGTATGGATGATACAGAGAATATCACAGAAACGCTGCAATCCTGCGATGAGCAGTATGATGCAGCAAATGTAGAATAAATGATATGAGGTGCGTATGAAACAGAAAAAGAGAATCAATCCGGCATTTTACATTATGACGGTGCCGATGGCAGTCCTGTTTTTCTGTTTCCATACGTTTCCATTTCTGCAGGGTGTATTTTACAGCTTTACGGACTGAAAAGGGTATGGAAACTGGAATTTTGTAGGGCTGCGAAATTATCTGCATATTTTTCAGGACACAATTTATAGATGATGGTGACGCAGACAAAGCAAATGAGGCACTTGATTATCAAACCGTTGAAAATGCAATTGAGTCTTTGCTACCGGGAAAAGAATGGGGAGATTATTTTAAATGTCATTTCAAACCATTTCTTAATGTAAGGTTGAAGACTCTGGAACAGAAGCAGGCACTACAGAATATATTAGAATATTGCGATGAAACGACATTGAAAGTTCCTTTTATTATGGGAATAGGTGCGAAGATGATAGGTGGGATTGCACAAGAAACCAGAACCGCAGATGAGATGATAGCCTATTATCGTGATATGAGTGAAAGTGAATATGAAAGACTAAAAGAAAAAGTATGGATAGGTGCTAAAATGAAAAACGGTATAATGAAATACCATCCAGCATTTATTGCACAGAGAAAAATGCAGAAAGAGTTACAAAATAAAGGATATAACGATATATTCATTCCTAATTTAATGGTTCTGTCTCCAACGTATGCAGAATATAAGAAAGCGTTAGATAATGTGAACGATAGAATGTGTAGAGAACTTGGACTGTATTATGATAGCAATTATAACTTAGTTATTAAAAAAGATAATTCTAAGTAAAAGTTAAACTACCCTTTGGAAGAGGAGAAATCCTTTTCTCAAAGGGCTTTTTCTATTTATACGGATATTCGCAAACTACAAGATAAAGCCAAAACTTCATATACTCTAAGCACAAGGAGGTTGAGGTTTGGCTATGAACAACAGTTTAGCAGAAGTACACCCGGAGCTTGTTTCGGAGTGGTCAGAGAAGAATTTACTGCTTACACCTGATGGCATTACTTTCGGTTCAAATAAAAAAGTATGGTGGAAAGGTACTTGCGGTCACGAATGGCAGACAAGCGTAAAGGCTCGTTCCAGTGGCGAGAAATGCCCCATATGCTCCGGTGCGAGAGTGATTGAGGGAATTAACGATTTAAGTACATTGAAGCCGGAATTGGCTTCGGAGTGGTCAGAGAAAAATGAAATCAAGCCGACAGAGGTATCTATCGGCTCACACAAGAAAGTGATATGGAAGTGTAAATTAGGACACGAATGGATAGCCACTGTAAAGAGCAGAACCATCAACAAAACAGGTTGTCTGTACTGCTCCCATAACAAAGTGCTTGCAGGATTTAATGACCTTGCAACTCTGTTTCCGGAAGTTGCAGACGAATGGTCTGATAAGAATGAAAATAAGCCTACCGAAGTTATGGCGTTTGCAAACAGCAAGGCTTGGTGGAAGTGCAGAACCTGCGGTTATGAATGGAATACGCTTATCTCTACACGCTCAGGCGGCAGTAAATGTCCTTGTTGCAGTGGATATATATTTATAAAAGGCAAGAATGACCTAAAAAGTACACACCCACAGATAGCCAAAGAATGGTCAGAGAAAAACTATCCTCTGCAACCGGATGAAGTCAATGCAAAGTCGAGGAAAAATGCATGGTGGCAATGTAGATATGGTCATTCTTGGAGTATGAAGATAAACGAGTGTACTGTTCTCGGAAAAGGGTGCAGAATATGTGAGCAGGAGTATGTGTCCGAAGGGTATAAGGTTGTTTGTAAGATTAAAGAAGTTGAAAACAATACAAGAGTAATCTTATGTGATTTGTTAAATAAAAGAAAACCATGAAAAATGCAGGTGTTGAAAAATAATAAATTGTTGTATTATGATGTTGATAATAAAATATGGAGGTGTATCATGAAAGCACATAAATATTGGTCAATCGTAGCAATAGTTACAATGGTTGGAACTTTTTATACAGGATATAAAGGGTTAAAAGCAGCACACAAATACTTTGCATTTGGCTCTCTGATATGCATGATTATGGCAGTCTATTCTGGTCATAAAATGATTTCTGGCAATAAGAGGACAAGAAAACAGATGGAATTGAAAGAAGTGGAGGAATAAAATATGTTAGAAGTAGGAAAAAAAGCACCGGACTTTGAATTGCCGGATCAGAATGGAGAAATGCATAAATTAAGCGATTATGCAGGAAAAAAAGTGATCTTATATTTTTATCCAAAGGATAATACACCAGGATGTACGAAGCAGGCATGTGGCTTTTCTGAGCGTTATCCACAGTTTACTGAGAAGGGAGCTGTTATTCTCGGAGTAAGCAAGGACTCTGTAGCGTCTCACAAGAGATTTGAAGAAAAATACGGACTGGCATTTACGCTATTAGCAGATCCGGAGCGTAAAGTTATTGAAGCATATGATGTCTGGAAAGAAAAGAAAAATTATGGAAAAGTATCTATGGGTGTAGTAAGAACTACATATCTTATTGATGAGCAGGGAATCATTATAAAGGCAAATGATAAAGTCAAGGCGGCAGATGATCCTGAAAATATGCTTAAGGAATTGGCATAATGAAGATTATTTTATCACCTGCAAAAAAGATGATTGTAGATACCGATAACTTAGCACCGGTTGAACTGCCTGTCTATATTGATAAGACAGCAGAAGTATTAAACTGGATGAAAAGCAAATCAAAAGAAGAACTGAAAGCTATCTGGAAATGTAATGACAAGATTGCAGAGCAGAACTTTAACAGATTGGAAAATATGGATCTTTATAACAGGCTTACTCCGGCTGTTTTAGCATATGAAGGAATTGCTTTTCAATATATGGCACCATCCGTGTTTGAAAATAGTCAGTTTGAGTATGTACAAAATCATTTGAGAATATTATCAGCTTTTTACGGTGTTTTAAAACCTATGGACGGAGTAACGCCATATCGCTTGGAAATGCAGGCAAAGGTCGAAATAGGAGATGCAAAAAATCTGTATGAGTACTGGAATGATATGCTGTATCGTTCAGTAATTGATGAAAGCAGAATTATAATTAATCTTGCATCAAAGGAATATTCTAAATGTATAGAAAAGTATCTTACACCGAAGGATAAATATATTACAATTTCATTCTGCGAACAAGCTGGAAATAAACTGGTAACAAAAGGTACTTATGCTAAGATGGCTCGTGGTGAGATGGTTCGATTCATGGCGGAAAATGATATTGAAAATCCTGATGATATAAAAAAGTTTGACAGGCTTGGTTATATATTCAGGTCTGATTTATCATCAGATAGTAAATATGTTTTTGAACGCAAAATAGCATAATTATTTTAAGTTATCAAGAGAATATAATTTGAAAATAACAACTATTACTAATTTTATATTATAAGATAACCTGTAATAAAAAAGAGGACATATGGATTTATACATATCCATATGTCCTCTTTTTTATTGATATTAATCTACAAGCTTGTCAAGCTCCTTGATATACTCAGTTTCGCTTGAGGTTTTATGAGTAGACTGTTTTGCATATAATCCGACAGAAGTCTGTGATTTCTTAATTGCCTGCATGGTTCCAGCACCGGCAACACAACCTCCGGGACATGCCATACCTTCAAGTAGATATCCGGGATACTTGCCTAGAGTTGCAAGTTTAAGGAGCTGACGGCATTCCTTTAAACCTTCTGCATTTGCTACCTTTATCTCCTGATCCGGATGATCACGTTTTATAACATTAACAACAGCCTGTGCCACACCTCCTGCGACTGCAAAGTTTCTTCCGTCTGTTGAAGCATCGCTGACACCAGCAGGGTCTTCCTCGATATTTTCAAGGTCCACATGCTTTGCGGAAAAAATACCGGTCATCTCTTCGAAGGTGAGTACAAAGTCCACTTCACTTCGTACACTGCGTCGCATAGCTTCAAGTTTTTTGGCAGCACATGGTCCGATAAATACCACGCGCGCATCTGGATTATGCTGCTTTATAAGACGTGCAGTGAGCGTCATAGGTGTAAGTGCCATTGAGATACATTTTGCATGCTCAGGGAAGAGTTTTTTAGCCATGACTGACCATGCCGGACAACATGAGGTTGCCATGAAAGGAAGTTCATCCGGTACCTCTTTTAGGAAGTCCTCGGCCTCCTGCTTGGCACAGAGGTCTGCACCTATAGCTACTTCAAATACATCTGCAAAACCAAGAGCCTTCATGGCTGCACGTAGCTTTCCGGGAGTAACTTTTGGACCAAACTGTCCAACAAATGCAGGAGCAACTGCAGCATAGACCTTTTCACCGGACTGTATAGCTCTGATAGTCTGGAAAATCTGGGATTTATCAGCAATCGCACCAAAAGGACAGTTGACAAGGCATTGTCCGCACGAAACACACTTGTCATAATCGATATTTGCTTTGCCGTTTTCGTCAGAAGAAATGGCATCCATGCCACAGGCCTTTGCACATGGACGTTCCTGAACAATAATTGCATTATATGAACATACGCTTGCACAGCGTCCACACTTTATGCATTTTTCCTGGTCAATTACAGATTTTCCGGTCGTGCGATCCAGCGATACAGCATCTTTTGGACATACCTCCATGCATGGATGAGCCAGACATCCCTGACAGCCGTCTGTAACATGTACTCTTTTTTCAGGGCATGCATTACATGCAAATTTTATAACATTGATAAGAGGCGGTGTATAGTAGGTTTCATCTTTGTCGGCAGCCTCGATTCCATCTGATATAGGTGAATGCTCTGCAGCACTACGGTAAGGCAGACCCATTGCCAGACGAAGTCTCTCTCCGACTATAGCACGCTCCAAAAATACATCGTTCCTGAAATTTCCTTTTTCGCCAGGAATAATCTTGTATGGAAGAGCTTCCATACGATCTTTTACAGGCCATTCGGTATGATATGCCATACGCGCAACCTCTGTAAAGATTTTATGTCTGATTTCCTGAATTCGGGTTTCGACACCTCTCATTCTTGATTCCTCCTTATAAAATAAAATCTCAATTTTCCTTATTGTATCAGATAAAATAAGCAGTCTCAATAAATAGGCTGTACTTTTTATGATACATAAATACTAGATAATTAATGAATTTTAAACCTGATTTTTTGCGTTTCTTTGAAAATAAAGGATAATATAAAATTTTAAAATAGGAATGATTACTGTTTTCATATTGACTAAAGTACTATAATACTATATAATAATTATGATCAATTAATCCTAATTAATAAGAATAAATGGCTATTTAGAGAATACCATTTAAAATACATGGAGAAGATAAAGGGAGGAAAATATGGATAGGAAAGCAATGTATAAGCTGAGTTATGGATTGTTTGTACTGACTGCAAGGGAAGATGAAAAAGACAATGGATGTATTATTAATACAGCCATACAGGCAGCTTCGGAACCAAACCAGTTAAGTATCTGTGTAAATAAGGCAAATTATA
>ERZ772865.3375-NODE-3375-length-12226-cov-7.769863_pt1 | contig 12226 bp, 9 predicted proteins | sample MGYA00512133_ERZ772865 | MGnify/ENA primary metagenome ERZ772865 (study PRJEB29015, sample SAMEA2737722) | human gut metagenome | biome: human gut; feature: human-associated habitat; material: faeces | place: China | collected 2012 ...
AGGAGAACCGCGCCACGGACGGCGCGTTTCGACGGTTTCGTCAAGCATAGAAACCTATCAAGCATAATTTCGTACAGTATCTTAGCCACGCAGCGTAGCGACGGCAGGAGTACGTGTGCGCCCGTGGTACCCAGGGCTTGCGTTCCGTACTATTATATAAACGTCCTAAATAAGGTTTTTAATGCCTTCTGTTAAACGCTTTGCAACTCTCACATTGTTCATAGTGTAAAGATGAATTCCCTCCACATCATTAGCTAAAAGCTCAATTATCTGACTCTCGCAGTAAGACATTCCGGCATCAAAAAGTGCAGCCTTGTTGTCTCCGTATCTGTGCACAATCTTCTGGAACTTCTCCGGGAACTTTGCTCCGCACATTGTGACCATTCTCTGAATCTGAGCCGCATTGATACAAGGCATGATGCCTGGGATAACAGGCACATTGATACCTGCAAGCCTGCAATCCTCAGCAAAATTGAAGAAGGTATCATTGTCAAAGAAGAGCTGCGATAAAAGAAGCTCTGCACCGGCATCAACCTTTTTCTTAAGATTCTTAATATCATCTACCTTATCAGCTGCCTCCGGATGGATGTCCGGGTAGCACGCACCTGCGATACAGAACTGATCACCTGTGGTTTCCTTTATGTACTTAATAAGGTCGCTTGCATGGAGAAAATCCTCCTTTGCAGGCACGTTCGGATTTCTATCTCCTCTTAAAGCCAGGATATTCTCAATGCCCTCATATGAAAGCTGTCTGGTGAACTCATCTATCTCTGCCTTGTTATAGCACAGACATGTAAGGTGTACGACCGGCTCCACATTGTACTGGTTCTTGATTTTCTTCGCAATCTCGATAGTCTTGTTATTGTTTGAGCTGCCGCCTGCACCAAATGTCACACTGATGTACTCAGGATGACAATCACAGAGTATCTCAAGCATCTCGTCTATATTTTTGAAGTCCTCCTCTTTCTTTGGTGGAAATATCTCAAAGGAGAGCGACTGTGGTTTGTTTGTATGTATCTGTGTAATCTTCATGTTATCCTCCGGTATATATGGTTATTCAATAATTTGTAATTTTTATATTCCATATATTACTGTAGTTTTTTGTCATTGTAAAATATATTTTTCTTTTAGTTTGTCATAAATAAAATCTATATCAAAACTTGCTGAGCATTTGATTTTTTTATATGAGGTGATATAATGGGCGAAGCAAATCAAAAAGAGGTTTCACAATGAAAAAAATAGATTTTGATAATGATTCAATAAAGAAAAATATATTGCAGGCTGCTCTGCCCATGCTGGCAGCCCAGATTCTAAGCCTGTTGTACAATATAGTAGACCGCATATACATTGCCCGCATACCGGATATGGGAACCACTGCACTCGGTGCTGTGGGGCTTTGCTTTCCTATTATAATGCTGACAATCGCTTTCTCCAATCTCTTTGGAAGCGGTGGTGCTCCGCTTTTTTCAATAAAAAGAGGCATGAGTGATGACAGAGCCGCCAATACTATAATGAATACGAGCTTTACAATGGTCTGCACATTCGCAGTCGTTTTTACAGCTTTGTGCATGATTTTTGCAAAGCCTCTTTTAATCGTGTTTGGCGCATCTGAAAATGCTCTCAAATACGCTCTGCCATACCTGCTCATTTATTTGATAGGAACACTCCCATCCATGATTTCAACCGGCATGAATCCCTTTATCAACGCTCAGGGCTACTCCACTACCGGCATGCTGTCTGTTGCAATCGGAGCCGTTGCCAATCTGGTTTTAGACCCGCTTTTTATATTTGGATTTAATTTCGGTATCAAAGGAGCAGCTATTGCTACGGTCATCTCACAAATACTGTCTGCTCTCTATGTGCTTCACTTTCTTAGGAAAAAGGCTGAGCTTAAGGTGCGCCTTATGACACTCTCTGAATTCAGTGAAAACACGCGCTATGCAAAGGACATCATAAGCCTTGGAACCTCAGGCTGTGTCATGCAGCTCACAAACAGCCTGGTATCTATATGCTGCAACAATGTGCTTTCAGTGACCGGTGGCGATTTGTACATATCGGTAATGACCATCGTATCAAGCATCAGGCAGATGGTCGAGACTCCAATTTATGCAATTGTGGAGGGTTCATCTCCTGTTTTAAGCTACAACTATGGCGCCAAAAGGCCGGCCCGGGTGAGAAAATCTATTTTCACTATGGGACTGCTCGTGCTTCTATATACAGCTGTCATGTGGAGTGTGATTATACTTGCCCCTCATGCCCTGATTGCAATTTTCAGTTCCGATTCCACCCTTATGGATGATGCGGTGAAGGCTTTGAATATCTACTTTGCGGCATTCATATTTATGGATCTGCAGTACATCGGACAGACCACCTTTAAATCACTGAACAAAAAGAAGCGGGCTATATTTTTCTCCCTGCTTCGCAAGGTGTTCATCGTTGTACCGCTGACATATATTCTGCCTTACTCCTTTGGTATGGGAACCGACGGTGTGTTTATGGCAGAGCCTGTATCAAACGTGATTGGCGGAAGCATCTGCTTTGTAACCATGCTTGGCACTGTGCTACCTGAGCTTCGCAGAATGGAGCAGTAATTACAGCATCTCATCAATGCAGATGCCGTAGCCTCCGGTCGGATCATCGACAAACACATGGGTGACTGCTCCTATTATTTTACCATCCTGTATGATAGGGCTTCCGGATGTGCCCTGCACTATGCCACCGGAGAGCTCTATCAGCCTGTCGTCTGTCACCTTAAGCTCCATTCCCTTGTTTGTATCTGTCGCTTTTTTATCTATATTTGTTATTTCCAGATTATATTTTTCAAGTTTTCCTGATATTTCCGATATCATCTGTGCACTGCCTGTGTGTATCTCATCCTTGCCGGCAACCGGATAATACGTATCCTCTGCGGCATATTCCGACAATTCATCGCTGTCAAGCTGTCCGTAAATTCCCAGATTACTATTGCAGTCAAGTGTGCCTATATGGCTTTTTTTGCCAAAATATACCACTCCGCCTATCTCGCCCGGCGCGCCGGCTTTTCCCTTTTTGATTTTGGTAAGCTTCATGCTGTACAAATCACCACTGTTTGCATACAAGAGATTGCCGCTTTGCGTTCCGTCTCCTATTCCATGCCCCAGCGCTCCAAAACGGCCGTCCTTTGTATAATAAGTGATAGTACCGATTCCTGCCAGATCATCCTTCACCCATATTCCCATATAGTATTTGCCATCATCCATCCTCACAGGCGTGATATCCGCTGACATTTTCTCACCGCCTCGAAGAAATTTAATGTTTACGGTACTTTTATCTTCATGACTTTCATCATGCTGCTTCATAATATCATTCACAGCTTCAGAAAGTTCCTCCTTGTCTGCCACAGTGCGTCCATTGACAGATAGGATATAATCACCGCACTGCACCTTTTTATCTGCCGGATTGACTTTTTTTCCATCCTCGTCTGTCACCTCCGTCGTATTCACTACAAGCACTCCCTCTGTCTGCTCATATATACCGGTCAGCCTGCCACAGGCATATACGCCCTCAACACTTATTCCAGCACTTATTTTATCTGTCTCTTCATAATCTCTGTGAGTTGATGCTGTATCTGCTGTCTGTCCTATGCCTTGTTCGGTTCCACCGTTTCCACTGTTTTCACCGGTTCCGCCGTTTTCACCATTTTCACCATTCTCGCCCGAATCAGCCAATACACTGGCCGCCTGTCCCGGAAGCCCTGTCGCATATCTTCCATATCCGGCCTTTGATTCATTTAAAAAACTTCCTAATGCACTTTCATCAAATGCCTTATCTACCCTGCTGCACCACTTATCATCACTGCTTAGTGCAAACATAGCTATCACTGCTGCAGCCAGCGTGACACTCACAAATTTTCCAAAAAACTTCCGCATACTATTACCTCCATTTGGATTAGTATGCTCCTGTAATTTTTCTTTTATTCTTTTAATATCTTATTATCTCATTCTAACTATTCCAAATTATTTTGAGCAAAAACCAGTATAGTTTGACAGTTTAGGTGTTTTCCTATATAATTTCGATATATTTATATGTTTATTATAAATTTCACATATTATTCCCACGTTGTTAGTTACAAATAAATACTGTAATAGCTTTATAATTCTTAAATCACCATTTAATAAAGGAGGGATTCCATGAATACATACCTGCTCATCACATCCATAGTAATCTTCTTATGTATCCTGCTAAATCGTGTCTCCAATCGCATAGGCATTCCGGCACTTTTAGCCTTTATCGTGCTCGGCATGCTTTTTGGCTCTGACGGAATAATGAAGATAGATTTCGACAATTACGCGTTCGCTGAACAGATATGCTCTACCGCGCTGATATTTATCATGTTCTATGGCGGCTTTGGCACCAACTGGCAGCGTGCAAAGGCTGTTGCCGTTAAGTCTGTGCTTTTGTCCACCATCGGTGTTATTATCACATGCTTTCTCACAGGGCTGTTCTGTCACTTTGCCCTTAATATGAGCTGGGAAATAAGCTTTCTCCTCGGTGCGCTGATTTCATCAACTGATGCAGCGAGCGTTTTCTCCATACTGCGTTCGAAAAAGCTGAATCTGAAATACAATACCGCCTCTCTTCTTGAAGTGGAAAGCGGTAGTAATGACCCATGTGCCTATATGCTCACAGTTGCTTTTATATCCATATCTCAGGGCAGCGCAAGCCCGGGAAATATTGCCATACTCATAGTAAAGCAGCTTGCCTTCGGCATAATCTTCGGCGTCCTGATTGCAAAGCTTTCCATCATGCTCCTTCGATATATACGCTTCAAAAGCGCGGGGTTTGATGCGATTTTCATGGTGGGAATTGCTCTGATATCGTATGCCCTGCCTGCTTACTTTGACGGAAACGGCTTCTTAAGTGCCTATATAGTCGGCATTATACTCGGTAACACAGAAATAGAAAATAAAAAGAATCTGGTGAATTTCTTTGATGGCATAACAGGACTCATGCAGATGCTTATTTTCTTTCTGCTTGGTCTGCTTTCTTTCCCATCAAAGCTGCCACACGTCATAGTACCGGCACTTTTAATATTTATGTGGCTGACCTTTGTGGCAAGACCTCTTTCTGTCGCACTTGTGCTCACACCATTTCGCAGCAAAATAAAACAGCAGCTGCTTGTCTCATGGTCCGGCTTAAGAGGAGCCGCATCCATAGTGTTTTCCATCATGGCATATACCGCCACCAATGATGACCTCGACACCTTCCACATAATATTTATGATAGTACTCTTTTCAATACTGCTTCAGGGCTCAATGCTCCCATGGATATCGCGAAAGCTTGATATGCTCGATAAAACAGCCGATGTAATGAAGACCTTCAATGATTACTCCGAGGAAGCAGACATCCAGTTCATACAGCTTACCATACCGGAAAATCATCTGTGGTGTGGCCACAAGCTAAAGGACCTGACGCTGCCTCCTGAGACACTGATTGTGCTTATACGAAGAGGTGAGCAGAATATAATACCGGACGGTGAAACAATAATTCTGCAAAATGATGTGCTCGTGCTTAGTGCCATCACACCTGATGAGGTGCATGGTATAAAACTGGTGGAAAAAATAATAGAAAAAGACAGCAGATATAACAATAAACTGCTGTCTGAAATATCAAAAAAACACAATGAGATTATAATAATGATCCAAAGAAATGGGCAGGTAATCATCCCAAACGGAAACGTACGGCTGACCACCGGTGATATACTGGTAATCAACCGCGCCGTAAACTGATAATGTCAGATTTTTTTCTCCATGGCAAGTGCTTTCATCTCGCGTGCGCTCTCCATCACGGTATCTGTGATTTTTGCACCGCCGAGCATTCTGGCAAGTTCAGCCACGCTGTCATTGTCAGTTAGTCTTCGAATCCTTGAAACCGTGGATTTGTTCTCGACTGCTTTTTCAATAAGGAAATGTGCATCTGCCATAGCTGCTATCTGTGGCAGATGTGTGATACATATAATCTGATGGTTGCGGCCAAGCTCATTCATCTTCTCAGAGACCATCTGAGCTGTACGTCCACTGATTCCAGAATCAATCTCATCGAAAATAAGCGACTCAATGTGGTCATTTTCTGCCATGATTGTCTTGATGCCAAGCATAATACGCGACAGCTCTCCTCCCGATGCTACCTTGCCGAGCGGCTTAAGCGGCTCTCCGGGGTTCGTTGATATGAGAAACTCCGGCGCATCGATGCCGTTTGCCGTATAGTCCGGCAATCTGTCAAACTGCATATCAAACTGTACATCAAGGAAATTCAAATCATTAAGTGCTGATTTAATTTCTGACACAAGCTTTACAGCACTCTTTTGTCTGATTTCTGATACCTCATCCGATATCTGTGCCAGCTCCTTTTCCTTTTTCGCAAGCTGCTGCTCTAATTTCTGTAAATAAGAATCATAATCGTTCAGGACACTGATACGCTCCCTCTTTTCATTGAGTGCTATCAGTATATCATCAATTGAGTTGCCGTATTTGCTCTTTAGATGATTTATCTCATCCAGACGCTTTTGTGTCTCATAGAAGGTCTCCTCGTCAAACTCAGCCTGTGATATATATCCTGATATCTCGTGATTAAAATCAGAAAGCAGACTGTCTATCTCTGACAGCTGACTCTCCAGAGCTTCCACATCCTCATCATAACCTGATACCAGTGACAGCTCTCTTACCGCCCTGCCAATAAGCTCTGAGGCACTCTCCATCTCGCCTCCTGTGGCAGAATATGCAGCATTTACGCCCTCCATGATTTTCTTTCCGTTTGAAAACTTCCTAAACTGCGCCTCAAGCTCCTCATCCTCACCAGACACCAGGGAAGCTTCTTCTATCTCCTTCACCTCGTACTCAAGGAATGACAGCTCACGGCTTCTTTCTTCATTGTCGATATTTGACTTTTCATACTCATCCTTAAGCGCCCTATATGCTTTATATGTGACTGAAAGCTGCTGCTTTTTATCTCCAAGCGGCTGCTTTGCGTACTCATCAAGTATATCAAGGTGTTTTTTCTTTGATAAAAGTGACTGGTGCTCATGCTGACCGTGGATATCTATGAGATATGAGGCTATTTCCTTCATTCGCGAAACAGACACGGCTTCACCGTTTACCCTGCCGACTGCGCGCGACTGTGTGATTTTACGGCTTAAAATCACGCATCCGTCCTCGACCTCCACATCAAGCTCCCTTAAAGCCTCTATAATCTTTGGGTCCTCAACTGAAAAAATAAGCTCCACAAAAGCAGGCTTTTCATTGTCTCTTAGCATCTCCTTTTGCACTTTTTCACCAAGCGCCAGATTGATAGAGCCTATGATGATTGATTTTCCGGCTCCGGTCTCTCCAGACAGTATATTTAGTCCGTCGGAAAACTCAACCTCACACTCATCTATGAGTGCCAGATTCTTTACATGTAGATTTTGTAACATATTTTCTCCTTCCTCTCCCAGGCATGACGATATATGTTATTTTCTGTTACAGTTCAGCTATAATCTGATATTCATGTAACATTATTCCACAATTCTGCGGATTTTTTTCATCACCGCATATGTATCATCAACAGTCCGGATTGCACACATGATTGTGTCATCTCCTGCAATCGAACCGACGATTTCTCTCATCTTCATGGCATCTATTGCAGCACAGACAGCGCTTGCCATTCCCGATACAGTCTTTATAACGAGGATATTCTGTGCCATATCCATTGACAAAAAGCCCTCTCTGAGTACTCTTTCGTATTTCTTTGAGAGATTCTCAGGTGCATCCGTTATCACGGCGTACTTCTGTCTGCCGCCTGCGGTAGGAATCTTTGTGAGCTTAAGCTCCCTGATATCCCTGGATACTGTGGCCTGAGTCACGCGAAAACCATCTTTTTCAAGAAGCGCAGACAGCTCATCCTGCGTCTCTACCTCATTCTTTTGGATTATCTCAATTATCTTGGATTGTCTGTTTGTTTTCATGTCCTGCCACCTCATAAATATTATTTGTAACTATTCATTATAACAATCCTTATCTGTGTTATGAATAATTTCCCATCTTTTTGCGGAGTATCTCCAAAAAGCTTCTCTGGTGAAGCTTGCAAATCTTTGTATAATTGGCTGCCTTTGAAATAACAAAACGGTCTCCCACAGCCAGCTCTGCCGTAGTGTCGCCATCATAGCTGACACACGCCATCTCATCGTTTTGCTCCCTGCGGCTTAGAATCTCTATCTCTATCTCATCATCGCCTGAAAGCACAATGCTCTTTGACGTAAGATTGTGAGCATTGTTCGGTGTGAGCAGTATCATATCGCCCTTCGGATCCACAATCGGACCTCCCGCCGACATACTGTAGCCTGTAGAGCCTGTCGGAGTCGCAACAATGATGCCGTCAGCGTGGTAATTGTTTAAAAACTCACCGTTTACATACACATTGAGGCTTAAAATCTGCAAATTGCCCTTTCTATGGATGACTATATCATTTAATGCAACTCTCGAGATTTCACTGCCTCTTTTATGCCCTGTGAGCATAATACGATCCTCTGTCATGTATTTATCAGCCATGAGCGAATCAATAGCGTCAAATACCGTAGCTTCCTCCACCTCACACAGATAGCCGAGTGTGCCGAGATTCACTCCCATAAGCGGAATCTCAAGTGTCTCCACCCTTGTGGCTGCACGAATCAGTGTACCATCTCCGCCGAGTACAAGAATACACTGCGTATCCTGTGGTATATCCTCAAGCTCAAACTCGTTATCGGATATAGCCTCGACATTGCTCATAAGCCCCTTTGCCGTGCCGCCCTTTTGTTCTATGTATGCCACTATTTTATTTGTAAGTGCAAAATTCCTGTCCTTATAGGCATTTGCTATCACAACAAAATGTTTCATAGTCTATTTCCTGTCCAGCTCTCCATGCGCGGCCTCGACCACACTATGAATATCCACTGATTCCTCCTTTATAGGATCATCTGTCTTTTTGATATGTACAAGGTACTCTATATTGCCCTCCGGCCCCTTGATTGGCGAATACTCAAGGTCTAACACGCTAAATCCATTTGAAAGTGCAAAGGATATGATATTGTTCACTACCTCCTCATGCACGCTCTTGTCACGGACCACGCCCTTTTTACCTACCTTTTCCCTGCCTGCCTCAAACTGTGGCTTGATAAGACAAACCATCTCGCCACCGTCCTTTAACAGTGCTCTTGCAGGACCTAACACCTTGGTAAGTGATATGAATGACACATCAACCGATGCAAAATCCAGCTCATCATCTATGTCATTGGGCGTCACATACCTGATATTGGTCTTTTCCATGCACACCACGCGCTCGTCCTGACGCAGCTTCCATGCAAACTGGCCATATCCGACATCCACGGCATACACCTTTTTAGCACCATTTTGAAGCATACAGTCTGTAAAACCGCCTGTTGAAGCACCTATATCCATGCACACCTTGCCATCCATCGTGATATCAAAGTGCTTCATAGCCTTTTCAAGCTTTAGCCCTCCACGGCTCACATACTGCAGTGTCTTTCCATGAATCTCAATATTGCAGTCATCAGGAAATGTGCTTCCCGCCTTATCCTCACGGTTGTTATTTACAAAAACATTGCCCTCCATAATCATGGTCTTTGCTTTTTCCCGTGATGGTGCAAGGCCTCTGTTTACAAGTAATACGTCTAATCTTTCTTTCATACTGTATGTTACCTCTATCTATAATGCTGCTATTATACGCTTAGCCACCGATTCGGCATCCACATGCAGCTCCTTTTTGAGCACCTCGACATTGCCATGCTCCACATAGCAGTCAGGAAGTGCAACTGTCAACACCTCAAGAGCTATGCCGTTAGTCTTGACATACTCCGTCACATGCTCACCAAAACCGCCGCTTTGCACGTTTTCCTCCATAGTCACAAGCAGGCTGTGTTCAGCCGGCAGTTCCTTAATTGCTTCCTTATCAAAAGGCATTGCAAAACGCGCATTGATAAGTGTAGCAGAGATTCCATCTGCCTCAAGCAGCTTTACTACATCAACGGCAGTCTTTACCATACTGCCGAGTGCCATGATAGCCACCGTGCTTCCTTTTCTGATTAGCTCACTCTTTGCAAGCTCTATCGGCTGTCTGATTTCCTTAAGGCCGTCATAGGCTGCCCCTCTTGGATATCTGAGTGCAATCGGACCGTCATATGCCACTGCAAACTTCATCATATCAGACAGCTCCCACTTATTCTTCGGAGCCATGATTGTCATATTCGGGATGACCGACAGATATGATATGTCAAATATTCCCTGATGTGTCTCTCCGTCACTGCCTACAAGCCCTGCCCTGTCGATTGCAAAGATGACATGCAGATTCTGTATGCACACATCGTGAAGTATCTGGTCAAACGCCCTTTGTAAAAATGACGAGTACACCGCAAATACCGGGATAAGTCCTGCTTTTGCAAGCCCTGCCGCAAAGGTCGTGGCATGTGCCTCGGCTATTCCCACATCAAAAAATCTATCCGGGAAATTGCGGTGGAATCTGCGAAGCCCTGTTCCATCTGCCATGGCAGCCGTTATCGCAACTACCTTTGGATTTCTCTCGCCCAGCTTCTTCATGACTGTTGAGAAGACATCTGTGTAATTGGCCTTCGTGCGCTTATTCTTTGGAAGCCCTGTCTCTATGACAAATGGCTCTGCACCGTGAAATCTGGAAGGATAACGCTCAGCCGGGTCATAGCCTGATCCCTTTTTCGTAAGCACATGCACAAGCACCGGACCATCCACACGCTTTGCCTCATCAAACACACGGCACATTTCCTTTATATCACTGCCATCCACAGGTCCCAAATAGATAATGCCCATCTCCTCAAAGAGGGCGCCATCCCGCAGGTACAGCCGCTTCAGGTCCTCTTTTACCTGTTCTACCCCATGCACCATGGCGTCCCCCACCACGGGGATCCGCCGCAGCGCCGCCTTGGTGCGGCTTTTGGCGCTGCGGTAGCCACGGTGCAGCCTTATCCGCTCCAGCGAATTGTGCAGCGCCCCCACATTGGCGCTGATGCTCATGCGGTTGTCGTTCAGTATGATGATCAGCGGCTTTTGGTAGTCCCCGATGTGGTTCAGCGCCTCGTAGGCCAGGCCGTTGCCCAGCGCGCCGTCCCCTATCACCGCCACCACCGCTTCCTTACCGCCTCGCGCCTCGCGCGCCATGGCAAAGCCCAACGCCGCTGAAAGGGATGTCCCGGCATGGCCGCCCTCGTAGCAGTCGCAGGGGCTTTCCTCCCGGCACTGGAAGCCGGAAAGGCCATCGGTGCAGCGCAGCGTATCAAAAGCCGCCGCCCGTCCGGTCAGCAGCTTATGGGTATAGCACTGGTGCCCCACATCAAAGATGAGCTTATCCCGCGGCACCTCAAAGACGCGGTGCAGCGCCACCGTCAGCTCCACCAATCCCAAATTGGAGGAAAGGTGCCCGCCGGTATGAGATACACCCTCTATGATGAATTCCCGCAGCTCTCCGCACAGCTTCTGGAGCTCTTTCTCATCCATCCGCCGCAGAAAAGCCGGGTCCTTGATCTCTTTTACATTCATTCAGTCGGTTCCTTTTTTCAGGTAAAATTCCGCCAGTTCCCTATCCTCCGGCGTCGTGATCTTCAAATTCCTGCAGCTGCCCGGCACCAGCTTTACCCGTCGGCCGGCGCGCTCCAGCAGCATGCAGTCATCCGTGATCTGTCCTCTTTCTGGCCCATCGCCCAGTGCCCGGTGCAGCACCAGCAACTCCTCCCGGTAAAATGCCTGCGGCGTTTGAACAAGCCATGTCCGGCTGCGGTCGGTTGTCGCCTCCGCATAGCCTTCTTCATCCGCCAGCTTTACGGTATCCCGGCTCGGGGTAGCAATGGTTGCCCCGTCCGCTTCCTCCAGCGCCGCCAGGCAGTCCTCCAGCATCTGCTCGGTCACCAGCGGCCGCGCCCCATCGTGGATGAGCACCCGCTCTCCCCGGGCTGCCGCCAGCGCATTTTCCACCGAAGCTGCCCGGTCTGCCCCACCGGTCACTACCGTCACCGGCTTTTGCAGGCAAAGCCCCTCCGCCAGCTTTCGCAGGGCCGCTTCCTCACCGGCTTTGGCCGCCAGCACCACTTCATCCACCACATCCGCAGCCAGGAATACCCGCAGGCTGTATTCCAGCACCGGCCGGCCCAGCAGTTCCACTAGCGTCTTGTTTTCACCGGTGCCGTAGC
>ERZ772865.3379-NODE-3379-length-12220-cov-4.962515_pt1 | contig 12220 bp, 10 predicted proteins | sample MGYA00512133_ERZ772865 | MGnify/ENA primary metagenome ERZ772865 (study PRJEB29015, sample SAMEA2737722) | human gut metagenome | biome: human gut; feature: human-associated habitat; material: faeces | place: China | collected 2012 ...
TCCGGCAGGGATAAACGCTGAAGGCATCTAAGCGTGAAGCCCCCCTCAAGATGAGTTATCCCAATAAGTAAGACCCCTTAGAGAGTATGAGGTAGATAGGTTTGAGGTGGAAGTGCAGTAATGCATGGAGCTGACAAATACTAATCGGTCGAGGGCTTATCCTGACAGGTTGGGAATGGATGTAGAAGATATGAAAGAGGATTTCAGTGTTCAGTTTTGAAGGTATGAACCTATAATGACAAGGACGTCTGTTGAGAACTCAACAGGCGTTTTTTGTTATCCCAGTTCACTCGTGGGACCCAACAGGCAGATTCGTGCTTGCACGAAAATCTGCCTGCTGAGTCCCACGAAGGGAGCGCCACTTCATGAGCAAAAGGAGCTGCGAAGCAGCGGAAAACATCGAAGATGCGAGTTTGCGAATGGCGCGTGTGAACGGACGGCGAATGCAAAAACGCTCCGTAAGGATCGCACTGCGTCGGAAAGAAAGGATGTCGCTTTCGCGACCCGACGGTGCGTATTGTTTTTTGCACAGGGCCGTACCTTTTTCTTTACAGGGTACATTCAGAATGATAAAATGTAAGGAAAGAGATTATAGCAGAGAGGTATTTTATATGAACAAGAGATGTTTATCTATGACTGCAGTTTTTACTGCTGCAGCACTGTTGTTTGCTCCGCTTTCTGGGATCGAGGCACAGGCAGCTCCGGCCGCGGCAGCGCAGGCAGCCTATGTGTCTGAACTGACAGGCCTTCCGACGAGCATAGCGCTGCAGACACAGCGTCCGGTTGCGGTTATGATCGATAATGATACGAAAGCACTGCCGCATTACGGGCTTTCGGAAGCGGATGTCGTTTATGAGATGATGAACTCGACTGCAAATAAGCGAGTTACCAGACTGATGGCGATTTATAAGGATTGGCAGAATGTCGGTCAGATCGGCAATGTCCGTTCTACAAGACCGACGAATATTTTGCTTGCTTCGGAATGGAATGCAATTCTGATTCATGATGGCGGACCGTTTTATAATAATCCGTATTTCAAGTCCACAGGGATTAGCCATTTATCCGGTGGCTTTAGCAGAGTGAAAAATGGCAAGGCGCAGGAGTTTACCGAATATGTCCTTAAAAATGACATCGCAAAGCAGGTGACAACAGCCGCCATTCCTTCTACTTACACAAATCCGGCAGCGATGAACCACTGGAAGATTGGAGCGACGAATCTTTCTGCAAAGGCTGGCAACATTCCGGCAAATCTGGTGCAGTTAAACTGCTTCAGACTGACAAAACCGTATCTGTCCTACAATGCAAAAACCGGTACCTATGATTATTACGAAAATAAAAAGCTTGCCAAAGATGGAGAGGATAAAAAAGCGCCTTCTTTTGCAAATGTTATTTTACAAAACTGCACCTTTACCCAATATGATAAAAATGGCTATTTGATTTATAACGTGATCGGGCAGGGTGCAGGCTGGTATATTACCGGTGGAAAAGCGATCCCGATTATGTGGGCAAAAGCAAGTGAGACCGGAATTACGCATTATTATGATTTATCCGGAGCAGAGATAACCTTAAATCCTGGTAAAACCTATATTGGCATCTGTCCTTCGGATGACTGGACAAGCGTAACAGTTTCCTGAGTACAAACAACAGAACACGCGTTTCACTGAGGGATAAAAAAGAGCGCGGATTTTACGGATGCAGAAATGTTCGTAAAATTTGCGCTTTTTTGTGCTAAACAATAGAATGCACGCTCTGCGAGCATTCTATTGTCATGAACTAAAAAAAGCGCGAGATGCGGTTTGTGAAAAAGACGAGGAGGAAAGGACATGCCGAATATCGATTGGAATGCTTCCGATTACCAGAAACATTTTTCGTTTGTACCCTCCTATGGGGAATCTGTGATGGAGCTGTTGACAAAGCCAGAGGGAGCTTTCGTGGTTGATCTTGGCTGCGGAAACGGGATGCTGACCAAAAAGCTCGCAGAAAAAGGCTATCACGTATTGGGAGTAGACGATTCAGAAACGATGCTGAGGCTGGCAGAAAAAAACTGCTCCGGGATTTCTTTTCAGAAAGGAAATGCGGTTGACTTTTCTCTGAAACAGAAGGCGGATGCGATTTTTTCCAATGCGGTGCTTCACTGGATTGATGCAAAAGACCAGCAGAAGATGCTCGACAATATCTGTCATCAGCTTGTGCTCGGCGGTGAGTTTGTCTGCGAATTTGGCGGTTATGGCTGTGCGGAGCAGGTGCACAGCATGCTGGAAAAATGTTTTGCAGCCCACGGTATGACCTATCCGCGTGTGTTTTATTTTCCGACGATTGGAACGTATGCCCCGATGTTGGAGCAGGCAGGATTTCGGGTAGAATATGCGAGCCTCTTTGATCGTCCGACGGTGCAGGAGGGAAGAGATGGTCTGGCAGACTGGATTTCCATGTTTGTCAAAACGCCGTTTCTTGGTATGGACGATTCTCTGAAAAAAGAAATCATCTGGGAAACGATCGAGAAACTGCGGGATACACTCTGGCAGGAGGATCACTGGTTCGTAGATTATGTACGGATACGGTTTCGGGCAGTGCGGGTGAAATAGCGAAGACTTAACAGTAACGCGTATGGCACAGATGGAACTGACAGGAAAAAAGAGAGGCAAAAGCAGGGAAATGGCGATCAAATATATTTTTGCGGATGTCGATGGGACCCTTGGAATCGGCGGCATTGGAATACCGGCGAAAAACCGACTGGCGATTCGGAAATATGTTGAAGAGGGCGGTAGCTTCGGTGTATGCACAGGACGTTCACCGGACAGTGTGAAGGGCTTTATTGGTGACCTTCCAATCAATACATTGAGTGTGGTAAATGGCGGCTGTGCACTTTACGATTTTCAGAAAGGCGAATACTTAGATGAACTTTGCGTGGAAGAAGACGCTTTGCAGTTTGCTTTTTCTATGAAAAAAGAATTGAAGCAGTTCACAGAGTGCAGAATCGTCATTGTGAATCGTACGAACTATTGGCAGGTGAAGACAAAAGAGGATCAGACTGCCTGCCAGCAGCAAAATAGCTACCCGATCGCTTTGCTGGAGCAGATCGAGAAGCCCTGGTATCGGATCATTTTATGCGTATCGGCGCAGGATGGAATAAAATGCGCAGAATTTGTCAGAAGTCATAAGCCGGATGGCGTCAGAATCGAGCATACGGAGGATACTCTGGTAGAGATTATGAACGAAGCATCAGGAAAGGGAGATGCACTCAGACGTGCCTGCAGGTATCTTGGAGGAACTGCAGAGGAAGCCGCGTTTATCGGAGATTTTTTTAACGATATAGGAGCGCTGAAGGCAGTAGGGCTTTCTGCCTGCGTAAAAAATGCACCCCAGGAGGTAAAGGATTGTTGTGATATGGTCCTGTCGGACTGCATGGATGGAGCAGTGGCGGAATTTATCGAACGGGTGCAGAAAATAATATAGAAAACGAGCATATTCAACGAATCAGACCCGAGTGCATAACAGATTTGCACCCGGGTCTTTTTTGTATGCACCGAATAGAAGTTGACATTTTGTCTTTTTTTGTAAATTGTATTCCAATTCCGTTTTGGGTAAGATAGGGGACGAAACGAAAACAGAAAGGACATTCCGTCATTGCTGTTGCAGCTTGGACGGGATAAAAGAGACAATGGCAGTCGAGATCAGAGGAACCGGTTCATACATACCGGAAAAAATTGTGGAAAACCGGGAGCTGGAGCAGATGGTTGAGACGACAGATGTATGGATTCGGGAGCGAACCGGAATTTGCAGAAGGCATGTCGCGGAGAAAGAAACTGTGGTCGATATGGGCGTCCAGGCAGCTATGCAGGCGCTGCAGCATTCCGGGATTTCAGCAAAGGAAATTGATCTGTTGATTGTTTCGACGCTTTCTGCGGAAACAGTAATGCCATCGGTATCCTGTCGGATTCAGGAACGTATCGGAGCGGTACGGGCAGTCTGCTTTGATTTAAATGCAGCATGCAGTGGATTTTTACTGGCATATCAGAGTGCAGAAGCATATCTGGAAAGCGGAGCTTACAAAACAGCCCTGATTATTGGCAGTGAGCGTCTGTCCAATATCATTGACTGGAAAGATCGAAACAGTTGTATTTTATTTGGAGACGGAGCCGGAGCAGTTGTTCTGACCTGCACAGAAAAAAAGGGATATCGGTTTATATCCCATTCGGATGGAAGCATGGGAAATGCATTGATGTTGGAGCATCACTATGACAGAAATCTGGAGACAGAGCAGCATAGACTCAGCATAGAGCAGAGTGCTTCATCAAAGGTCAGTATGGATGGGCAGGCAGTATTTCGGTTTGCAGTGCGCAGGGTACCGCAGGTGATTGAGGAGGTGCTTTGTATCAATGGACTTTCCAGAGAAGAAATTGGCTGCTATGTTTTGCATCAGGCAAATCAAAGGATTGTGGAGGCCGTGGCAAAGCGTCTGAAGGAGCCTCTGGGAAAATTTCCCATGAATCTGCAGAATTACGGAAATACGTCATCTGCAAGTATTCCGATTCTTTTAAACGAACTGGATCAGTCGAAAAGACTGAAAACAGGAGACAGAATTGTAATGGCAGGATTTGGCGGTGGACTGACCTGGGGTGCATCTATCGCAGAATGGATTTAAAAAGTAAAAAGGAGATTTTTCATTATGTTTGAAGAAATTAAAGCAATTGTAGCAGAAAACCTTGGAGCAGATAAAGCTTCCATTACACCGGAAACCTCTTTTTCAGAGGATCTGAAGGCAGATTCCCTGGATCTGTTTGAAATGGTAATGGCATTTGAAGAGCATTTTGGAGTTGATATTCCGGCAGAGGATTTGGAACAGCTGAAAACAGTCGGTGATGTCATGAGCTATGTAGAAAGCCATAAAGCATAAGCGGAGGACAAAAACAGGATGCAGACAAGAGTCACCGGATTGCTGAAAACAGAATATCCCATTATTCAGGGCGGAATGGCCTGGGTGGCGGATTATCATCTTGCAGCAGCGGTATCAAATGGCGGAGGACTGGGAATGATCGGTGCAGCGAATGCACCGGCAGAATGGGTTGCAGAGCAGATCAGAGAGGTCAGAAAACGGACGGACAGACCCTTTGGTGTCAATATCATGCTGATGAGCCCTCACGCAGATGAAGTAGCGCGGACAGTGGCGCGGGAACGTGTACCGGTTGTTACAACAGGTGCGGGAAATCCGGAACAATATATGACGCTTTGGAAAGAAAAGGATATTCGGGTCATTCCGGTTATTGCATCTGTTGCAATGGCAAAAAGAATGGAAAAGTGCGGAGCAGATGCAGTTGTGGCAGAGGGCTATGAATCCGGCGGGCATGTCGGAGAAAGTACGACAATGACCCTTGTCCCGCAGGTTTGTGATGCGGTGAATATTCCTGTGATCGCGGCAGGAGGCATTGCAGACGGAAGAGGAATTGCAGCAGCCCTTATGCTTGGTGCGGAAGGCGTTCAGATGGGAACGCGTTTTGTAGTGACAAAGGAATGTCATATTCATCCGGCCTACAAAGAACGGATTTTAAAAGCAAAAGATATTGATACAAAGGTAACAGGAAGAAGCACGGGACATCCGGTCCGGGCTCTGCGAAATGATATGACGAAACGGTATCTGGAGCTGGAACAGGCGGGAGCTTCCATGGAAGAACTGGAATATCTTACACTCGGTGCATTAAGAAGAGCGGTGACGGAAGGCGATGTGTTAAACGGAAGCGTAATGGCCGGACAGATTGCAGGCATGATCCATGAAGAAACAGATTGCAGGACCTTGATCAGACAGCTGATAGAGGATGCAGAAAAAAGGATGAAGGTATGGCGATAAAAAAGAAAAAGGTAGCTTTTTTATATCCGGGGCAGGGAGCACAAATGCCTGGAATGGGATTGGATTTTTATGAACAGAACAGTGCAGCTGCAGCAGTAGTGGATACAGCCCAAAGCGTACTGGATTTCGATGTGAAGTCCCTTTGTTTTGCGAAAAATGACCTGTTGAACAGAACGGAATATACACAGCCGTGTCTGGTCACATGTTGCCTGGCAATGACAGCGGCGATTCTGGAAACCGGGATTGCTCCGAATATGACAGCCGGATTGAGTCTTGGAGAATATGCAGCAATTGCAACAGCTGGTGCTATGGATATAAAAACGGCACTTCTCTTAGTCAGAAAGCGAGGGCTGTTGATGCAAAATGCAACAAAGGACGGATTTGGAGGGATGGCTGCGGTGCTCGGTCTGGAACCGGATGTATTGGAGGAACTCTTAAAAAATACCGATGCCGTTACGGTTGCAAATTATAATTGCCCGGGTCAGCAGGTGATAACCGGAGAGACACAGGCGCTTTTGGAAATGATACCAAGACTGAAGAAAAACGGTGCCAAAGTCATCCCTTTGAAGGTCAGCGGACCCTTCCATTCCCCGTTTATGAAGCCGGCAGGAGAAAAACTGGAACGGGAGCTGGAACAGGTGAGACTGTCAGAGCTTCAGATTCCGTATGTATCGAATGTATCGGCTCAGCCAATCACAAAAACAGAGCAGATCCGGTCCCTGCTTTCCCAGGGAGTCTATTCTCCTGTAAAGTGGGAGCAGAGCATGAGGACGATGCTTGCAGAAGGTGTAGAGTATTTTGTAGAGATCGGTCCGGGGCATACACTGAGCACCCTGTTGAAAAAAATAAATGCAGAGGCAAAGATCTGTACGGTTTCTACCATGGAGGATCTCGTAAGAATGCAGGATTTTCTGAACGAAACGGTATAAAAGGAGAAAAGATTGAAAATAACAGGAAAAGTTGCAGTAATAACCGGAGCATCCAGAGGAATCGGAAGAGCCACGGCAATGGAACTTGCCAAAAGAGGCGCCTTTGTGATCGTCAATTACAGAGGATCAGAGGAGGCAGCACTTGAAACGGTTGCAGAAATAAAATCTGCAGGCGGGGATGCAGTGTGCATGGCGTGGGATGTTTCCGATTATGCAGAGTGTGAAAAAAATATCAAACAAATCATAGATACATTTGGAAGAATCGATATCCTGGTCAATAATGCAGGCATAACAAGGGATGATCTCTTGATGAAACTGTCGGAGGAAGACTTTGATGCTGTGATTGCTGCAAATTTGAAAGGTACTTTTTGCATGCTGCATTTTGTTTCCCGTCAGATGCTTCGCCAAAGAAGCGGAAAGGTCATCAATCTTGCATCTGTAGTTGGAATTTGCGGGAATGCAGGACAGGTAAATTATGCGGCATCCAAGGCCGGTGTGATTGGCATGACAAAGAGTGCGGCAAAGGAGCTGGCTTCACGCAATATTACAGTGAATGCGGTTGCACCGGGATGGATTGAGACCGATATGACAAAAAATTTAAGCGATGCAGCCAGAGAACGGATGCTTTCTGCAATCCCATTGAAAAAACCTGGAACAGCAAAACAGGTAGCGGGAGTGATCGCGTTTCTGGCATCCGAAGATGCAGATTATATTACCGGTCAGGTATTGCAGGTAGATGGCGGTATGCTGATGTAGCAAAAAGGCATGAGAAAGTCTGGCGCAAGACAGCTTTGAGATAGCAGCACAGGGATTTTTCAGGACATGAGGAGCTTTATGAAAAAAAATACAGAGGAAAAAATGGTGCAGAAAAGAAGAGTTGTGATCACCGGACTGGGTGCGGTTACGCCAATCGGGAATACGGTTCCGGAATTTTGGACAAACGTCAGAAAAGGTACCGTAGGAATCGGAGAAATTACCGGATTTGATACGAAGGATTTTAAAGTAAAGCTTGCAGCTCAGGTAAAAGATTTCCATGGGGAAGAGAAAATGGATGCAAAAGCGGCAAGACGGATGGAACTGTTTTCCCAGTATGCAGTTGCAGCAGCAAAGGAGGCCCTGGAGGATGCCGGCCTCGATCTGACAAAAGAAGATCTGTTTCGTGCCGGTGTAATCGTGGGATCCGGAATTGGCAGTCTTTCGACCATTGAAAAGGAATACACAAAAATACTGGAAGGAAGGGCAAATCGGGTAGATCCTTTGATGGTTCCGAGAATGATTTCCAATATGGCAGCAGGAAATATTTCCATTCAGCTGGGGATACGTGGAAAATGCACCAATGTTGTGACGGCATGTGCTTCCGGAACAAACTGCATCGGCGACGCATTCCGCGCCATTGAGTATGGGGACGCGGAGATTATGTTTGCCGGCGGAGCAGAAAGCTGTATTTGTCCGACAGGTATTGCAGGATTTCAGGCTCTTACGGCGCTTTCTCAGGAAACAGATCCGCTTCGGGCGTCCATTCCCTTTGATGTAGACAGAAAAGGCTTTGTTCTTGGGGAAGGTGCCGGGATCCTTGTTCTGGAAGAACTGGAGCATGCCCGGAAAAGAAACGCAAGGATTTACGCAGAGCTGGTTGGATATGGTGCCACCGGAGATGCATTTCATATTACATCGCCATGTGAAGATGGAAGCGGTGCAGCAAGGGCGATGGAACTTGCTATGCAGGAGGCAGAGGCAGAGCCGGATCAGATCGGATATATCAATGCACACGGAACAGGGACACATCATAATGATCTGTTTGAAACACGGGCGATTAAACGGGCATTTGGAGAAGCAGCAAAACAGGTAGCTGTGAATTCCACAAAATCCATGATCGGTCATTTACTTGGTGCCGCTGGTGCAGTAGAGGCAATTGTATGTGTGAAAACCTTGCAGGAGGGCTTTATTCATCAGACTGTCGGTACGAAGGAGACGGATGCAGAATGTGACCTCGATTATACCATTGGTGCACCGAAGCAGAAAAAACTGGATTACGCAATGAGCAATTCCCTTGGCTTTGGCGGGCACAATGCCTCTATTTTAATGAAACGCTATGAGGAAGGAAACAGGGAGTAACAGATATGGAATTGGAACAGATCGTAGAGCTGATCGACCGGGTATCGGCGTCAGAGCTTGACAGTTTTTGCCTGGAACAAAACGGTATGCGTTTAAGCCTAAAAAAGAAGCAGCCTCGGAAGCAAACAGATCCGGAAACACAAAGCACTTTGGTACAGCTGCAAAAACAGTCGGAAAGTCCACAAGAACAGTCAAAACAGATGTCACCGGTAGAGCTTACAGGAACAGAGCCCACAAAAACAGAGCATACAAAAACGGTAGTTTCCCCGCTGGTTGGTATTTTTTATGCAGCGCCAGCAGAGGATGCCGAACCCTTTGTACAGGAAGGCGACGGGATAGAAAAGGGTCAGACCCTTGGAATTGTGGAAGCCATGAAGCTGATGAATGAGCTGGAAAGTGATTACTGCGGGACCGTGAAGCAGATTCTTGTATCAAACGGGGAGATGGTGGAATACGGGCAGCCGCTTTTTATTGTGGAAGAACAGAACTAAAACGGATATGGAGAACCCTATGAAGCAGTTGAATATTATGCAGATCCAGGAACTGATTCCGCACAGACATCCCTTTTTGCTGATTGACGGAATTGAGGATTATGAGCCGGGAGAATATGCAGTTGGCTATAAATGTGTTACATACCGGGAAGATTTTTTTGCCGGACATTTTCCGGAGGAGCCTGTAATGCCGGGAGTGCTGATCCTGGAGGCATTGGCGCAGACAGGAGCAGTAGCGATTTTATCGCTTCCGGAAAACAAAGGGAAAATTGCATATTTTGGTGCAGTGGATAAATGCCGCTTTAAAGGAAAAGTGATTCCGGGTGACAGACTTTGCCTGGAAACACGCATTATCCGAAAAAAAGGACCGATGGGAATCGGAGAGGCAACTGCCAGTGTAGGCGGAAAGATTGTTGCAAGGGCAGAGCTGACATTTATGATAGGAGCTTGATAACAGACATGATCAGAAAGGTACTTGTTGCAAACAGAGGTGAAATTGCGGTTCGGATCATCCGGGCGTGTCGGGAGATGGAAATTGAAACGGTTGCTGTGTACTCCGAAGCAGACCGGGATGCATTGCATGCAAAGCTGGCGGATGAGGCTGTCTGCATTGGACCTGCGCGTCCGACAGATAGCTATCTGGCAATGGAACAGATTCTGAGCGCCGCTGTTGTAACAGGGGCGGATGCGATTCATCCGGGATTTGGATTTCTGTCAGAGAACAGCCGGTTTGCAGAGCTGTGTGAAAAATGTGGGATTATTTTTATCGGTCCTCCTGCAGAGGTGATCGCACGAATGGGGAATAAGCAGGAAGCCAGAAATACGATGCAGAAAGCAGGAATCCCGATTATTCCGGGCAGCAGGGATGCTGTTTATGAGGAAGAAGATGGACTGGAGCAGGCAAAAGCGATCGGATATCCTGTCATGATCAAGGCTGCCCTTGGAGGCATCGGTTATCCGGTCATGATCAAGGCGGCTCTGGGAGGCGGCGGAAAGGGTATGCGTGTGGCACAAAGCCCGGAGGAGTTCAGAAAAAATTTCCGGATAGCACAGACAGAAGCAAAACAATCCTTTGGAGATGGAGCAATGTATCTGGAGCATTTTCTGACCGGACCAAAGCATGTGGAGGTACAGATTCTGGCAGATTGTGCAGGAAATACGATCTATCTGGGAGAACGGGACTGTTCTATGCAGCGACGGCATCAGAAGGTGCTGGAGGAAGCACCCTGTGCAAGCCTTTCCAAAAGTCAGCGTCAAAAAATGGGGGAATGTGCTGTGGACGCGGCAAAGGCAGCTGGATATGTGAACGCAGGTACGATAGAGTTTTTACTGGAGCCGGATGGAAATTTTTATTTTATGGAAATGAATACCAGAATTCAGGTAGAGCATCCGGTTACGGAATGGGTTACGGGTGTGGACCTGATCAAGGAGCAGATTCGAATTGCGGATGGACAGCTGCTTTTACTGCAGCAGCAAGATGTGTCTGTAAATGGTCATTCCATAGAAGTCAGGATAAACGCTCAAAATCCGGACGCAGGATTTGCACCATGCCCGGGAACGGTTACGGGGCTGCATTTGCCGGGAGGAAAGGGTGTCCGTGTTGACTCTGCCATTTACAGTGGCTATACGATTCCGCCGTTTTATGATGCAATGATCGCAAAGATCAGTGTATGGGCGAAAAGCCGCCGGGAGGCAATTGAAAAGCTTCACAGTGCGCTGGGAGAAGTGATCATAGAGGGCATAGATACAAATGTAGATTTTTTGTATGAGCTTCTGGAGAATGAAGAGTTCCGGCAGGGAAAAACGGACATTGAATTTCTGGAACGCAGGAATGGAGAAAGCAAGTGAATCTGGATCATGTTTTTAAAAAAACAAAAACGGCTTTGAAAAAAAGCGAAAGCACCACAACTGTTCCGGATGGCTTATTATGCCGCTGCAGCAGATGTAAAAAACCGATCCTCGTACAGGAAGTGCGGGATGCATATTATATTTGTCCAAAGTGCGGAGGTTATTTTAAGGTACGTGCTTATGAGAGAATCCGCAGAGTGGCAGATGAGGGAACCTTTCAGGAATCAGACAGAGATCTGGTCGGAGAAAATCCACTGGGGTTTGAAGGATATGAAGAAAAACTGGCAGCGGAAAGACTGAAGACCAGAATGAAGGAAGCCATCGTTACAGGAACCGGTTCCATAGATGGTATACCGGCAGCCCTTGGCGTAATGGACAGCCGTTTCATGATGGCGAGCATGGGATGGGCTGTCGGGGAAAAGCTGACTCGTCTGATCGAGAAAGCAACGACGGAAAACTTACCGTTAATTCTGTTTACCTGCTCCGGTGGTGCGCGTATGCAGGAAGGGATTCATTCTTTAATGCAGATGGCAAAGGTATCCGCTGCAATGGCAAAGCACCACGCGGCAGGACTTTTGTCTGTTTGTGTATTGACAGATCCGACCACTGGCGGTGTGACAGCGAGCTTTGCGATGGAAGGAGATGTGATACTGGCAGAGCCCAATGCGCTGATCGGGTTTGCCGGACCTCGGGTAATTGAACAGACGATCGGACAACGTTTGCCCAAGGGTTTCCAACGTTCTGAATTTTTAATGGAGCACGGATTCGTGGATCGGATCATAGAACGTTTTGAATTAAGAAAGGTACTGGCGGCTCTTTGCAGAATGCATGACCGGGAATACTGCAAAAAGGCGCTTTGTCAGCTGGTGGATACAGAAATACAGGAAGGCGCAAAAAAGAACCCGGCAGCCCGTCCGGTCCTGGAGCAAAAAGAATCGGGATCGGCATGGGAGCATGTGCTTGCTGCACGACGGGCGGACAGACCTGTGGGC
>ERZ772865.3386-NODE-3386-length-12202-cov-43.977772_pt1 | contig 12202 bp, 9 predicted proteins | sample MGYA00512133_ERZ772865 | MGnify/ENA primary metagenome ERZ772865 (study PRJEB29015, sample SAMEA2737722) | human gut metagenome | biome: human gut; feature: human-associated habitat; material: faeces | place: China | collected 2012 ...
TCAGCCGCTTACTTCTCCAGACGGATATCTAGCGTTCATCAACGACCTGAAAGATGTAGAACTTGAGGTAATAGCTCTCGTCCGCTGCCCACAGGATTGGATGATCCGGGCCCTGTGTCTTGAATTCTACCTGGCGGAGACGCTTATGCGCACCATGAGAAGCTTCCCGGATTGTTTTGGCAAAAAGCTCGGGATCCATGAAATGGGAGCAGGAACAAGTTACCAGGAATCCGCCGTCCTTCACCAGCTTTAAGCCCCTAAGATTGATCTCACGATATCCTTTTACAGCATTTTTGATGGAATTGCGGGACTTGGTAAAAGCGGGCGGATCCAGGATCACCACATCATATTTCTCACCCTGTGCTTCCAGTTCCGGCAATAACTCGAAGACATCTGCACATCGGAAGCTTACCGTATTTTCCAGTCCGTTCAGCTTCGCATTTTCCGTTGCCTGATCCACAGCCAGCTGGGAAGCATCCACACCCAGAACACTCTTCGCTCCGGCAATTCCCGCGTTCAATGCAAAGGAGCCGGTGTGTGTGAAGCAGTCCAGCACCTTTTTATCCTTACAGAAACGATGAATGGCGGCACGGTTATTCTTCTGATCCAGGAAAAATCCGGTCTTCTGTCCGTCCTCTACATCCACCATGTAATGCACACCGTTCTCCACAATCTCTACTTTCGTGTCAAACGGTTCGCCGATGAAGCCCTTGTAACGCTCCATACCCTCCTGTAAGCGTACCTTGGCATCGCTCCGCTCGTAGACACCGCGAATGGAAATACCATCCTCCGCCAGTACTTTCTTCAAAGCATCAATGATCACAAGCTTCCACTTGTCGATTCCCAGTGCCAGAGATTCCACCACCAGTACATCCGAGAATTTATCAATGACAATACCCGGCAGGAAATCCGCCTCTCCGAAGATCAGACGGCAGCTGGAGGTATCGATGGTCTCCTTGCGGTAATTCCAGGCATCCCGTACCCTCTGCTCGAAAAATGCCTCGTCGATCACCGTATCCTTCCTGCGCGCCAGCAGACGGAGCGTAATCTTGGAATTGGTATTGATATAACCGTATCCCATGAAATAGCCGTCAAAATCATGAATGTTTACAATGTCGCCATTCTCAAACGTCCCCAGAATGGATGCGATCTCATTATCGAATACCCACATTCCTCCGGCTTTCAGTGTTCTGCCCTCTCCTTTTTTCAGCGTTACCGTTGTATTGTACATAGAATTTCCTCTCTTAATTTCGTGGTTTTATCGTTTTTGCAACTTTTTCTTCTATCATATTCGTTTTTTGCTTGACAATCAATGGGTTTTTATTTATTATTTTAATGTTGACGCAATTCATGTTAATAATCGTCGCGTGGCTCAGTTTGGTAGAGCGCTGCGTTCGGGACGCAGAGGTCGCAAGTTCGAATCTTGTCGCGACGACTAAAAATACTCCCTCACACATGTGTGAGGGAGTATTTTTGTTCTTGCAACTATTCAAACTTACGACCTCTAACTGGTTCGGACACACCGTTCGGGCGCAGAGGGTCCACGAGGTCCGGGGGACCTCGGCCTGGACCGACCGAAGCGGAGACCATAAATTCAACTTTCGCTGGTTCAATCACGGGCTGAACGCCGCAAATTCCCTCCAATCCCCATAATCACAAACACCGTCGAAATATTCATCACCTGCTGAAAACTGAACATATTGTTCACCGTATAGGCCAGCACACAGAACCCGCAGGCTCCCACCAGCATCGACTTTTTCCCGGCATGCAGGAAATTACGGATTACTGAGATCATCATTCCTGCATAACTGACCAGCCCCAGCACTCCTATATCCACCAGGATCGTCAGCCATTCATTATGTGCATTAGTGAGGCGGTTTCCATAGAAGAAATCATACACCATATTTTGCAGCTCCGGGCTGGCCTCATTCGACAGAAACGCATACATGCAATCCGGCCCTATGCCGAAAATCTTATGTAACAGATCTGCTTCCCAGAAACATCTGGCTCCCGCCGACCAGGTGGCTCCCCTGTTGCTGCCCCAGGCCGCGCTGAACACCAGCCAGTTGCTGCCCCCGTCACCTGCTGTCTCCGTCAGAAAGGACGTCAGTTTTCCGCCCAACAGCGTATTCGCCAGGATAAACGCTAATAATGCCACGCTCACAACCGGCAGTGCTACGCACAATATCCGATAGATGCCCCAAAAAAGTTTCCCACAGTATTGATTTCTGTTATTGCTGGTATGTACCAGCCACAGTACCACTACTGACACGATCGTCAAAATCACACTCATTGCGGAAAACGTCAGGATATCCGTCACTTTTTCCATTGGCAGTTCCTGCGAAAGCACATTGCAGCTCCGCAGAATATATGTGATCAGACATGCCACCGATAACAATGTCATTTCCTGCCAGAAGCATTCCATTTTTCCGCCATCTTTCACAGACATGCCAAACAATACAAACAGCATTACGGCTAAAGTTACAACACCACTGCTGCTGCCCTGGGTTACCAGAGAAGCAAAACCAATCGTCACATACCCCATCAGCAGCGCTCTCTTCCAAGTGATCTCCGATCCCATCCACCATAACAGATAAACTCCACCGAACAGCACCGTCACCAGATAACCGCAATACCAGTTAATATTTCCCACGGTAGAAATAAAGGAGGAATTGATGATCTCCTTATCTACAAGGCACAGCCCGAATTTATTCATATATCCGAGGAAAAAAACAATGGTCGACACCGGCAATGTCAGGATCACGATCCAGTCGTTTCTCTGCCACATCCGTGAGATCATAAAATATACAATGACCGCTCCCAGCTGGGTCCACATCCCCATCCGCCAGGATGCCGTCCCCCACAGTGCCTCCTCCCGATACCGGGTAAACACATAGGACATTACCACGGCAATCCCGTATAGAGCAGCAAATTTATCCGTGGTGTTCAAAGCCTGCCAGATTCTTTTCGGAATAGTCCGAAATTCCGGAAGCTCCTGTTTCTGCTTTGCCACAATGAGGCGAAGGATCAGCCACAACACAAATACCGGAAGCAGACATTTCCCCGCATAAGTCATAGTCTTAATAAAAAAATTCTCCTTGTCTGTTCCGATCTGGGCATAGCCCCTGTTGTACAACGGCAGTACAGCCAATATCACAAACAAATACACGCTGATCACGATATCACACAGGAACCGGCTGAAATTGCATAGCGTTTCTGCCACCGATTCCACAGAATTTTTCCCTTTTGTTTTTTTTGCCATAGATCCGTCTCTCCTAAGCTTCCTTTGTCTAATACTTTTATGATAGCTTTCGACACTTCTTTCGTCAATCTTTTCTCATTCCTGTTGTTCCTGCTCCCTCTGGCGGTCAAACATCCGGGCGAGACTGTGATAAGTCTCATAAATGAGCACAAATCCCAGGGGTCCCTTAATGATCCCCCAGACGCCGAACAGCCGGATTCCCGCATACAGTGACACCAATACGGCTATGGGTGACACTCCTATTTTCCTGCCGATAAGACGAGGCTCCATGATTTCCCGCAGGAAAATACAGACCAAATACAATACACCGCAGACAATGGCTCTTCCCCAATTTCCTTCCAAAATCTGAAAAACTCCCAGCGGCACCAACACGATGCCCGTTCCGATAAAAGGCAGCGCATCTAAAATCCCCGCCAGGATCCCCCACAAAATACCATGATTTATTCCGGCGATTCCTAATGTTGCCGCAGCTGTCATGGCAATCGTGGTCATAATGATCCCCTGGGCCTTTACAAAAGTGGCAATATAACGGACGATCCCGCAGATCACCTCCAGAAGTACATGACAGGCCTCCTGATCCAGCAGACGGTTCATAATACCGTCATAGTCTTTCGCCAGCAGCACCGAAGCGATCAAAAACGTCACCAGAAATCCTCCCAGCTCCGCGAACCACTGCACATACTGCATAGACTGGGAAAGCATTCCCGGCAGAATATTTTCTTCCAGTGAATCCAGCCCCTCCTGTAGTCTGCCACTGACCGTATTTTCCAGATACGCAGTGTCCACACCAATAATCTCTCCCACGCTGCGACACAGCCCCCGGACGGCTTCCAGCCACTCCTGCTCCCGCAGTTCCAGATTGCCGATCCATACCGGCAGGCTGCCTAGCATCCAGGACACCAGAATCCAGAGTAACCCCACCAGCAACACTGTTGCCACGATGAGAAGCACTATGGCACTGAGGGGTCTGGGAAAATGCAGACGCTGATTCATCCGCTTCATCATTGGCCCAAAAATTGTGACAAACAGCATGGCCAACAGTACCGGTGCCGACAGAGGTGTCAGATATCGCAGAAAAAAATAGACTGCCCCCGTTACCAGAAGCAGTACTATCATCTTTTTCCCTATTATGTTTTTGCCAAATTCTCCCCAATCCATGCCGCACACTTCCTTTTTGGGATTAGTGTGTGCCGGACAGGCTTTTTTATCCTTCGAAAATATCCTCCGAAGGAATTTTTGTAAATTTTTCAAATGCAGGATTCTGCGGTTTCACCCGGAATGACATCTTTTTGCCGTTGCCGGGATGGGTAAAATCCAGAGAATATGCGCAAAGTGCCACGCCGCGATATGCCGGACTCCCCGCCGTTCCGGCGACTGTAGTGTTCCCGTATTTGGTATCTCCCAACAACGGCCATCCCGCATGGGCAAACTGCACGCGGATCTGGTGGAACCGTCCGGTCTCAATGCAGACATCTGCCAGTGCCAGCGGCATAGGCTGATTAATTTTCTCCAAAATGCTATAATGCAGTTTTGCGATCTTTGCGTCCGGAAAATTCTTCTCTCTGCCGGTGACTGCCACTGCCACGCTGCCCTCTTTCCGTAGATAATCCACAAGCTCCCCTTCCGAAGCATCAGGATATCCACAGAGTACCGCATAATACTGTTTATTCAATGTGCCCGCCGACAATTGTTTCGTCAGAACTGCTGCCGACTTTTTCTCTTTGGCGAATACCAGCACACCCTCCACCGGCTGATCCAGCCTGTGGATCACCGCCAGATAAGGCTCTCCCTGTCCGGCTCCTGCCTGTTTCGCCAGATAGGACTTCAATTCACTGACCACATCTGCCTGTCCGATCCGGGCAGACTGTACCGCCAGCCCTGCCGGTTTGCGGATGACCATGATGATCTTGTCTTCGTATAATATTTCTGTTCTCATATAAACTGTCCTTATTGTCGTGATCCGTTATCCCTTCCGCAGCCCCTTGGGATAATGGTTCTTCATGATGCCTCCGGCCAGTTTTCCCCAGCCCAGGCTGATGCCGTCCACGCAGATCAGATACCAGCCCTTCTCGCCTTCCGCGGAAAAAGTCTGTCCCTTCAGATAAGCAGCCGCTTCCTCCACGGACAGATTCCATACATGCTTCACATCCTTCGGGCACAGCGCCAGTGCCAGCGCATGAGCCGGTTCGAAACGATTCTTTTTCAAGGTTCCCAGGTGCAGTCCCGGACGCAGCACTTTCAGCCCCTTGACCCCTGGCATTCTCTCCGGCATACGGTACAGATTATCACCGAACGCCAGAAATCCTTCTCCCGCCGTACACAATCCCGCTTCCCCCATCAGCTTCTCCGAAAAAGTCTCTTTTGCAAAAGCAAAATATTCCGCCCAGTCCTTCGCAAGGTTCTTTGCGGGGATTCCTTTTTCTGTTCCCGTTGCGCACACCGGCTGATACCCCTCCGGAAGCTTTCCCTTCTTCTGCAATACCGCGGCGTAATGACCTTCTCCCTTCAGCTTATGAGGCCACAGGCGCAAGGTACCTTCGATTCCCGGCGCGGGATTCTCCACACAGCCCGGAATACCGTCACACCCCTCCGGGATCCCCAGTTCCTTTTTATCGATGGGGACAATCTCGAATTCCTCATGCTTTGCCAGGAAGCGGCTGATACTTCCCTCATTTTCCGCTGGTGCAAAGGTGCAGGTAGAATACACCAGTCTGCCGCCGGGTACCAGCATCCGGGCGGCACATTCCAGAATGCCGTCCTGTCTGTCCGCACAGAGCTGTACATTCTCCGGGCTCCATTCCTCACAGGCCACTTCATTCTTCCGGAACATTCCCTCTCCGGAGCAGGGTGCATCCACCAGGATCCGGTCAAAATATTCCTCGAAAATATCCGCCAGGTGCTCCGGCGTCTCATTCAATACACAGGCGTTGCGGATGCCCATGCGCTCCACGTTCTCCGAGAGTATTTTCGCCCTCGCCGGGTGGATCTCATTCGTGACAAGCAGTCCTTCTCCCTCCATAGCCGATGCAATCTGGGTACTTTTCCCTCCGGGAGCAGCACATAGATCGAGGATCCGCTCTCCGGGCTGTGGTGACAGTAGTGTCACAGGTGCCATGGCACTGGGTTCCTGAATATAATAAAGTCCCGCTTCATGCCAGGGATGTTTTCCCGGCTGGTCCTCTTTGGTATAGTAATATCCGTTCTCCGCCCAGGGAACCGGCTGCAGCTGAAAAGTCTGCTTAACTTTTTCTGTTATGACAGACATGTCATCCTTTTTTAACGGATTCAGACGCAATGCCTGATATTTCTCATGCTCAAAGCTTGCCAGGAACTCTTCATATTCCGATCCCAAAAGTCCCTGCATTCTCTCTGTAAATGACTGCGGAAGCATAGGTTTCCTCCATCTCTGTCCTCTATTCCGGACTCTGTTCCCATTAACTGTATCACAGCTCCTATCCGCGGGCAATCATTTCTTGCCAAGCTACACAGACACAATTATAATATTGGTTGTAAGTGCTTGTTTTTTAGTTTTAAAAGGTAACCCATTGTTTGTATTTTCATTCGTTTATTCTCGAATAAGAAAAGAGGTTCTTATGTCTATTTTCAGAAAAACACTCAGCTGTGCGGTACTGGCAGCCTTAGGCACCTGTGCTCTCGCCGGCTGTGGCAGGCAGGATACGTCAAATGAAGCCACAACATCTGCTTCCCCCGAAATGTCTGCTGCCATCACGGAAACCGTCAGCGAAAGCACCGCTGCATCCGAACCGACACCCACCCCCGATGCTCCCGGAACGCAATCCACACAGCCTGCGGATGTGACTTCCGAGGCAGACAAAGATGAGGCTTCCACCCCCTTCGGACAGCACGGCGCTCTCCATGTGGAGAATGGGAAGCTGACCGATGCAGACGGGAACACTGTCCAGCTCTATGGTATGTCCACCCACGGTATTGCCTGGTTCCCCCAGTATATCAATTATGATTCCTTCCGTACCCTGCGGGACGACTGGAATACTAACTGTATCCGCCTCGCCATGTATACAGCGGAATACGGCGGTTATTGTGCCGGCGGTGATAAGGAACAGCTGAAGCAGCTGGTAAGAGACGGTGTATCCTACGCCACAGAGCTTGGAATGTACGTGATCGTAGACTGGCATATTTTAAGTGATTGCGACCCGAATCAGAACAAAGATGAGGCGATCGCCTTTTTCCGGGAAATGGTGGAAGCTTTTGCCGACAACGACAATGTGCTCTATGAAATCTGCAATGAACCCAACGGCGGTACTTCCTGGGACAGCATCAAGTCTTACGCAGAAGAAGTCATCCCGGTGATCCGGGCGCAGAAGCCGGATGCCGTAATTCTCGTGGGAACACCAACCTGGAGTCAGGAGATCGACAAGGCTGCCGCTTCTCCGCTGGATGACAGCAATGTAATGTATACGCTGCATTTCTACGCAGGCACCCATAAAGACGACCTGCGGAACCGCTTAGAGACCTGTGTTCAGAACGGGCTTCCGGTATTTGTCAGCGAATTTGGCATGTGCGATGCCTCCGGCAATGGTGCCAATGATTTTGTTTCCACCACCAAATGGCTGGATCTGCTGAACAAGTACCAGATCAGCTTCTGTTGCTGGAATCTCGCCAACAAAGACGAAAGCAGCAGCGTCTTCAAGGCTTCCAGCACGGCACTTTCCGACTGGACCGACGATGATTTCAATGAATCCGGACGCTGGATCCGTGACTACTTCCGCGGAATGCCACAGAAATAGCCACATATCATTTCTTTACAATAATTCTTCGTCATAAACCGCTCTGCCGCCACCAATGAATTTCGGTCTGGTGCGGGCGCATACCACATGGGCGTCTCCGATCTGTCCGGACCGGAGGCGCACCGGTACTGCCACATCTCTCAGATGCATTCCGATCAGCGTATCCCCGATATCCATTCCTGCTGCCGCCTGAATATGTTCCACAGCCACCGGATGCTCGAAGGCTTTATACGCCGCCGTCGCAAAAGATCCGCCTGCCTTAGGCTGAGGTACCACATTTACCATGGGATAACCATATTTTACCGCAGCCTCTTTTTCCAGAATCAGTGCACGGTTCAGATGCTCACAACACTGCGCAGCCAGATATACCCCGGCTTCCTGCGTGGCCTGGTAAATACCGCCGAAGACCATCTCCGCCAGCTCCGGGCTGGAATAGGTACCAATAGTAGCACCTCCCACCTCACTGGTAGAACAGCCTACCACAAACAGCTCTCCCTGCTCCAGCCTCGCCTTTTCCAAGATCTCCTTGGCCGCCAGATAAGCCTCTTCTGCAATGATTGTCATATCTTCTGTCATGACGAATACCTCCCAGATTATTTTTTAGTTATTGCCATCTTTTCTGCCTTTCCCGGCAGACAGACTGCTTTCTATAGTTACAGCAGACAGTTTTCCAATACCAATATCATTAAAAAAACGATATTTGCTATGGTAAACCATCCAAAATACTTCTTTTTCTCTCCCGGAATCTGTCTGGCCACCTGTTTATAAGAGATCAGACTGGCCATGGATGCGATCAGCGTCCCCAACCCTCCCAGATTCGTACCGATGATCAATGCCGTTATATTTTCCGTAAATCCGGATAACAGCAGGGCCGCCGGAACATTACTGATCACCTGACTGGCAATCACGGCTGTCATCACTTCTCTACCTCCGATGATCTTCTGCAGGAAATCACAGAAAGCAGGCATTCTTCCCATATTTCCTATAAAAATAAAGAAGCCCACAAACGTCAGCAAAAGCGAATAATCCACTTTTATAAGAGTACCACGATCTAAAAGGAGAACCGCCAATGCCACAGTTCCCAATGTCACCGGATAAGGAATCATATGAGCCACAGTCAGCAGACACAACACAAATAACAGCAAATATGCCGGAAGTAAATATTTCTTTTGTTCCAGCTTCTCATCTTCTGTCAGCAAAACTTCTGCTCCCCGGACTTCGATTCCGCTTCGTTTTGCCACAATTACCACACAGATCATCAGTAAAAGCAGTGACACCAGAGAATAAGGCAGCATCAAAAGTATAAATGTTCCAGCGGACATCTGTGTTTTCCCATATAAATACAGATTCTGCGGATTTCCGATCGGCGTCAGCATACTTCCCAGATTGGCAGCTATCGTCTGCAGAACGATCACAGGTACTGCCAGTTTTTTCACAGCTTCTTCGCCTGTCAGCCGCAGCACAATGAAGGTAAACGGTACAAACGTGATCAATGACACATCATTGGTGATGATCATACTGAAAATGAAACACAATAGTACCAATACCTCTGCCAACTGTATGGTATTCTGTGTATGTCGCAACAGCGTTTTTGCAATATTACGGAAAACACCCAGTTTCTGCAAGCCTGCCATCACCGTCATCAGGCAGAAAAGGATCGAAAGTGTGCGGAAATCAATATATCCTGCATATTCTCTGTCTGGCGGAATCATCACCGCGGACACTATTGCCAGCAGGATCGCTACGGTCAGAACCGTCTCTCTTTTTAGGAATTCACTCAGTTTTCTCTTTACTTCCATACTCATTTGTTCCTTTGCCCCACAACCTCACAAAATAATTTCAGAGGAATATAGTAAAATTAAGAATATTTTCTACGGAGCATGTTATGTCTATTCTGCCCCCTCTGCTCTTCGGCGTCTCAGCCAGTCTGGATGCCCTTCTGGTAGGTATGGCTCTGGGCCTCCAGAAAGTCCCTCTGCCTGCCAGACATAATCTGCTGATCAGCACAGTCACCCTGATCGGGACTGTGATCTCTATAGGTCTTGGCAACCTGTTGTTACCCTTGTTTCCCATCGGCATCGGTACCCGGATCGGAAGCAGTGTACTGATCCTTTTCGGTCTTTACTACGTGGGAAAATGGCTGCTTTCCAGATGGCGCTGCAATTTTTCCCCGGATAATAATCTGTGCCAGAAAAAGAAAAAATTTGCCGGGCACCGGGAATTATCCCTGTCGCAGATACTGGTGCTAGGCTGTGCCCTTTCCATGAACAATATCGGCATCGGTTTCTCCGCCAGTATTACGGGACTTCCTTTCCTTCCGGCATCGGTGTCCACCTTTTTCTGCTCCTTCGGATTTCTGGCTTTCGGAAGCCGTCTGGGCAGGTCTGCTTTCCTGCAGCAGATCGGGGAATATACGGATCCCGTCTCAGGTTTATTGTTGATCCTGCTGGGGTTGTGTCAATTATACCACTGATCCGTATAGTTCCGAAAAACCTGGGGAATCTATCTGAATAATAATACCATATACCTGTTTGGCAGTCTATGCAAGTAATCAGAAAGGATTCCCCACTATGGTACAACGCTCCTTATCCACAAATCTATCCAAAAATACAGCACTTTTCCACGCTCTGCTGCCACTGGATGACAGTTTTGACCTGATCACCCGTGACCTGAAGCTGGGAAATACGCCGGCTTACTGGATCGGTGTCAATGGTTTTTGTAAGACGGAGATCCTTCAACAAATTTTTTCCGACTTGCAGGCCCCCCTCTATACACTGGATTCCGAAATCCGGGATCTCCCTCGCTATGTGCAGAGCAAACTGGGGTATGCCCAGGTGTCACTGACTTCCTCTATAGATACGATTCTGCAAAACATTCTCAGTGGCCCCTCTGTCCTTCTGGTAGAAGGTTTTGCACAGGCCGTGATCATCGATGTCCGTACCTATCCTGTCCGCAGCATTTCCGAACCTGACACCGAACGGATCACCCGTGGTGCCCGGGACGGTTTTGTGGAGACGTTGTTGTTCAATACCAATCTGATCCGCCGGAGGGTGCGTTCTCCGAAACTGACATTCTCTATCTGTTCTCTGGGTGCAGAAAGCCGCACGGATGTAGCTATCGCCTATCTGGCGGATCAGGTCAATGAGGAATTATTAGATACCTTAAAGAAAAAGCTTTCCCAATTACAGATCACTTCCCTGACCATGGGCAGCAAAAGTCTGGAAGAACTCCTGATCAAAAAACGCTGGTGGAATCCTCTGCCCAGTATCCAGCTGACGGAACGGCCCGATGTGGCCTGCAGCTATCTGTGCGAAGGGCATATTCTGCTCATCGTGGACAACTCCCCTGCCGTTCTGCTGCTTCCCGGTACGATCTTCCAGTTTACCCAGAGTCCGGAGGACTATTACAACAATCCTCTGACCGGAACCTACTTCCGCATGATCCGTTTCCTGTGCATCCCGGTCAGTCTCCTACTCCTTCCGGTCTTTTTACTTCTCTCCGCCTACTATCCCGAGATTACTGCCTCGCTGCAGCTCACACCCGTCAGCGATCTGTCACCCTTCCGCCTTTTTTTCTATGTGCTGGCGGTGGAGTTCCTGCTGGATCTTTTCAAGTATTCAGCGGCACTCAGCTCCAGCCGCGTCTCCGGTGCTCTGTCCATTGTCGGCGGACTATTAATCGGTGACATTGCTGTCAGTCTTAACTGGGCCTCCACGGAAGTCCTCTTCTATGCTGCCGTCACCATGCTGGCGAATCTGTCCCTCTCCAGTATCGAATTTGCTGATGCTCTGCGGATCTATCGAATTCTCCTTGTGGTCACCACCGGATTATGGGGTCTGCCCGGCTTTATTATCGGTCTGACGCTTGTGTCACTCTCCATGATTACCACACCAACCTTCGCAGGCTTCAGTTACTTCTGGCCCCTCTTCCCCTTTAACGGTCCCGCACTGAAAAGCCTCCTCTTCCGCCGCCCCACCTATAAGGCACAGCCAAGTAAAGTCTGGTCCCGCGGTCATGCGCATACAAAATGAAGCTCCTATACAAACCGGAACAAATACGTATTCCCTTTTGCTTCTGAAATTTTCCATGCGGACCGGAGCGGAGCGTAGACATCGAACCTTCGAGCCCTGGCAGGGCTCGAAAAAAAGAACGATACCGATTTGGTATCGTTCTT
>ERZ772865.3387-NODE-3387-length-12201-cov-6.009797_pt1 | contig 12201 bp, 10 predicted proteins | sample MGYA00512133_ERZ772865 | MGnify/ENA primary metagenome ERZ772865 (study PRJEB29015, sample SAMEA2737722) | human gut metagenome | biome: human gut; feature: human-associated habitat; material: faeces | place: China | collected 2012 ...
GATATAAACAAATACCTAAAGGATATAGCCATTTTGTGCGACATAAAAAAACGAATCACATTTCATACAAGCCGCCACACATTCGCAAGTACGGTTACTTTAGCTAATAATATCTCGCTGGAAGTCGTTTCTAAGATGCTTGGTCACACCAATACCAGAATGACAAACCATTATGCCAAACTGATAGATAAGTGCATAGGTGAACAGATGGATAAGCTCATGGACACATTTACAGGAGATTCCAACTACTAAACCTTACAAACTAAGATTATCCCACTTGCAGTTATTGTGAGTGGGATTTTCTTTTTATCTTTAAGCAGATAATTAAAAAAATGACAAGTAATGAAAGAATTTATAGATTGTGATGAAGATAAAGCACTATTTGCATATATAGAAAATATCATAGCAGGCAATAAAGCAATCACTCAGACACCAGAGGGAAGCATTATTTTTACAGGTAGCAAACTAAAAATAAGTAATCCCTTCTTAGCAATAGAAACTTTTGAAATAAGGTATAATGAAAAGAAGATTGACTGTGCCTATAAATATGAAGACTATATTAAAGACAAAGATATACAAGCTACCGTTAAAGGTTTAGGTATGAATCCAGATTCATTTTGGCTTCTTATTTTATTTTGTTATGACTATGCTTGTGATGTTTGCTTTACAGGGCTTACATATATAGATAGCCCAAAGAAGAAAATAGAAAACTTTATAAGTAAGTCTAAAGAATTTATAGAAAAAGAAAATGACAATTTAAAATTCAAAAAAGAAACAAGTCTTACTTTAAGAATGAAAGGGAAATCTTGTACTCTTAATGATGAAAAGGCTTTATTACTTATCTTAAGTTGGATAGAAAAAGGAGTATTTGAAATATCAAACGATAGTACACTAAATACATTTGGAGGTAATAATGCAGATGAAATTTTTACCACAAATATAGAGTCTGATTCTGTTTTAATATGGTACTTTGCTCAACTCATTTTATACTTCTTTGAACTAAATCCTCAATTTAAAGGTAGAGCAGCTAAAGGTAGTGGAATCTCTCTAAACAAAAATATTCTCATTTCTAACTTAATATATCATACTCATTTATCTCTAAACAAGAATTTCCTCAATGATGACGAATATTTAAAAGGTTATCTAAAACAATATAAAGACAAAGAAATAAAGGCACATAGCAGCATTTATTGGTAATTACCCTATTAATCAATTACTTATCAATTCCATTTTTCTATACTTCAATAAAGGGGAGTAGAAAAGTGGAATTTTTTTATTCTATTTAGCATTTCTCAAATAGCTCCATCTTTGCAATGTCAAAAAGAAAGATAAACAGTTAAGACAAAGAAAGGGGAATAAAAAACTATCAAAAATTCATTCTCTTTAGTACAGACTGGAATCAAGTACTTTTGCAGCGTAATCAGAAAGCCAAGTGCGCATAGACTGGATGATTACAGTGAAATAAATTTATAACAATTTAAAACTCATAAATCATGAAAGTAATTAAAACAAATAACAAAGAGAAAATTAATAAAGTGAATAATATTAAAAACGAAAACAATATGAAAAGATTGAACTTGCTCTTTATTGAGGGTAACAGACAGAAAATTGATAAAACCAACGTAAAAGAAGCCTACTTAAAAATAAAGGAATATGGCTTTATAAAATCTATGGCACTGGAGTACGTTCCAATGGATAAGGCAAAATCCAAGATTGGCAACAAGGCTCTATTCAAGGCTACTGTAGTCCGCAAGACCGGAGAGGGAGAACCTACAATTTCCAACTTTGATATAAAAACTGAAACGGTTAAGCCAGAAGAATACGATAACTATGACGGTGTTTGCGTGGACGGTCAGCACCGTACATTAGCACTCCTTTTTAGTAACTTACAGAATGAGGAAGTCACTTATGCAGAAGCTGAAATACCTCAAAACATGGATATTCTTGCTTATGTCGCAATACGAAATAATGGGAAACCGTGGAAAAACAATGACTTCACCCATTCAGGAATTGCTACTAACAACAAAGAGATAGACCATATACTCACTAAATGCAAAAGTAGTAAGATTGAGGATACATTCTTTTATTCCATTTATACCCTCACTACAAGCACGTTGAAAGCTAAACAGATAAAAGCCCTGCAACAAGGCTATAAAAAGATTCAGGATTTTAAGAAACTGCAACTTTCACCTATAACAACAGAAATGGGAGATAAAGTTATGGAAACGATACAAGCGAATAAAACATTTACATCTGACCGCTGCAACGGTCGATTTGGAACAGCCCTAAAAAAGTTCTATATAGATAACAATCAGGATTTTCAGACATTGCTTGATGTGATTGCCCTTATAGACAACGATATATGGGAAAACCATTTTACTGCGGAGAAAGGTCACTCAATGGAAATAGCAGCTTATACAGATGCTCTACAATCTGTTTGGCTGGAATATCAAGGTACGACACAAAATTGAATACATAAATACAACAAAACATGAAATTCTAAGAATAGGTAGAATTTTGGAGAATGGCTATATACAAGCGAAATTTTCCCATTTTCTACCTATCCTGAAAAATCAAGTAGAATCCACTTTTAATATAAAGGAAAAGATATGAAGATAAAAGAAGCTATTATTAAAAAAGGAGAATGGTTACTTGACGCATTAAAACGCATCGGTTATGACTTGATACCCACAAATACCATTCTTGACAAGACTTTAACAGGTTTGGGTGCAACACATAGTGAAATACATTCAAAACGCAATTCCATAATCATAGAACCTAATGTTACAGTTATACTTGGCAAGTTGAATAACAATGAAAACTTGGAAGCTGTTTATGAGAAATATTTACCCTACAACATCAAGAAGTACCTACAAATGGATATTCCATACAAAAAGATACTTTGTACCCCTGAAAGTTTTCATAAAATACGAAAGGCAGCAGAAGAATTAAGAATCAACATCTATAAAGAATATTTCTGCTTGTTTGACGAGTGCGAGAAAGTCACACAGGATATTGATTACAGAAGAAAAATAGCACAACCTATCTATGACTTCTTTAAATTTGAAAACAAGGCATTCGTTTCTGCCACACCTTTACCCATGACGCATAAGGAGTTTGAACGGCAGAACTTTCAGAAAATAAAAATAAAGCCTGAATATGACTATAAAAAAGACTTAGAACTGATTGTAACTAACAGCTATTATAAGAGATTGAAGAAAGTGCTTGACAGCATGAAAGACAGTAAATGTATCTGCATATTCTTCAATGTGACGGACGGAATCAATGAAATCATAGAGAATCTTGGAATAACTGATTATAAAATATTCTGTTCGCAGAATAGCGTGGATAAACTATTGACAAGAGGAATAAGCAAAGCCCATTCCATGATAGATTATCCATTAGCAAAATACAACTTCTTCACTTGCCGTTTCTATTCTGGGTTGGATATAGTGCTTAGAAAATGTAAACCTGATATTATTATGCTGACAGACTTTAGCAGTGCAAATTGGACGATAATAGACCCTTTCACAGAAGCTATACAAATACAGGGCAGATTCAGAAAGACTAAGAAAAATGATGATGTTACTTATAACTCACTAACCCATATCTCAACTATCAATCCTGAAATGAGAATCAGAAGTAAGGAAGAATTAGATATAAGAATCAATCAGTTCATCACTGATTATAATATACTGAAAGAAAAGCACGATAAGGAAGTCGATAACATAAGGAAAGAAGCCATATTTGATGATATGAAAGGTTTAAAATATCAAGAACTGATAGACGAAAGAGGTGAAATCAATTCTTTTTCAGTCGATAACCTTTATAATGAAGAACGTGTTAAATCCTATTATGTTTCAGCACAGACTTTACATAAAGCCTATCAAGATACAGGATTCTTTAATGTTACACTAAATGACGTGACAGAGTGTGTTGGTGATGATGATATAAGGAAACTCAACACAACCAAACAAGCAATAGAAAGAAGAAAGATACTTGTGCAACTCTTAGACAAGATTCATAATGATTTTGAAAATGGCAGAATCAGTTTTGAGGAGAAGAGCAACTATATCAAACTATTGAGTGAACAAGCAGAAGCAAAATATACCATTGATGCTTATATGAAAATAGGAAAAGCAGGAATGGAAAAAGCTGAATACAAAAAAGGACTGATTGATAAAGCCATTTTGCAATACGACAAAGAACAGGCTGAAATTCTTAGGTTCTCTCCTAACGTACTGAAAGGCATAAAAGAGGAGTTTGAAATGAATATCTATATAAACAAGAATGAAATCAAAGGGCGTTTACAAGCCATTTATGACGAACATAGCATTAGATACAAAGTAACGCAAGATACAATTAAAGACTACTATGACACAGATAACAGTGGCTCAAAAAATGGTGGTTCATACAAACTTACAGCCTTCAAATTCTGTTTGGTAGATTTTTAGGCAGAGCCTATAAAGAGCGAAATTTTCAAAAAATATACCTCAACTCCATATTTTTAATGTGGAGTTTTTTATGCCAAGAGAGAACACAAGCAACCAAATAAGAAATTTAATACCTTATTTATTAAATAATTATCCCTACTATTACAGTGAATATAGCCAAACTCAAAAAATCACTATTACAAGGAAATACACAGAATATCACTGATTCTACTTGATATTTAATCAGATTGGAGAAGCATAAATAAAGACACGCACGATTACATACAGGTACTTATAAATAAATCCCCCTATCTGTTACTTTGGTTACTGTCTTTTAAAATTATGATGATTACAGGCTCACGAGCCCACTACGTTTTCACTCCCCCTACCATACTTGAACAAAAAGAGATAATAAAACAATATTATTCACCATTTTAAATTTTAAAGTATGGAAAATTTTATCTTATTGCCATCTAAGGCACAGAAAAGAAGTAGTGGTTTTAATCAGTATGCAGAAGACGCAACGATTATCACAGAAGAAACTACCAAAGTCCAGAAAGTAAATCATTTCATAGAAGCAAATACTATGGAGATTGATTTACAGCATTTAAAGAGTGACTGCATAGTTCCAGTATTCAGTAAGGACAATGAGCTTACAATTTCTCATAATGCCTTTATTGAAACAGTCTGGGACGCTGCAAACTCATTCTTTACAGGTGAAACGATAGAGAAACCAGATATTAGAGTTTCTCATATTATCAAAGGCAGAATACCAGAAGCTATCCATAAGCCTGCAAACCAACTTTTGGAAAGTGACAAAACACAATACTTTGAAAGGATGATGTTTTGCATTGAGATTCCTACTATCTATGAAACGGTAGAAGGAAACAAACTCACTCTTTCAGTAGGTGGCGTGCGTGCTTATAATCACATGAATCTCTACAGTAAGAAAACAGTAGAGAAATTCAAGGTTTTTATAGGATTCAAGAATATGGTATGCTGCAATTTATGCGTTTCAACGGATGGATATTTGAGTAATTTGGAAGTTTCAAATACCTGTGATTTATATCGTTCTGTCTTGGAAATGTTTCATGCCTACAATCCTGCAAAACACATTCATTTAATGCAACAGTTAGGAAATACCTGTATGAGTGAACACCAATTTGCACAGATTTTAGGAAAGATGCGCTTATATCAATGTCTGCCACAAGGTTTTCAAAAGAGTATTCCACGTTTGCTTATTACTGATACACAGATTAATTCAGTAGCCAAAGCATACATACAGGATGAGAATTTTGGAAGTTTTGGTAATGATTTGAATATGTGGAAGTTTTATAATTTACTCACTGGAGCGAATAAAAGCAGCTACATAGATTCATTCTTAGACCGTTCCTTAAATGCAACGGAAATAGCGACAGGAATAAATGAAGCATTGCACGGTGACGAGCGTTACAGATGGTTTATTGATTAATTAATCTTTAAATGGAGGATATTCTATAAAATGAGTATTCTCCATTTTTTCTACTACTAAAGATTTTATGAATCAGAAGAATTTCAAAATTATGAGTTTGGCTATATTATTTTTATTTGCATTAATAATATTGCTTTTCGTCTGTCCTACATTTGCGTTTTTTATAGTAGGGCTATTCTTTTATTTATCAGACAATCACTAATGCACAAAGTGAATGTTTCGCTATTATTCAATCAGTTAGCTGTTATGGATATACAGCGGACATTCACTTTTATTATTAAACCCTCAAAAGTAAATGTTATGAGTTTGAAATACAGTAATACAACGGCTGACTTCTTGGAATGGGACGAAGCTATGAACCTTATTAGAAAACTTTATAAGGATGGAAATTACAACATGAGTTTATTGATAGCTTTAGGTTGTTTCTTTGGTTTAAGGATAGGTGACATTCTTTCTTTAAGGTGGAATCAGATTCTAAATGCAAGTGAATTCACCATAATAGAAAAGAAAACAGGAAAGAAAAGAACTATCCGTATAAACCCACAACTCCAAAGGCACATATCTGAATGTTATAAAGCTATCAGACCAACAGGAAACAATGCACCTGTATTAGTAAGCCAGAAAGGTACAGTCTTTTCTGTTCAGAGAATAAACATTATACTGAAAGAACTGAAAAAGAAATACAGACTGCATATAGGTAACTTTAGCTGTCATTCTCTTAGAAAGACTTTTGGCAGACAGGTATATAACATGAACAGTGAAAATTCAGAGTTGGCTTTAGTAAAGCTCATGGAGCTTTTCAACCATTCAAGTATCGCCATTACTAAAAGATACTTGGGATTAAGGCAGGAAGAACTTTTGAATACTTATGAATGTCTTAGCTTCTAAATCTGTTACAGGTAGAAAATCTGAAAATTTTGCTCTTATATGGGCAGAGTTAGATTTTCTACCTGTTTATAGTGGAAAAAACGGATATTTTGGATGATATATGCAGCCTATTAAATTTTTCCACTACTGAAAATTTCAGACCTTATAAATGGATAATGTGTTAAAGTCAATAAGTTACATACCTTTAGATAGAATAAAATTGCTAAAACAAACACTTTTCAGTAACTTTGCAACAATTTCAACGGACTAATGCGTTAGGAAGTTGAAAGGACATATAAACGAAAGGGCGTTTAGCTAAAATTATCCTCTACTGGAATCTGGACAATTCTCGTCATGTGGGTAATGAGCAGGAACGCCCACACCATAGCTATATACTTACCTCTCATGGGGTAAACTATATACTATCTTGGTGTGGGCTTTGCTTATTATACATGACAGGCAGTCCAGAGCCACAGTAGAATAATAAGCCAAAGTACCCACACCTTTTCTTTATATGCTAACAGACTTTTAGAAACGGCTATCTTTGGGTACTGATAGTATAAAGTAATAGAATTATGAGAAAATTTTTATGTACATGCTTTTTTACTGTCTTTACATTGGCAGCAAATGCACAATTTACAGTTTATGAATCTATCAATCCCAACATTCCACAACAAAGTTATCAAAATGGAAGTAGCTATCCTTTTACTATTTATCAATCTGTAACTCCTGATTACAGAAGAAACAATATTCAGCAAAGACAAAATATATTACAAGAAACTGATTTAAAAACAATTAGAGGGATTTATCTAAATCCTATAACAAATGAAGCAGAATACATAAAAATAAAAGTAGCCAATTCTGGAAGACAGTTATTTGCAAAAGCATATTATAAAGCAGAAACTGACCAATGGTTTAGATGCAATAATCAAATTGTTGCTTTAGGTATATATGATGATGCAGAATTAAGAGAATACTTCAACTATAAAGTAAATATCCCAAATGTTGGAACTATCTATTACTAATATGAAGCTATTTGATATGAAACTTTCAATATGTATTTTATACTTTTTCAGCTTCTTCTGTGCTATTTCTTTAAATGCACAACAAAAGGGAAACAATTTGTTTGTAGTGAAAGATATGGATATTGAAATTGAAAGGAGCTTAATTATAAAAAATGCAAACCTCAATTATAACAACTATATAGAAAGTACAGGTTGGGGTAAAAAGAAAAGAAAAGCATTTGCAGAAGCATATAATATAATGATTACTGCAATTTATAATGGTGATGTTTCAGAACGTGACGAAAGCAGAAGATATATCGATAAAAAGGGTATAATCAAAAACTCATATAAAAAATTTGATGCTTATGGAGCTGTTGCATACTTTCTTGATACGATTATAGATGGTTTGTCATGGCGTGTTTATGAAAAGCAATGCAGGATAAAAGAAGAAAATAAACAGAAAGAAAAAATGAAAGATATTACAAGAATACTTAGAAAGTAAGAATAATATATACAAAAACAATAACTTTTTTAATAGATATTATGATGGAAGATATTAATACATTAATAAACAAAGCATATAGATTAATAATGCAGTATGATTTAAAGCTTGGTGAATTATCTGCAAATGGACATTCATTAGAAGTGCTTAATAGCATAGATACAACTATTTTTTGTTCTATTGAAAATGAAATATCTGAATTAATGACAAAAAATACTTGTTATGAAGAGTTAATATCTAACCCTATACAAGCAACAATCGTATTTTGGTTTATGGAAGATTTAGGTAGAATGGCAATACTTACTCCATTTATCAATGTTTGCAACTATGATAGGCTTATTTATTACTATGCTTGTCAAGCTATGCGGAAAGCTAACAATCCAGAATATTTTAAATACATTATCATAAAAATACTGATTAGATATTTTGACCGTTTCTATCAATTTGTAAAAATGTATTCAAATGTCTTTCTAAAGAAAGAAGAAAACAACGAAGAACAACAAGAAATTTATCTTGACTTAATCCTAATTTCTGCAATACTTAGCTCAGGGGATTTATTTTTTTGTACACATCCAGATTTAATGGAAGTACAACAAATTTGTTCACAAAAACTTATTGAAAAATTCAGAGGAGAAAATATTGATGAATTAATTAAAAGAGGAAAAAATAACCAACACAATCTATCTGTTATTATCGGACAACATTATCATCTTATTTAAATATAATAGTATCAATATTATATAGCAAAATAAACAACTCTATTTATGTCTAATTAATTTAATGAGTATATGAAAACAATATTTTCACTCTTTTCAATGGTTATACCTATATTGGCTTTCAGCATGGAATATAGTAATTTAAAACAAGATATAGATAGAACTTTACAAACAACAGATACTATTAGTACAGGTAAATCACTAAACGATATTCGTTTTGATGGTTGGGAAGATAGCAATTGGTTGGATAATGAATATATCCGTACTTTGCGAAAATACTTGGATGATTACAATGATGGCATAGTCAGTAACCCTGCATTAGACCCTTATAAAGAACATATAAAAGGTCAGTTTATTATTTATGAAATTAACCCTTTTATATTAGGAGGTGCATATATTAGAATCGTGTTTTTTGATATGCCTGATAGGATTTTCAGTAGTTGGATATATAGTGAGGTGAATGAGGATAAAGAAATGGTAGGAAACTATGAACTTCGTTTCATCAGCATTGAGGAAGAAACTACGGATATAACTAAAGAGGATATTCTTCAAGCTATAAAGGAAATGGATGGAATAAAATTATGGTAGAACTTAAAAATTCTAATACATGGAACAGAACACCAAAGACAACACAAATAATAAAGATATACAGTTGGATGATATTCTTGAAAGAATCAACGGTATATTTGGTCAATACAACCCAAAAAGAGTTACACATAAAGAGTGTTTAACGCATGAGAATTATAAAGACTATAAATCTACTGGATATTTTATTACCAAGTATTTTATAGATAACCAACTTGACACGACTGATATAAGAAGAACATTAAGGAGTAAGCATATTGATTATACCAATGATATTCTTTTAAAAATAGATAATCAGCGTGACGATGATTCAGACAGCTTAATAAAGCTGATTGCAGTACATGATAAAGAGCTGCCTTTAGAGTTTACTTTAAATAATGACTTATCAGAATCAGAAGAAAAAGCTGCCATAAATAACTTTTTAGGAGATAGCATTACAGGTTTGAGCTATGACATTAATTCTATTTCATTTAATTTTGAAGAGAATAAAATCAAAAACACATGCTGCAAACATTTCAATGACAATTCCAATGGGTTGATATTCTATAAAACTTCTGAAACACTTACTTCCATTATATCTAAAAGATTACTGGAAGTTAAGGATATATATAAGGTTTATTGTTACTGTCCTACTTGCAGAAAGATATTTTGTATCTACCGTGAAGAACAACCATCAGAAATAGAAAATATCATTGAACACATTCCTATTGGCAGACGTATTATAGAACATGTTGAAAAGGAAGTTGATAGTTTACTGGATATACCTAAAGATTTAGGTTATTGTCACGCATTTTGGGATTTAAAAGAGAAGATTCTTTTAAATGAATTTGGTCTGATTTGGTATTCTCCATCAGTTATAAATATCTTCACCTGTTATGATTAAATGAATATTCAAAGATAATATAACAAGAAAAAAGACTATCTTTGTTTATTGAATATAATTTGTGACTTATTCACGACCATTTTACAATATAACAACAATAAATATACTGGATAGTTCTTTTAAATATTGATATACACATCAGTAACACAGCTATTTATAAAGAATAGTTCAAGGTTACAGGGATGCTCGGTTGCTGCTTCTTACGGTATGACAGATACTATGGGTCGTATGCACTCAGATGCTCAGTTCGCTGGTTCTTCATCAGTTCCTGCTCACGTGGAAATGATGGGATTCCTCGGTATCGGTAACAACCCGATGGTAGGATGTACAGTGGCTTGTGCGGTTGACGTGGCTACTGCTTTGAATAAGTAATCTATACTTAATCAAGATAATAAATCCCTGTAACTCCATGAGTTATGGGGATTTTTATTTTATCCCTACTTCATGGATAGAAGATAACTCCCTATTACTTTTTGCTTGCTTTGCTTCTTGTAGATAGTTGCAGGTAGATACTGAAATTGAAGCTGAATATCACTTTATTTAGGCTTGTTTTTCTAAGGTGAAGAAGTGGCTGATTATCCTTGAAAATGGACTAAAAAGAGGATATTTTGCGACCAATTTGCGACCATTTTCCCATTTTTTCAAAAGTGGTCGCAAAAATCGATTCATCTACCTAATACACAGAAAGATATATCATATTTTAAAGGACTTCCCAATGTCTAATTTTAAATGATTAAACTATGGTAAGAAGTTCATTTTCTATTCTCTTTGCCATAAGAGAAAGTAAAGCAAGAAAGAGTGGTAAAGCTCCTATTGAAATTACAATTACAGTAAATGGGGAAAGATGCACTCTATCAACAGGTAAACAAGTTCCTATCGACAAATGGGACAAAGCCAAGCAACAAGTAAAAGGAAAAGACGAAGAAACTCAAAGCCTCAACAATTATCTAAAAGCAATCAAAGCTAAACTCTATCAAAAAGAAGCAGAATTGTTAGACAGAGGTTTTATCGTCACAGCAGAACTATTACGTGACGCATACTTCGATAAGGTAGAATCACTCAAAGAAAAAACGCTGTTTGAAGTCTTTGAAGAACATAACAGAGAACAGGAAAAGCTGGTTGGAAATGGAGTTTCTAAAGCTACCTATTGGATTTCGGTCTATACAGTAAAATTACTCAAAGAGTTTGTTCAGCAGAAATACAAAAGAGAAGATTTATACTTACGTGAATTGAATCTGAACTTTATACAATCTTTTCATACATTCCTAAGAATAGACAAAGGAATGGCACAAAATTCATCTACAAAACATCTGAAGCTGCTCAAAAAGATTATCAATCTTGCAGTAGCCAACTCATACATGGCTATGAATCCATTCATTACTTATAAGATAGAACGTGAGCCTGTAGAAATAGATTTCTTGGATGAAGAAGAACTGAGAAAGATTATCAACTTTGACACTCCCCTACCAAGACTGGAGAGAGCCAAAGATATGTTTCTCTTTGGGTGTTTCACTGGATTGAGCTACATTGACATCAAAACCTTAGCTCCAGAGCATTTTGAAAAGGACAATGCAGGTAGGATTTGGATAAAAAAACGCAGGGTAAAAACTGGAGTTCTATCACGCATCCCCCTACTCCCTATCGCCAAACTGATACTGGATAAGTACAAAGGTGGAGAGAAATTGCTTCCTATCCAAGACCCAGCAGATATAAACAAATACCTAAAGGATATAGCCATTT
>ERZ772865.3389-NODE-3389-length-12196-cov-11.204596_pt1 | contig 12196 bp, 6 predicted proteins | sample MGYA00512133_ERZ772865 | MGnify/ENA primary metagenome ERZ772865 (study PRJEB29015, sample SAMEA2737722) | human gut metagenome | biome: human gut; feature: human-associated habitat; material: faeces | place: China | collected 2012 ...
GGTGCTTCTCTGGAGTACCTGGAGGGCAAGGAACTGCCCGGCATCGCCGTTATCCAGAAAGCTTAATTTGTAACCCGCAGGGCGCGGCGGCAAAGCCGCTGCGCCCCTTTTTGTTTGAGAGATATATGAAATAAAGGAGCAACTATCATGGATAAGCAGAACCGCAAGGCAATCATTGCCGGCAACTGGAAAATGAATAAAACCGCTACCGAGGCCGCCGAACTGATCGACGCCCTGATCCCCGCTGTGAAGGACGCTGGCTGCGAGGTCGTTATCTGTGTGCCTTTCACCGACCTGGTCACCGCTGTTGCCAAGACCAAGGGCACCAACATCCACGTTGGCGCTGAGAATGTCCACTTCGAGAAGTCCGGCGCTTACACCGGCGAGATCAGCGCTGACATGCTGACCGACCTGGGCGTTGAGTACGTCGTTGTCGGCCACAGCGAGCGCCGCCAGTACTTTGCCGAGACCGATGAGACTGTCAACAAGCGCGCCAAGGCTGCTCTGGCCGGCGGCCTGAAGCCCATCATCTGCGTCGGCGAGAGCCTCGACCAGCGTGAGCAGGGCGTGACCGAGGAGCTGGTCCGTATGCAGGTCAAGATCGCGCTGAACGGCGTGACCGCTGACGAGCTGAAGAACGTCGTCATCGCCTACGAGCCCATCTGGGCCATCGGCACCGGCAAGACCGCTACCGCTGACCAGGCCGAGGAGGTCTGCGCCGCCATCCGCAAGGTCGTCGGCGAGCTGTACGGCGAGGACGCCGCCAAGGCCCTGACCGTCCAGTACGGCGGCAGCATGAACCCGAAGAACGCCGAGGAGCTGCTGAGCAAGCCCGACGTTGACGGCGGCCTGATCGGCGGTGCTTCCCTGAAGGCCGACCAGTTTGCGGTCATCGTTGACGCTGCCACGAAGGGCTAAATCCCCTTTTGTAGGAGCGGCATGTATGCCGCTCCTACAACCCTATTATTAAGGAGTCTACGAATTTATGTCTAAAAAACCTGTTATGCTCTGCATCATGGACGGCTTCGGCTGGACGCCGGACGAGACCTACGGCAACGCCGTGGCCGCCGCGAACAAGCCGAATCTGGACAAGATCTTTGCCAATTACCCCATGACCACCATCCAGGCCAGCGGCATGGCTGTCGGCCTGCCCGACGGCCAGATGGGCAACTCTGAGGTCGGCCACACCAACATGGGCGCGGGCCGTATCGTCTACCAGCAGCTGACCCTCATCACCAAGTCCATCAAGGACGGCGAGATGTTCAAGAACCCCGTGCTGGTCAAGAACATGAAGGCTGCCATCGACGCGGGCAAGGCTGTCCACCTGATGGGTCTGGTCGGCACCGGCGGCGTCCACAGCCATGCCGACCACTGGTTCGGCGTGCTGGAGATGGCCAAGCACATGGGTGCAAAGGACGTCTACCTGCACTGCATCATGGATGGCCGTGACACCGACCCGCACAGCGGCAAGGGCTTCCTAGCCGACCTGCAGGCCAAGCTGGACGAGTTGGGGCTGGGCAAGATCGCCTCTGTCTCCGGACGTTACTACGCCATGGACCGCGACAACAACTGGGACCGCGAGGAGAAGGCCTACGCCGCGTTCGTCTACGGCGAGGGCAACCACGCCGCCAACGCTGCCGAGGCCATCGAGGCCAGCTATGCCGCCGACGTGACCGACGAGTTCGTCATTCCCGTTGTCACCTGCGAGGGTGGCCGCGTGCAGGACGGCGACACCGTCATCTTCATGAACTTCCGCCCGGATCGTGCCCGTCAGATGACCCGCATCTTCTGCGACGACAACTTTACCGGCTTTGAGCGCCGCGGCGGCCGCAAGCAGGTCCACTATGTCTGCATGGCCGAGTACGACGCCACGATGCCCAACTGCGAGGTCGCGTACCCGCCGGTGGAGCTGAAGAACACGCTGGGCGAGTATCTGGCCGCCCACGGCAAGACCCAGCTGCGCATTGCCGAGACCGAGAAGTACGCCCATGTGACCTTCTTCTTCAACGGCGGTGTTGAGCAGCCCTGCGAGGGCGAGGACCGCAAGGTCATCCCCAGCCCGAAGGTTGCCACCTACGACCTCAAGCCCGAAATGAGCGCCTACGAGGTTGCCGACGAGTGCAAGGCCCGCATTGAGAGCGGCAAGTACGACGTCATCATCCTGAACTTCGCCAACTGCGACATGGTCGGCCACACCGGCGTGTTTGACGCAGCGGTCAAGGCCGTCGAGGCTGTTGACAAGTGCGTGGGCGAGGTCACCGACGCGGTGCTGAACGCGGGCGGCGTCGTTTTCCTGACTGCCGACCACGGCAACGCCGAGAAGATGAAGAACCCCGACGGTTCCCCGTTCACGGCCCACACCACCAACGTCGTGCCCTTCGCGGTCATCGGCGCGGGCGACGTGAAGCTGCGCGAGGGCGGCTGCCTGGCGGACATCGCCCCGACGATGCTGCCCTATATCGGTCTGCCCGTCCCCGAGGAAATGACCGGCAAGAGCATTATTGCGGAGTAACAAGCCTTTTCGAGAAAAGGCTTGGCGAAAAGCTTTAAAATTATGACCCTTAAAGCGGCAGGCTTCGGCCTGCCGCTTTCTTTATGCCCCAATCCCTTGCGCTGGGACGCGGAATCGTGTATAATAAGATATTACCGATGATTATAAAGGGGAGGTGCGGCCATGAGCCTGCAAAGTTTTGGATTTTTCGGCTTTCTGCTGGTCGTGGCCGCCGTCTACCTGCATCTGCCGCAGCGCTGGCAGAGCGCGTTTCTGCTGGCGGCCAGCTGGGTATTTTACGCGCTGGCGATGCCGTCGATGCTGCCGATCACGATTGCCATTGCCGTGTTCACCTACCTGTGCGGACGCGGCATGACCGCGCGGGAGGGCGCCCGCAAAACGGCGTTCCTGCGCATTGGCGTTGTAGGGCTGCTGGCGATCCTGGCGTTCTTTAAGTATAACGGTGCGTTCGCGTCGGACGGCGGCTGGCAGGCCGTCGCCATGCCGCTGGGCATCAGCTTTTACAGCTTTGCGGCGATCTCTTACTTAATTGATGCCGCGCGCGGCGACTGCGAGGTCGAGAAGAATTTTATTGACTGTGCGCTGTTTTTGAACTTTTTTGCCACCGTCACGCAGGGACCCATTTGCCGCGCCGGGGCGTTGCTGCCCCAGTTTAAAAAGGAGCACCGCTTTGACGCCGCCCGCACGGTGCGCGCGCTGCGGCTGATGGCACTGGGCCTGTTTAAGTTAGTGGCCGTCAGCGACGTGCTGGGGCTGCTGGTGGATGAAGTGTTCCCGAACTACCGCAGCTACGGCGGGCCTATGCTGGTGCTGGCCGCGGTGTTTTACACGTTCCAGCTGTATTTTAACTTCTCCGGCTACTCCGAGGTCGCGCGGGCCGTGGGTCTGCTGCTGGGGCTGGAGCTGCCCGAGAACTTCAAGACGCCGTTCTTTGCCACAAATTTTTCGGGCTTCTGGAGCCGGTGGCACATCAGCTTCTCGTCGTGGCTGCAGGATTATCTGTTCATGCCGCTGGCGTGGGCGGATGTCTCCGGGTTGACGGGCGGCAAAATCAGCCGCCTGCCCGCGGAATTTTGCGTGTTCACGGTCTTTTTTGTCTCCGGCTTCTGGCACGGCAACACGCTGCCCTTTGTGGTGTGGGGCCTTTTGCAGGCCAGCTACCGCCTGGGCGAGGAGCTGCTGCACCGCCGTTTGGGCAAGCCGAAAAAGAAAGCCCCGGCCGGCGTGCTGTGGGCCAAGCGCGCCGGTGTGTTTGTGCTGTGGTGCGTGAGCATGGTGTTCTTCCGTGTGGGGTCGTCCCCCGCCGCCGCACCGCTGACCGTCGGGGATGCGTTCGCGTATCTGGGCCGCTGCTTTATGGGCTGGGGCCCCGCGCGGTTCGCGTCGGAGCTGTACGCCGCCGCGTCCGGCGGATTTTATGCCAACGCCATCATGGTCGCGGCGTACTACGGGTTTGTGGCGTTGGTGCTGGCGCTGGCGTTTTACCTTGACACCCGCCGGGCGTTTGCGTTTAAAAACAAGCCTTCCGAAATCTGCCTGGCCAACGAAAAGCACCGCTGGGCCGTATATTATGCCCTTGTCATCGCCCTGCTGGCAGGCTATATCATGCAGAGCGGCGGGTTTGGGAGCAGCGGATTTGGTATGTACGCGGGGTTCTGACAGCTGCGCTGTAGGGGCGAGGCATGCCTCGCCCGCAGCTTTCCCATCAGATGTCATCTACCGTCAGGTGGCGGGCCGGGCATGCCCGGCCCCTACGTTCTACAAAAATTAGGGAAGGAGGTTTCCGGTCCGTGAAAAACATTCTCAAAAAGCTGGCGCTGCTGGCAATTCCCGTGCTGCTCTGGCTCGCCTTTTTCATTGCATTTGAGCCGAACAACTATTTCGGGCTGAAGGCCTCCGCGACGTCCAGCCAGCCGGTTGCGCGGGTGCGGGCATACCAGCAGGATCCCGGTACAAATTTGATTTTGGGTGACAGCCGTCTGGCCCACTTTGACATGGGCCTTGTGGACAGCCTGTCCGGGCAGTCGTGGCAGAACCTCGCGTTCGGCGGTGCATCGTTAAAAGAGACGCTTGACCTGGCCGACTATCTGCTGGATTCCGGCCACGACACAGACACACTGCTGGTCGAAGTCTCGTTCTACACGCTGAACGCGGGCTACAACACGGACCGCTTCGCCACGCTGGAGGAAACGCTGAACAATCCGCTGGCCTACTGCTTCAACCTCGAGTACAACGTCAACGCGCTGACCGTTGCCATGGACACACTGCGCGGTACGCCCGATACGATTGAATCCGGCGACTGGGTCGCGGCGGATTATCTGGCCGATGACGGCACAGTTTTGCCGCTGCACCGCAAATTATACGACTACACCGCGACCATCACGCCTCGCTGCAAAAGCTGGGCGCTGAATGACGAGCAGTTCAACCGCCTGCACACGCTGGCCCAGCGCTGCCAGAGCGAGGGCGTGCGGCTCATCGTAGTTTTGCCGCCGATGGCCGACAATGTGCGGACCGAGGTCTGCGATGTGTTCGGCATCACCGAGACCATGCAGGGCACGGTGCTGCCGACGCTGGCCGCCTGGGCTGACGAATGCGGCTTTACCCTGCTGGATTACGAGTGGGGCGGCAGCGTTATTACCGACGATGACAAGCAGTTTTTTGACGGATTCCATCTCGATGAAAAATACGGTCTGCCGATGTGGACGGAAGAACTGGTTGGGGATATAGCAGCATAAAGGCTTCCCCTTCGGGGGAAGCTGTCCGCGTGTCGAAAAACCTCCCTCTGCGAGGGAGGTGCCCCGAAGGGGCGGAGGGAGAGAACCTTGCCATAGCCCGAAATATTTCGGACAGCCGTACAGTTCTCTCCCCCACCGCCTGCGGGCGGAGCCCCCTCGCAGAGGGGGCCAAGGGGTGAGCACACCTTTTTCGACAGTCTGGGGCTTCCCCCTCGGTGGAAGGCTTTTTAGGAGGTACACATGGCTTTAGACTTTCTGATTTTGTATGAGCATACCGTCCGCGAGTATGAGAGCGACCTTTTGCTGAAGCTCGAGCTCGAGCGGCGCGGCTACACGGCGGAGATCCGCCAGCTGCTGGACCCCAAGCATCTGCGGCTGTTCGGCAAAGACAAGCCCGAGGTGCTCGTCGCCAGCTGCATGTATGACAACGAGGCCATCAACAGCCATGTGTACAACAATATTGGCCGCTGCAACAAAATCGTCAACCTGCACTGGGAGCAGATGCTCTCCGACACGCAGGAGGAGGGCGACTGGTTCAACATGAACGGCAACGCCAAACGCTGCGTGCAGACCTGCTGGGGCAAGCGCACCGCCGCCCGCCTGCAGGCCCACGGCATGGACGCCAAAAACACGCCCGTGACCGGCGCGGTCATGATGGACTTTCTGCGCCCGGAGTTTGACGGCTACTTTAAGGACAAGGAAACGCTCTGCAGGGAGTTCGGCCTTGACCCGGCCAAGCAGCTGCACCTGTACATTTCCAGCTTCGGCTATGCCAGCATGAACGACGACGAGGTCGCCGAGCTTTCCAAAATGGCGGGCACCGATTTTACGGGCTTTGCCAAAACCAACCGCGTTTCGATGCAGGAAACACTGCGTTGGTTCGATGAATATCTGGGCGCACACCCGGAGGTGGAGCTTGTCTACCGCCGCCATCCCAGCGAGTGGAACAGCCCCGCGCTGGAGGAGCTGGCGAAGAAGCGCCCCAACTTCCACGTGATCTTTGCGGACTCGGTCAAGCAGTGGATCGTCGCGGCGGACTCGATCTCGATCTGGATGAGCACCGCCATCGCCGAGGTCTACATGGCCGGCAAGAGCTGCCACATCCTGCGCCCCGTCCCCATTGAACATGAGTACGACCCGGTCATTTACAAGGACGCCCATTACGTGACGCGCTACGACGAGTTCGCCGCCGCCATGGCCGAGCCGGAGCCGCCGTTCCCGATTGCGAAGGACGTCATCGAGGGCTATTTTGACCCCAGCGAGACGCCCGCCTACAAGCGGATGGCCGACCTGCTGGAGGACGTGTACAAGAACCCCCCGCGGGACGAGCCGATGGGCGACGGCTTTACGCCGCACTTCAACAAGCTGAAATTCTGCGCGCTGGCGGGGGTACACTTCCTCTACCGCCGCGGCTGGGAGCCGAAGAAGCTCTTTGCCTTCTGCCCGCCGCTGGCCAATTTTGCCCAGCGCATCTACGGCTACGTGGACAAGGCGCATGTGACTACGTTTTTTTGTAGGGGCGGAGAGGGGCGCGTTTTTGCCTGTTGTGCGTGCAAGCGGATTTATTTCCGCTTGCGCCTTGTCAAGAACCCTCTTATGTGGTATACTATTTCTCTACAAGTCCACAGGCAAACCCGGTGCAAACCGGCGACGCAAAGCTATAGGGGCCCATCGGGTCAGCCAGTTGCCAACAAGAAATTGTTGTTTTACTGCCGCCGGTAGCTTCGCGTCCTTTTTGGGGCAGGAGTTGACGAGGGTGAAAACACATCGCTACGCCGGCGGTTCAAAGCAGGGCATCTATAACGCCCTGCTGTTTTCTGCTGCCCGCGGATATTGTTTAATACGGTCAGACAGCGCTTTCAGGTATGGGTCCGCCATGCCCTGAAGGCGTTTTTTCCTGCGTCACAGCCTATATAGCAGACCGTCAAAGAAATAAGGAGAAAAACCGGATGAAAAAGAAACCACTGCACAGAATTTCCTCCCTGCTTGCAGCCACGGTGCTGGGTCTGTTCCTGCTGACCGGCTGCGCCGGAAAAAGCGCCGAGGCGGTGCAGGCACAGGAGGACGCCGACACCATTCAGGTCTATTTGTGGACCAACAGCCTCTACGAAAAGTACGCCCCCTACGTGCAGGCGCATCTGCCGGACGTAAACATTGAGTTTATCGTGGGCAACAACGATCTGGACTTTTACAAATTCTTGCAGGAAAACGGCGGTCTGCCGGACATTATAACCTGCTGCCGCTTCTCCCTGCACGATGCGGCCCCCCTGAAGGACAGCCTGATGGACCTTGCCACCACCAACGAGGCAGGCGCTGTCTACAATACCTACCTCAACAGCTTTAGAAATGAGGACGGCAGTGTAAACTGGCTGCCCGTATGCGCAGACGCCCACGGCTTTGTGGTCAACCGCGGCCTTTTTGAGGAATACGGTATCCCGCTGCCCACCGATTACGCCAGCTTTGCCGCTGCCTGCAAAGCCTTTGACGAAGCGGGCATCCGCGGCTTTACCGCCGATTATCTGTACGACTACACCTGCATGGAAACGCTGCAGGGGCTTTCCGCCGCCGAGCTTACGACCACGGAAGGGCGCAAATGGCGCACCGCCTACAGCGACCCCGCCGACACCGCCCGTGTCGGGCTGGACAATACCGTCTGGCCGGGCGCCTTTGCGCGTATGGAGCAGTTCATCCGGGACACCGGTCTTACGGCGGCGGACTTAGAGCTGAATTACGACGACGTGACCGGGATGTTCGGCAAGGGGGAGCTTGCCATGTACTTTAGCAGCTCCGCCGGCGTACAGATGTTCCGGGAGCAGGGCATCGACGCGACCTTTTTGCCGTTCTTCAGCCAGAACGGCGAAAAATGGCTGATGACCACCCCCTACTTCCAGGTGGCGCTGAACCGCGACCTGGAGCAGGACGCCGCCCGGCGCGTAAAGGCAATGCAGGTCCTGCACGTCATGCTGTCGGAGGGAGCGCAGGAGCAGATCCTCGCGGACGGGCAGGATCTTTTGAGCTACAGCCAGAATGTCAGCTATCACCTGACCCACACCATGGAGGACGTACGCTCGGTGGTGGAAGAAAATCACATGTACATCCGCATCGCCTCCAACGATTTCTTTGCCATCTCCCAGGATGTGGTTTCCAAGATGATCGCGGGCGAATATGACGCCGGGCAGGCCTACCGTGCGTTCAACGCCCGCCTTCTGACAGAGAGAACGCCCGACACAAGCGACGTTGTGCTGACCAGTGAAACCGCCTATTCCAACGTGTTCCACAAAAACGGCGGCAATGCGTCCTTCTCGGTCATGGCAAACACGCTGCGCGGGCTGTACGGCACCGATGTGCTGATAGCACCCGCCAGCAGCTTTACCGGCAGCGTGCTGCAGGCAGACTATACCCAGACAACAGCGCGCGCCATGATCATGCCCAACGGGCTTATGTCGTACCGGCGCACCATGACGGGTGCCGAGCTGAAGGACACCCTGCGCGTCTTTGTGGAAGGCTGCGAGGGCGGCTTTACGCCGTTCAACCGCGGTTCCCTGCCGGTGGTCAGCGGCATTGCCGTGCAGGTGCAGGAGAACGGCGGCAGCTATACGCTGACCGGCATCACCCGCGGCGGCCAGCCGCTGCAGGATGACGACACCGTCACCGTGACCTGCCTGGCAACCGAAAAGCAGATGGCGCCGCTGCTGCAGGACGAAAGCCGCGGGTTTGAGCGCGGGGAGGCCACGGTCAGAAACGCCTGGAGCGAGGCACTTTCCGGCGGCAGCGTGACGCTGGCCGCGCCGGAAAGCTATATTACATTCGGGGGGGGGTAATGCGCTGTGGAAGAAGCTAAGCATAAAATAAAAATAAAGCGACATTCCCGGCAAAATTGGTATGCTGCGGCGGCCTGCCTGCTGTCGATTGCGCTGCTTGTCTGCCTTAGCGCGCAGTACCTTTCGTTTGTGTCAAAAACCATCTATGCGGAAAGCACCGAGCATTTGGAGGAAGTCCTGCACAAATCCAACAATATGCTGAGCATGATCGTCAAGAAGAACATCTCCTACCTGCATTTGTGGAACGGCTTTCTGAGCAGTGACCCCGATGATGCCAGCACGCAGGCGTATCTGGAGTCAGCGCAGCAGCAGCTTGGCTTTGCCGAATTCTACTTTCTTTCTTACGACGGCAACTACATGACCCCCGGCGGGGAAACGGGCTACTTAGGCTTGCAGACCAACCTCGACGAGCTGCTTTCCGACCAGAAGGACGTTGTGTTGAACACGGCCCTGCCCGGACAGGACCCGATGCTGGTGTTCATCTGCCCCGAAACCAAGGGCATCTACCGCGGCTTTGCCTACGATGCCGTTGCCATCAGCCACTACAACAATGTTGTGATGAAGACCGTGGACGATTCGTCTTTCGGCGGAGCGGCCAGCTCCTTTGTCATCTACCCGGACGGGCAGGTCGTGATCGAAAATATCGCAGAAGGCTCGGAATCCATTTACAATTTTGTGTCGATACTGCGCGAGTATTCCGACCTTACCGAGGCGCAGATACAGGAGCTTACGGACGACTTTGCGCAGGGCATCACCGGAAACCGCGAGGTGACGCTGGACGGCACAAGATACTATATGGTCTACGAAAGCACCGGCATCCAGAACTGGACCCTGGTGGGGCTTATCCCGCGGAATACCGTCAATGCCGCCATGAACCAGCTTTGGCAGCGCACGGTGCAGATCGTAGCCCTCGTTGTCCTGTCGATTGCGGCAATGGTCCTTCTGATGGTCATGCACCGGGGCCGCACCAAGCTGCGCCGCCAGAACACCGCGATTTTGTATCGTGATGTGCTGTTCGAGAAGCTGTCCCAGAACGTGGACGACGTTTTCCTGCTGCTGGATGCCCAAAAGCACCGGGCGGATTATGTCAGCCCGAACATAGAACGGCTGCTGGGCCTGACGCTGAAGAGCGTGCGCAAGAATATCGGCACGCTGGCCCTGCTGCACCCGGCGGATTCCCCCGGCCGCACCAAAAATTATCTGGAAGGGCTTGCCTGCGGCGACCAGCGCGAATGGGACACGGAGTTTGTCCATCAGAAAACCGGGGAGCATCGCTGGTTCCATGTGGTTGCCATGGGCAGCGAGGTCGAGGGCAAAACCAAGCACATTCTGGTTCTGTCTGACCGCACCGCCGACAGGCAGGCGAACCAGGCGCTCTCGGATGCCGTGGCCGCCGCCGAAAACGCCAACCGCGCCAAGAGCACCTTCCTTTCCAATATGTCCCACGACATCCGCACCCCGATGAATGCCATCATCGGCTTTACCACGCTGGCGGTCAGCCATCTGGACGACAGGGACCGCGTGAAGGAATACCTTACCAAGATACTTGCCTCCGGCAACCACCTGCTTTCGCTCATCAATGATATTCTGGATATGAGCCGCATCGAAAGCGGAAAGATCCAGCTGGACGAGACCGAGGTCAACCTGTCCGACGTGCTGCACGACATAAAGACCATCGTCAGCGGGCAGATATACGCAAAGCAGCTGGAATTGTATATGGACGCGATAGATATTACCGATGAGGACGTCTATTGCGACAAGACCCGGCTGAATCAAATTTTGATGAACCTTTTATCCAACGCCATCAAGTTCACCCCCGCGGGCGGCACGGTGTCGCTGCGGGTGCGCCAGCTTGCCGGCCAGGTCAGCGGTTGCGGGCAGTATGAGTTCCGCGTCAAGGACAGCGGCATCGGCATGAGCCCGGAGTTTGCCCAAAAAATCTTTGAGCCCTTTGAGCGCGAGCGCACCTCCACGGTAAGCAAGATACAGGGCACCGGGCTGGGCATGGCCATCTGCAAAAACATCGTAGATATGATGGGCGGCACCATCGAGGTGCAGACCGCGCCGGGCAAGGGTTCTGAATTTATCGTCCGTGTGCCGCTGCGCATACAGGCAGAGCACCGCAAGGCGGAAAAGATCCCCACGCTGGAGGGTCTGAAGGCGCTGGTGGTGGACGACGATTTCAACACCTGCGACAGCGTGACCAAGATGCTGGTCACGGTGGGTATGCGCGCCGATTGGACGCTTTCCGGCAAAGAGGCCGTTCTGCGCGCACGGCAGTCCATCGAGATGGGCGATACCTACAAGGCCTATATCATCGACTGGCGCCTGCCGGATATGAACGGCATCGAGGTCACCCGCCAGATTCGCAGTCTGCACGATGATACACCTATTATTATCCTGACCGCCTATGACTGGTCCGACATTGAGGCCGAGGCAAAGGCCGCCGGTGTCACGGCGTTCTGCCCCAAGCCGATGTTCCTGTCGGACCTGCGCGACTCCCTGATGACCGCCATCGGGCAGAAGCCGGAGGAGCAGCAGGGCGTATTGCCCAAGGAACCCACCGACTTTGCGGGCAAGCACATCCTGCTTGCCGAGGATAACGAGCTGAACCGCGAGATCGCCGTGGAGATTCTGAACGCCTACGGCTTTGAGGTCGATACCGCCGAGAACGGCGCCATCGCCGTGGAAAAGGTCTGCACCGCCGCGCCGGGGCAGTACGATCTGGTGCTGATGGACGTGCAGATGCCGATCATGGACGGCTACACCGCCACCCGCCGCATCCGCGGGCTGGAAAACCCCGCCCTGGCAGGCATCCCCATTCTTGCCATGACGGCGAACGCCTTTGACGAGGACCGCCGCAACGCCCTGGAATGCGGCATGAACGGTTTCCTGTCCAAGCCCATCGTGATCGCCGACCTTGTGCAGGAGATGCGCAAGGTCCTGTAACACGCGGGGTTTCAGAGCCGGGAATCATACGCAAGGCCAAAACAAAAAACGCAGCCACGCTATTTTACGGTAAAATAGCGTGGCTGCGTTTTTTGTGGGTGTCCCTGTTGGTCGGAAACGGAATCCGTAGGGGCGCATTCTATATGCGCCCGCGGAGGTTTATCCTTGCCGCAAGCAGG
>ERZ772865.3399-NODE-3399-length-12150-cov-4.162547_pt1 | contig 12150 bp, 9 predicted proteins | sample MGYA00512133_ERZ772865 | MGnify/ENA primary metagenome ERZ772865 (study PRJEB29015, sample SAMEA2737722) | human gut metagenome | biome: human gut; feature: human-associated habitat; material: faeces | place: China | collected 2012 ...
CCCAGAAGGTCACGCACCGCTCCCAGAGCACGCCGCTCACGTCCGCGAGGCTGTTCATGAGCAGCGGGAAGATAAGGTTCCCGCTCAGCTCGGTGATGGTCGTGTCAAACTTGCGCATCCACTGCGCATAGGCAGTGATGCCCTCGCCCGCGGCGACGGATGCGCGCAGCCCGTCGGTGATGGCACGCAGCTGCTGCATATCCTCCGGCGTGCCGTGCTCACCGAGCAGGAGCATCGCCCCGCCCTCGATCGCGTCGCGCGCCTCGACGAGGGAGCTCTCGATGGCGCGGTCAATTTCGCCGCCGTACTTGGCGAGCGCCATAAGCGTCTCGAAATTGCCGTGGCGGGCATAGTCCTCGATGTAGTTGCCGCGGCGCGCCTCCATGCGCACAAAGCCCATGCGCTCGAGATCCTCGAGCCCGGTGTGCACCATGGAGCGGCTGATGTGCATCTGCTCGGACAGCTCGCGCTCCGACGGGAGCCGGTCGCCCACCTTCAGCTCGCCGGAAAAGATCATGCCGATGACCTGGTCGACGAACAGCTCCCGGAGCGTCGGCGCTTGGATCTGCCGAAATCCCATCAGACCTTCCCGTCAACCTTTCTGCGGTCGTAGAGCCGATCGAGCAGCGGCCGCACGAGAAAATAGATCGCCTTGTTATCGAGATTGAACCAGTAGATGAGCATACTCCCCACCCAGACGCCGGTCGCGCCGAGAAGCAGCTTTGGCAGCAGTTTTTTCATCGTCATTTCCTCCTGTTTACCAGCCTTCGTAGTCGTCATACTGCAGCAGGGACGCATCGAGCGGCTCGGCCTGCATGACGGAGTACATGTAGTCGTTGACCTGCTGGCGGATGTCGGCACGGGAGACGGTGCGGTGGTCGAACATGTCATTGGAGACCATCATGAGCTTCGTCTTCTTCTCCTTCGCCTGGTCGAGGATGACACCCGTGAGGCCGAGCGCGCCCTTGCAGGTGATGTCATCGTGCAGAATGACCATGTCGCAGTGGAACTTCTCCGCCTCGTCCCAGAACTCGACGAGGTGCTGCCAGCCGCCGGTCAGGTGGCGGCGCATAACGCCGGTCTCATAATTGCGGGCAATGCCGTCGAGCATGGTGTCCTCGTCCGTCGTGTCGATGAGTACGTTGCCGGAGAACAGATCCATGCCGGCGATCACGAGGATGCCCCAGCAGTTATACAGCCAGTTCGGGAACTGCAGCCAGTAGCACGGAGGCCCGCCCCAGGTGATGGCGCGATAGCGCGTCTTGGGGAAGCAGTTGGTCTTGCTTGTATACGCCTGCTCAAGGATCTTCATGACCTTTTTCTCGGTCTTCATGACCTCGGGGTTGCGGCCGCCGGAGAAAGCATAGTAGTACGTATGGAACAGGTTTGGCACCGTGAGGGCGGCGGCGGTGTAGGGCGTGGCCATGAAGTTCCACTTCTCCCGCTCGTTGCGCACCTCGTCATTGTGCTTTTCCATCATGGCACGGCAGGCATCCCAGTCGTAGGTCTCGCCGGTGTGCTGCGCAACAAAGTCGATGACGCGGCGCAGGGACGCGCGGGCGTACTTGCGCGTGTGCGGGTCCTCCCAGCGCATGGGGATGGCAGCCGGCAGCGTATCCACGTCGAGGTGGCGCTCGATGAGCTGGCTGTTCATGGTCGAGGAATCGCACGGCGCATTGTTGGAGATGCAGCACGCGCCGATCTTCGGAAACTCGTCGAGGATGGCGACACCGGCAGCGTTGTTCGACAGGCGGCAGGAATCCGCCGGCAGGCCGACGCTCTCCATTGCATCAATATAATACGGGTTCGCACTCTGATCCATGTAGCACAGCAGCAGGCCCTGGAACGGCTCAAGCTGCGCGGGGCGCAGGTTCGGAAAACCCGCAAGGATCTCGGGGCACATGGTCTGCTCGAGCACGACCTGCGTGCGGCCGAAGGCGTTGTCACCAAAGCGGCGGTCGCCCATCATCATCTCGGCAATGGAATTGGTCGACCCCTTCATGATCGTGTTGAGGTACAGGCGCGCCACACGCAGCGCCGGCCCGCGCAGGCCCTCGACGCAGCGGTCGATCATATTCAGCGCCGCGAGATAGGAGCCCATCCAGCGGTAGGTCAGCATGCCGCGCATGATGCGCACCGGGCTCTTGGCCACGAAGCCGCCCATAATGCCGAGCACCTTGACCCACTCGACATAGTCGTACCATGTGTCTTTCAGACCGCGCCATTCACGGTGCTTTGCAATGTTGCTGCCGGGGAGAAAACGGTTCCCGGCGCCTTTGACCTTCTTGTCCGCCATCACAGTTTCCCTCCCTGAATGTGCTTGATCTCGAGACTCTCCACAAACGCCTGAATGCGCGTGCGCAGCTGGCCGGTGCCGGCAAGGGTGTACTCCTTCTCGATGCCGACGGTCGGGATGCCCAGCTCCTCCTGCAGGATGTGCACGCCGAGCACACGCTCATAGCTCCAGAACTCGCAGAACTTCATCTGCTCGTAGAGTACGCCGTCGGCGCTGTATTCCCGGCACAGGTCGCGGATGTAAGTGCGGCGGCCGTCGGAACGCTCGCGCTCCATGAAGCGCGGGCACTGGCTCGTGCGCAGATAGTGGCGGGCAACGGCGCGCAGCGGCGTCTCCCCGTCCAGAATTTCGATCTGCTCGCGGCCGGGCAGGCTGCCGTAGCAGTAGCGGTCGGCCACGACCATGGCGCCGCAGTCCTCGATGAGCTTCGTGAACGCAGGATCGTCGATCTCGCTGCCGGTCACGACCAGGCGCACGCGGAACCACGGCTGCGGGTCCGCCTTGCGGCGCTTGAGCTCGGTGAGCGTCTGCTTGAGGTACGGCAGGATCCGCTTGTGCGGGCACACTTGGCTCACGAGCTGGATGACATGGAACTCATAACCCGTGATAACGGGATTGGCCGCCTTGCGCAGGTCGCCGATCTCGGTGATGATGCGGGAAATCTCGTTGTGATCTCGGATCGCTTCGAGAATCGCCTGGTCGGAGATGTCGATGCCGTAGGTTGCGTGCAGCGGCTCAAGCACCTTGATGCGCAGCTGCTCTTCATAGTGATCGACGGCGAAGTCCTCGTCCGAGAACGGCACGTCCATCATGCTCATGAAAAACTGCGGGTTTTTCTCCTTCACGAGGCCGAGGATCTCGAAATGCTCGTGGCCGCGGTGCATCATCTGGCACGTCTCGGACGAGAGCAGCGCGTCGAGATAGTCATAGCCGCCCTCGATGCCGCGCTCGAGGATGCTGCGGGTGTATGAGCAGATCTTGCTCGACATGTAGTACGTGCCCACGTCGATGCTGCCGGTGTTCGGCGCACGCAGGCGGCTCGAGAAGCAGCCGGGCAGGTTCAGCAGCGTTTCCGGCACGAAATAGCAGGTGTAACCCAGGGCGTGTTCCCCCTCCGCCCTGGCCTGCTGTACCAGCTCGTTGTTGGCCTCCTGCAGCAGATTCTCAAAATAGATCAGATGCTTCAGGTCTTTCATGGTTTGCTTCCACCTCTCACAGTTCGTCGCGGGTCTCCGGTCTTACATCTGGTTCAACCAGAAGCCCTTTGAACCAAAGATAGCATAATTTTTGACAATGTGCAACTGGTTTTCGTCCACTGTCCCATTTTTATCGCTTATCACAACGCATCTGGTCAGACCACGACCAGAGGCCTGCCAACAAACCGGACAGTTTTTGCACTTTTCCGAACAACGATTGACAAGGCAGGGCGTCAGATTATAATATGATATGGTTTGCCTCACAACAACGCCAAAGGAGTTACAAAATACATGAACAGAATCTACGTCACCGGCCACCGGAATCCGGACACGGACTCCATCGCGGCCGCCATTTCCTATGCCGCACTGCGCAACGCGCTCGGCAACCGGGATTACGTGGCCGCACATCTCGGCCACATCAGCGATGAGACGAAGCGTCTGCTCGATCGCTTCGGCTTTCAGGAGCCGGTCACGATCAGCAACGTCCGCACGCAGGTGCGCGATTTGGATTACGACACGCCGCCGGCGCTCAACTCCAGTGTCACGATGGACCGCGCCTGGCACATCATGCGCGACCAGAACATCTCCGCCATGCCCATCATCAACGAGGACGGCACGCTCTACGGCATGCTCTCCGCCGGGGACATCGCGGCCTACAGCATGCGCACGATCAGCGACCGGCACGTGGACGCGCTGCCGCTGTTCAACCTCCTGAGCGTCATCGAGGGGCGCATCCTCAACGACGGCGCCGAGCAGGTCGACCGCGTGTCCGGCGTAGTGACGATCGCCCTGCCGCAGAGCTGCGACAACCTGCTCTTCTCCGACCCCGACAGCATCATTCTCTGCGGCAACCAGCCGGATATGATCCGCCGCGCGCTCGACATCGGCGTGCAGTGCATCATCCTCTGCCAGACCGACGTCGACCCCGCGTGGCTCGAAAACGCCGGCAAGACCTGCGTCATCTCCACCCCGCTCGATGCCAGCCGCGTGGCGCGGCTGGTGTATCAGGCAATCCCGATCTCCCGCCCGTGCAACACGGAGGATCTGGTCAGCTTCCACCTCGATGATTACATTGACGACGTGCGAGAGGTCGTGCTCGAGAGCCGCTACCGCTGCTACCCCGTGCTCGACGAGAACGAAAAGGTCGTCGGCACGCTCTCGCGCTATCACCTGCTGCGTCCGCGGCGCAAGCGCGTCGTGCTCGTCGACCACAACGAGCTGGCGCAGGCCGTGCCCGGACTCGAGCAGGCCGAGATCCTCGAGATCATCGACCACCACCGTCTGGCCGACATTCAGACCACGCAGCCCATCCGTATGCGCAACGAGCCCGTCGGCAGCACGACGACCATCATCACCAATATGTATCAGGAGCACGGCGTCATGCCGTCGCCGAACATGGCGGGTCTGATGGCGAGCGCCATTTTGTCCGACACGGTCATGTTCAAGTCCCCCACGTGCACGAAACGCGACATCGCCATGGCAGAGCGCATGGCCCGCATCGCCAACGTCCCGCTCAAGGAGCTGGGCAACCTGCTCTTTGCCGCCTCAAGCGCGGGCGACAAATCGGCCGACGAGCTGTGCTTCACCGACTTCAAGGAGTTCCACATCGCCGACCACTATCTCGGCGTCGGTCAGGTCACGTCGCTCGACTCCGCCAAGGTGCTTGAGCGCAAGGACGAGCTGCTGGCCGTCATGGCCACGAAGCTCGAGCAGCAGCACTATGACATGATCGCGCTCATGGTCACGGACGTGCTCCTGGAGGGCACGAACCTGCTCTACATCGGCAGTGACGACACGATCCGCGCCGCCTTCTCGGTCGAGCCGAAGGACAGCGCCGTGTTCCTGCCCGGCGTGATGAGCCGCAAAAAGCAGATCATCCCCATGCTGACCGCCCTCTGGGGCTGAGGCCGCATATACAAAAAATGTCCGCACAGGCACTGCCTGTGCGGACTTTTTTTGATTCAATCCGTCATGCGCACGATGCGGTAATACGTGCGCGCCGTGAGCAGGTACACAAAGGTGTACAGCAGCGCAAAGACGCCGAACGTTCCAAGCGTGCACAGCAAAAACAGATGCACGTTCTGCAGCCCGAAGGCGAACACGATCTGCTTGATGAGCGGAAACGCGAACGCGATGTGGATCGCCGCCGTCACAAGCGGCAGGAAGAACATGAGCAGCACCTGCGTGCGGATGGTCGCCTTGACCTCCTTCGGCGTCATGCCGACCTGCTGCATGATGCGGAAGCGCCCGCGGTCGTCATAGCCCTCGGAGACCTGCTTGTAGTAGATGATGAGCACCGTCGCAAACAGAAACACGAACCCGAGGAAAAAGCCGAGGAACAAAAAGCCGCCGTACGTGCTGCGCAGCGTGGGATAGCCGTCGGCGCGCATATCGGTCGTGTAATTCACGTTCGCCGCCTCGGCAGCGGACTCAAGCTCGGGGTCGCTGAGAAGCGCGTGCAGCGCGTCGAGCTGCTCGTCGTCCGTGCCGGAGAGGTCGAACTGGTATGTGTAATTGAGCATGCTGCGGGTGCCGCCGTGCTCGTTAGTATAGGCGTTTTGCTGCGCGCGCAGCTCGAGCACGCTGTCGAGATCCGGCATGACCAGATACAGCGTGTGCAGACCCATGATGGAGCTGCCGCTGACGAGCGAGAAGCTATCGAGCTGCCGCAGCCGCAGCGTATCGCCGCCGAGCGTGAGCGTATCGCCAAAGGCTGCGCCGTCCGTCCATGCGAGCGCCTCGCCGGGTGCAAGCGTCACCTGCTCGCCGGTCAGGTCGGCATAGCCCTCCGTGTCCAGAACCATGACGGCGTATTCATCGGCGCTCGAACCGGTGAGCTGCTTGCTCGTGAGATCGAGCGCATCGCCGCTGCGCTGCGCGGAAAACCTGACGGTGCGATAGCCGTGCACGTTGCTCTGCGTGAGCCCCGTGCGCGTCATGGCATCATCCACCACCCGCAAAACCGGCGCGACGTCCGGCACCGTATTCGTCCGGGGGTCGGTCATGAGCGTGAGCGTCATATCCTGTGGCCAGCGCACGTCGGCGTAGGCATCCACGCCCTTATATAGGCTCACCGTGGTCGAGACCGTCACGAGCACCATCGTCGAGAGGATGCAGATGCTCGCAAGGCCGGCCGCGTTGCGGCTCATGCGGTAGATGAGACCGGAGACGGTGGCAAAGTGGCTGGTTTTATAGTAGTAGCGCCGGTTTTTGCGCAGCGCCTTGAGCACGACGACGCTCAGCGCGATGAACGTGAGATACGTGCCGATGATGACAAGGATGACCGCCGGGAAGAAATTCTGGATGGCGTACAAGGCCACGTTTGTGCGCAGGGAAATGAGATAGCCCGCGGCAAGGCACACCGCGCCGAGCAGTGCGAGGATCCACTTGCTGCGCGGCTCACGCTCGCCCTCGCTGCCGGCGCGCAGCAGCTGCACGGGGTTCGACAGATGGATGATGCGGATGGTATTGAGCAGCAGCAGCAAAAACAGCGCGCCGAAGAACACCACCGTACAGCCGATGCTCATCAGGCGGATGTTCAGTCCGAACGTGGCCTCCCCGCCGATGAGCCGCATGAGCACGAGCTGCAGGAGCTTGGAGAACACACCCGCCGCCACGAGGCCGAAAAACAGCGCCATGGCCGCCGTATACAGCGACTCCCAGAAGAGCACGTAGGAGATGTGGCGCTTTTCCATGCCGAGGATGTTGTAGATGGCAAACTCGCGCTTGCGCTGTTTGGTGAAGGTACTGTTCGTATAAAAGAGGATGATGGCGGAAAACAGCGCCATGATCGACACGCCGAAACCGAGCACCTGACTGACGCTGCCGCCGTGCTGCATCTGGCCGAGATAGGGATCGCTCGCGAGCGTGAGGATGATGCAAAACAGCGCCACGATCACGATGCAGGCCAGCAGATACGGCAGATAGAACCGGCGGTTTTTCTTCAGATTCGTCGCCGCCAGACGCGGGTAGAGGTTACGCATGGCGCTCACCGCCCGTTGCCAGCATCGTGAGCGTGTCAGAGATCTTCTGATAGAGCTGCTCATCCGAGCTCTCGCCGCGATAGATCTCGTGGAACACCTCGCCGTCCTTGATGAACAGCACGCGCGAGGCGTGGCTGGCCGCCTTGACCGAGTGCGTGACCATAAGGATGGTCTGGCCGCCGCGGTTGATCTCCTCGAACAGGCGCAGCAGCTCATCCGTTGCGCGCGAGTCGAGCGCGCCGGTCGGCTCGTCGGCCAGCACGAGCTTCGGCTGCGTGATGAGCGCGCGGGCGACGGCTACACGCTGCTTCTGCCCGCCGGAGAGCTCATACGGGAACTTCTGCAGCAGCTCCGCGATGCCGAGCTGCCGGGCGATGGGCGCAAGGCGCGCGGCCATCTCCGGATACGCCTTGCCTGCGAGCACGAGCGGCAGGAAGATATTGTCCTGCACGGAGAACGTATCGAGCAGGTTGAACTCCTGAAACACGAAGCCGAGCTGCGAGCGGCGAAACGCCGCGATCTCCCGCTCCGGGATCGTGCCCAGCGCCCGACCGTCGAGCACGACCTCGCCGCCGGTGGGCTTGTCGAGCGCGGCGAGAATGTTGAGCAGCGTGGTCTTGCCCGAGCCGCTGGGGCCGAGGATGGCGACAAATTCGCTGTCGCGCAGGTTGAGGCTGACCCCGTTGAGCGCTGCCTGTGTCAGATCGCCGGTGGTGTATTTCTTTTCGATATTGATAAGCTGAAGCATTGGCCTGCCTTTCCGGCAGCAGAACGGGGAAGTGTCTGCTGGCCTATTCCGCCCGGCATTTGTGGACGGAGAGGGAAACATAGTATCTGCTTGATTTTATCAGAAGAATATGAACAATTTATGTCGTAACGGGTGCCAAGTTCTGTGTTTTCTGCCGAAGGATGGAAAAGCGCTGCATCCTGCGCGGAAAAGCGTCCCAAATCAGGAGAATGCGGCAGATGTGTCTTGATTTTTGGAGCGGTTGATGGTATTCTTGAGACAGTATCCATGTTAATATTTTCAGTGTTCCAAAATTCGACGAAAACTGACGCAAATTTGTCGTTGTAACTCCTTTCGACGCTCCATACAATTTTATACAGTATAGTATAAAGTGATTTGTCCGGCATAAGTGGAAGGGCCGGACAGATGGGGCGAGGAGGATGCAGAATGAAACAGGATACCCCGTTGGTGAGGAGATTTTCGACGCTGGAACCGTATCAGGAGGCGTATACCCTTGCCTGTTCTCTGGAGACGGAGGAACAGGGCTGCTGGCTGACCGTGAGCCGGACAAAGGCTCCGGACGACCCGGCAGACACGGCCCGTACATGGGTCCCGGCCCCGGAAGAGGAGTGCGGACGGCTGCTGCAGTTTTTGTATGAGAATTCGGTCCAGCCGGAGCTGTGGCAGGATGTTATTTCCTGCTGGTATCCGCAGGCGAAGCAGGCAGAACGCCTGCAGGAAGGGAGGCGCGTCGTGTGAGCTATGAGGAACAGGACGTCATATGGCGCGTAGCGCTGGCCAGCTATGACCCCAGAGAGATGCGGGTATGGACACGCTATCTCGAGGAGCGCAACCCGGCCATCCGCTGCACGGGCTACCGCAGCAGCCGGCCGCTGCTGGAACGGCTCGAGCAGGGCGATGTGGACGTTCTGGTGCTGGGCGGCAGACTGGAGGACATGGACAGCATCCAGTTTCTGCCCAGGATACGCGGCCTTGCCCGCAAGCCTCTGGTGCTTCTGCGGGACGACGGACGCAACGAGAAGTCGGCTGTGGAGAGCCTGAGCCAGGAGGATGCATGCTACCTCATCCGTCAGGCCACACTGGAAGATATGCTGCAGGAGCTGCGCGCCCCGGCCCACCGCCCGGCGGAGAGCCTGGAAAAACGCTGCGAGCGCATCTATCGCAGCTGGGGCGTGAGCACCTGCGACGCCAACAAGCGCTATCTGACCGGTGCGCTTCGGGTGATGATGGGCTCTGACCACCGTCTGGCCATCCGCAAGGAGATATTAGGGCCGGTGGCGGAGGAATACGGTCTCACCGTTGCGGCTGTGGACAGCGCTCTCCGGCGGCTGCTGGAGACGCTGGACGAGACCGGTACCCAGACATGGCGGGATTTTCGAAAAGAGTATGGCTTAGAGCGCAGGAAGGTGACCATCGGCCGCCTGCTTTATGCGCTGGAAAGTAGACTGAGTCAGCAGTGAGGTGCTGACCACACGACGCGGAGGTAGAGCAGAATGCGCAGGCGAAACGATGGAGCAGGAGTCTCCCCTCAGGAGGAGTTTGGGGATGTGTGCTTCCATGCCCTTGGCATCATCGACCAGAACCGGGAGTATCTGCAGATGCATCTGCTGGCGTCGGCCGACCTGCCCACCCGGCAGGCACTTTCAGACATCCAGATAGAGTCTGCCCGGCTGGACCGCACGGTACGCAATGCCATAACACTTTATCAGCTGGAAAATGAAGAGCTGAGCGAGCTGCAGCCTCTGGACCTGTGCGGTCTGCTGGAAAAGGCGGGGCGTCTTGCCCCGGACATCCAGCGGTCGCTGGAAATAACGCTCACGACGGAGAGCGGGGGCATCGAGCACTGCGCCGTCATGGGCGTCCCCGATGAGGCCGAACAGCTGCTGCTCCACCTCATCTCCAACGCGCTGCGGGCCTGCGATGCAGGCGGCAGGGTGTGGGTGAGCCTGAAACAGAAAAAGACGGGCGTCGCGCTCCGGGTAGAAGACAACGGCTGCGGCCTGATGGAGGAAGACCCCATCGAGAACAACCGCCGCTTCCTCAGCGGCGCAAAGCTGGGCCTCCGCATCTGCAAGCTCATCTGCCGCCGTGCAGGCTGGAAGCTGACGCTGACGGCCCGGCCGGGCGGCGGCACCCGGGCGCAGGTGGTGTTCCCGCTGGCCTCCTGCGAGGACATCCCGCCGGAAATGGAACTCCATTCCAGCGAGGAGAACGACATCCGCGCAGCGCGGTTCGCAAGCCGGGCGGCACAGGAGATCCTTCTGCTGAGGAGATATTGAACGAGACAAAAAGGCATCTGCAATGCGGCCGGGACGGCGCAGCGCAGATGCCTTTGCTTTGTGTGCGGGACAGGGAAGAGAGCAGAAAAATTGACAGACGGTAAAGAATCTTAGTAGAAACAGCCCGAAATTCACAGAAAAGTTTGCGAAATTAACAAAATGTTTAACTTTGAAAGGTGATTTTACTGTTTTTAAGGTGTAAAATAATCCCGAATGATTGATTGTCAGCCGGATTTGGTTTATAATACCCGTGTATGCGAGTCTGAAATTTGATTCGTTAGCAAACAACTTCTGCCCGGGCCGGAGAGCCCTGTGTGCAGAGGGAGAGTGCATTGTCCTTCAGGAGGAAAAACAACTGTGAGAGTAGGTCTTGACATCGGCAGCACTACCATCAAATGCGTGGTGCTGGATGAAAACGATACCCTTTTATATTCGACGTATGAGCGCCACTACAGCCACATTCTGGAAAAGGCGCAGGAGCTGCTGCGCCGCATCGACGCAGAGCAGCTGCATGGCCGGAAAGCGCTGCTCAGCATCTCCGGCTCCGCCGGCATGGGCCTGGCCGACAGCTGCGGCGTGCCTTTCGTGCAGGAGGTGTTCTCCACCCGCGTGGCGGTCAAAAAGTTCGTCCCTGCGACGGACTGCGTCATCGAGCTGGGCGGTGAGGATGCAAAGATCCTGTTCCTGACCAACGGCACCGAAGTCCGCATGAACGGCAGCTGCGCCGGCGGCACGGGCGCTTTCATCGACCAGATGGCGACGCTGCTCAAGATGGGTGCCGATGAGATGAACAAGGCGGCCGAACAGGCCACCCGTACATACACCATCGCATCCCGCTGCGGCGTTTTCGCCAAGAGCGACGTGCAGCCCCTCATCAATCAGGGCGCAAAGACCGAGGACATCGCGGCCAGCATCTACAAGGCCGTGGTCAACCAGACCATCGCCGGTCTGGCACAGGGACGCCCCATCCAGGGCAATATCCTCTATCTGGGCGGTCCGCTGACCTTCAGCACCGTGCTGCGCAAGAGCTTCGACGAGGCACTGGGCGTCACCGGCACCTGCCCCGAGAACAGCCTGCTCTACGTCGCGCTGGGCGCTGCCCTCTACGCCGACAAGGAGTTCGTCCTCTCGGACGTGGCCGCTGCGCTGGATGAGTACGCCGCCACGGCGACCTACGCCAGCGAGCCGCCCCTTTTCGCCAGCAAGGAAGAGTACGAGGCATTCCATGCCCGCCATATGTCCCACAGCGTGCCGCGGGTGGCGTTCGGCGCCCAGTGCGGCCCGGTGCATATCGGCATCGACTCCGGCTCTACGACTGTCAAGCTGGTGGTCGTGGACGAGCAGAGCCAGATCCTCTACACCAACTATCAGCCGAACCTCGGCAACCCGCTGCCTCTTATCCGGCAGCAGCTGCTGAAGATCTATAAAGAGCACCCCGGCCTCAAGGTGGCCAGCGTGACCACCACCGGCTACGGCGAAGAGCTGGTCAAGAACGCCTTCCGCTGCGACTTCGGCCTCGTGGAGACCGTGGCCCACTTCACGGCAGCAAAATACTTCATGCCGGACGTGGACTTCATCATCGACATCGGCGGTCAGGATATGAAGTGCTTCAAGATCGAGGATGGTGCCATCAGCAACATCTTCCTGA
>ERZ772865.3401-NODE-3401-length-12147-cov-3.731393_pt1 | contig 12147 bp, 10 predicted proteins | sample MGYA00512133_ERZ772865 | MGnify/ENA primary metagenome ERZ772865 (study PRJEB29015, sample SAMEA2737722) | human gut metagenome | biome: human gut; feature: human-associated habitat; material: faeces | place: China | collected 2012 ...
ATCTTCAGCACTTTTATAGCTTAATTCATTCTTTTGAACATTACTTAACTTATTTTCTAATTCTCTTAATCTAGAATTCAAATCATTCTTATCAACTTTCAAATCTTTATTTACTTTAACTAATTTATCCCTATCAATAGTTAAAGTCTCTACTTGTTTAGATAATGTTTCTACTTGCTTTTTAAAATCTCTATTTATACCATGTGCATGAGTTAACTTTTTACTTAAATCTTCATTTTCTTTTGCTAACTCAGTATTCCAATATTGCTGTTCTAATAACTTATCTAAAATAGACTTTGAATTATCATCTTTAACTTTACCCAATAAATCTTCAGATTTAGAATCACCCTCACTAAGTAAATCAACTTCTTGAGCTATATCATCATATTCATTAAAATAATCTTCTAAACTTTTATACTCAGATGCATCAGACAAACTTGATTCAATATCAAATAAGTCTACTATAAAGCTACCCCAAATTCCTTTAAAAATTGTGCTGTATTTTGTATCTGCATCAAAATTAAGACTCTTATCTATTGTAGGAGTGTAACTAACCTTTATATCAAAATTTTTATTATCACAATTAACATCTATACCAGTTACAGTATTAAAGTAAAATGTAGCAGAGAATTTTACAAAATCTCCAATACTTAATTTAGATAAATCATCTTTTGAGTAATAAGTGATGTCAATAAATCCATCTGAATACTCTGATTTCGTCTCTTGCTTGGCAATTTTATCAGCTAAAACCATTAAGAATCACCTCTTTGCTCGAGGTAAGACTTATAAAATGAACTTTCTATACCTAACTTATCTAAGTTTTGCTTAGTCTCCTTATCTATTAAACCTACTCTAAATAAAGAATGTGGTATTTCAAATAATACACACTGTTCCTTTGCAATCTGTATAATTGCTTTAGCACTTAAAGCTCCCTTAAAAGCTACCCCTCTGTATTCTCGAATTGACTTTGACTCAGAAGTACTACTGAAAAAAGCTGGAAACTCATTTTTACTATTCTTAGCAATTATTTCTTTAGCAGTAAAATGTAATGTATCTTGTATAAAATCAATAAGTGCAAATAAAATTTTATACATTGAAGTATAGTTATAAACTGCATCATAAATACCTATAAAGCACAAATAAGAACCTGCAATCTCATTTTCTAAATCTTCATATTCTAGAGTATAAATACCACAAATACCTGAAGCTGTCTTAGAAGATACTTTATGCTTCTTTATATCCTGCTTTACTTCTTGTATATAATCTGCACTATCATTTTCATCATATTGCTGAAATAACTTATTAGCAATAACTTTTGCTATATCATCATTTGATAAATCATATGTATTAATTGTATTTCTAATATAATTAATAAATCCCTTAGAGATACAATTCTTTTCATCTTTAATCCATCTATCGACCTCATCTTTAAATAAAGACAATTTAGAGTATGCTGTAATCTGTAAATTATTACAATTTTCCTTAGACAACATATTAATCATTTCAAAGTCTTTATCTGATAAAGATAGCATATTAAACTTATAAAAAGGCTCAGTATCCATTTTATTAGGCTCAGCTGAATCTGTAAATAACATATATTCAATACCATTCGTAAGAATAGCTAACTTAGCTGAATTAACTGAAAAGTATCTAAACAGCTGAGAAATATTATCTGATGTTAAAGTATTTCTACAATCCTTACATTCCACAAGTATATGCGGTTTTGTGCCATTCATTATACAATAATCTACTTTCTCACCCTTTTTTACACCAAAATCACAAGTATATTCTGGCACAACTTCAAAAGGAGAATTAACATCATACCCCAACAAAGCTATAAAAGGCACAATATAAGCCATTTTCGTGTGTTCTTCACTTCTTATTAATTGTCTACTGCTTTTAATCTTTTCTGCTAAACTTTTCAAGTTAGACTCAATCGTTAACTCTGTCATAAAAATCCTCCTAAACTAGAATAATCACTTATACTATTTAGGGGGGAGTTAGCAAGTTAAAATTAAACTAAAAAAGACAGCCATAATGACTGCCTTAATACACTTCACATATATTACTTACTATGTTGACTTGATACATTTCTCCATTCTGAATTACTAAATATAAAAGATACACTAGAACCTCTAGAACTAATAACCACTATCGATACATTAAAATCGCTTGAACTACTTCATAGATGTGATACACTTATGATATTTGAATGACTTGTAAAACCTGATGCACTACTGTTTAAATTATTTACTAAACTTTATATACTTATATCAAATGGTTAAATATCTGAATTACTTATCTGTTGCTGTGAAGAAATACTGACCATCAGTCATTCCTGCATAATCTGTAATCTTAAATACCTGAGAATAATCAATTGCTCCTGCAATATCTACAATAGACTTTGTACCTTTACCTAACTGGAATACTACCCCATCATACTCACTTGGATGATGAATTGTCATAGTAAAAACAGTAGTTCCATCAGATACTGACTGGTCTGCATTATAAGCACAATCATACTGTTTTCCATCTACATCAATAACTACAACTTCCTGATGAGTAGAACCATTACTTGCACCAAAATCTGTATGCTTACCCTCAAAATCTATGCCTGTGTATCTGTCAAATGCTGTAGCATAAAAAGTAAAATCTTTACTACTATTTGACATTGTAGCTGTAAATGTTGTATCTGAGTAACCTTCCTCAGAAGATGCTACTGTTTCAACTGATGTAGTAACTGATACATCTACTGTATCATCTGTACCTGTCACTGCAAGAGGAATAGTCATTGAACCGTTAGGTGTAACTGTAAGACCATTCTCTGCAAGGAAATCAGCCTTTACTTCCTCTGTAGGTGCTTCTGTCTCTACTTCAGTAGATGTTTCAGTAGCTGGCTCTAAATCCTTATCAAGAGCTGACTCTGTTGACTCTGATACAACTGCCTGTGTATCATCTACTTTTGTGACCTCTTTGTTCTTGCCACAACCAGTGAACATACAGCCTGCAACTGCTACTACAGTAAGTCCTAATATTAAGTTTTTCTTCATAATTTTAAATCTCCTTTTCTTGTTTAAAATATAATTCCGAATCACTATTCAGTAATTCAATTTACAAATATATTATACCATGTAACTTAATGAAAGTCAATAGTAAATTACATATTTTTAAAAAACATCATAAAAAATACCACAAATCTTTCGACCTGTGGTATTAAACTTTACTTTTCTACATTGGTTATGGAGATATAACTATCATCTACCTGAACATAATTCACAATTAAGATATCACCCATACCGACTTGATTAAAAGTAGCTGATGTACAGTAGTAATTAACTGTTTCTGAAGAACTTCCAACTGCTATTGTAATTTCAACACAATAAACAATTTGTTTACCTTGAACATATTTCTTCTTATCAGTAACTTTACCGTTCGCCTTTAGTGTATCATTTGAATATGTCATTGAAGTTGAATCAGGGATTTCAACTAAAGTAGCACTATTTAAAGCACCAGTATTCTGACTATCATCTAATGCTTCGCTCTGTGTATTACTACTTTGAGTATTACTACTCTGCTGAGTACTGGCATCATCTTGTTGCTGTTGCTGAATTGTAGAAGTAGTTGTGTTTGTATTGGTATCCACAGACTTCTTAGAGAAATGAATTTTATCAATTCCCATCAATAATAAAGCTATACCTAAAATAGCAACAGCTACAATAATAGCAATAGTCTTTGTACTAAAATGCGTCTGAATAGGTGGTTCAGTAGGTGCCTGTGTCTGATAGTCTTGTGGCTGACTTGACCAAGTCTGATTTACATCTTGTGAATCATCAATAAAATTATTGCTTGATTGATTTTGGTCTGATGAACTACCCCAATTATCCCAACTTTGTTTTGTATCAGTTTGTTGACTATCAGAACCCCAATCATCCCAACCATCTGAACTACTTTCCTGTTGTGACTGTTCGCCTGAGTCTCCCCAATCGTCCCAATCATCACCCGATTGTTGAGTATTTTCAGTAGATGGCTGAGAAGATGTAGCATCTCCCCAGTCATCCCAATTATCAGTAGGACTACTCATAGTTTATCCCACCTTTCTTTCGATTACTCTGCAAGCTGTGCCTTTACAGCCTCAACTACATCGTAATCTACTTTATAAAGAGTCTTAACATCGAATGGACTAAGAACCAATGCAATAGTTCCGTCCTCTGCCTTAGATACAAGAGCGAATACTTCAACATCCTCACCATTAATCTTAACAGTCTCATCGAAGTAACCAACACCTGTCTTAACCTTGCCTAAGAATTTAGCCTGTCTGTGGTAAGAATCACGAATCAGCTTAGATGCTCTCTTCTTTGTAGATACCCCTGTAACTTCCTTAATAAGAGCAACATTACCCTTAATAAGCTGTACTGGTGTCTGAATAGATTTCAGAGCTGCTACAAGGTTATCAGTAGCCTCCTGACGAATAAGGTTATTGTACTCACTACCATCTCTAAAGATAGCTAAAGATGCAATATCCTGAGCTCTTGTGATAGATGCGTTAAATACAACCTCGTTATCATTAACTGAAAGAACAGTTGCAGAAGAATTAGCATCAACTACAAAACTGAAAGAGTAAGGAATCTCATTCTCAGCGATAATACCTGCAATCTTAGCGTTAAGAGCCTCGATATTCTCCATAGCCTCATTGATGTGGAACATATCAAATAATGCATCGATGTAAACCTTACCTGCATTTGTGATGAAATCCTCATCTAAAGCAACAACAGCATCTTTTCTGTACTTGTAAGCACTCTTAAGCTTTGTTCTAACTGTGATAGTAACCTCTGAAGAACCATCTGCTTCATAAGTAACCTTAGAAAGATAAGCTGGAAGTTTAACACCATCTACGTTAGGAGCTTTAACACCTGTCTCGATACCATCGATAAGGTCTGTTACAGTTCCAATAACTTCCTCTGCTGGCTTTCCTGCAATACTAGCAACTACTCCTTTTCTTACTTCAGCTAACTTATTGATGTTGTTAACTGCCTCTGCATAAATACCATCTGCAATTCTTACAATATCCTTGCTTGTTCTCATTTTTCTACCTCCTGAGATATAATAAAATAATAATGTATTGTTAATATGAGCTACCCCATAAATTAACCTTTATTTTTAAACTTGTTAAATAAGGCTGACATACCTGCATTAACCTTTTCTGTTAAATCCTCAATCTGCTTATCATAAACTGCATAAGGATTAACTGGTGGTGCTTTAGGAGTTTGATTAGTACTTAGTGTACCCATTTCTTCCGCAGATATACCACCAAATGGAAGATTTTCTTCTGAACTGAAATTTTGGTCATCATACTCATCAAAATACTCATCTAGACTCTTACCTGAATTTTCATCTTCATCCTCTTCAGAATCATAGTCATCATAATCATCTGAATCTTCATCCTCGTCATCTTCCTCCTCGGCTTCTGAATCATAGTCATCATAGTCATCATCATCTTCGTCAGAACTATAATCATCTTCTTCCTCATCTTCTTCGCCATAAGAGTCATAATCCTCGTCATCGGAGTCTTCTTCGTCTGAACTATAATCTTCTTCATCTGAGTTGTAATCATCGTATTCATCATCATCGTCATCATCTTCAGATGAATCTTCTTCCTCGATGTCGTCATCTCCGTATTCATCATAATCGTCAAAATCTTCCGAAGAATTTTCAACATCATATTCATTATTTTCGGAATCATCACTTGCCTCAGAATCACCATCATCTTCAGAGTAATCACCATACTCATCATAGTCATCAGAGTCTTCAGCAGAATCATTCAAGCTGTCTTCATCTTCATCTTCGTCATCTGAATAGTCATAATCATCATATTCGTCATCAGCAGAATCCAATTCATCACCGCTAGGAGAGTTAGAGTCATCTTCACTATCCTCAGAATCATCTGAATAATCATAATAATCATCTTCAAAGGAATCATCTTCATCACTATCTGAATCCTCTTCATCTGAGGTTTCATCATCATCTGAATAATCATAAAGGTCATCATCATCTTCAGAGTCTTCATCGTCAGAACCAAAATCTAAATCATCTTCTTCATCCTCATCATCAGAATCATAATCTAGCTCATCCTCTTCATCAGAATCGAAGTCTAATTCATCTTCTTCCTCATCATCAGAACTATAATCTTCAAAGTCTTCCTCTTCTTCCTCTTCATCGTCATCAAATTCAAAATCAGATGCCTCAGCGTCAGCAGTTTGCCATAAAGACTGAATAAAGCTTGACTTTTCCTCTTCTTTTTCCTCTTCGTTCATTAAACCAAGTGACTCAGTGAATAATTCCATTTCTCGATGTGGAATAACGGATACTGGTTTATCAACTACCCCAGCATTTACTGGTTGTTGAGTTAACTCAAGCATTTTTTGATTCCACTCAGCCTCATACTGAGCATAAATTTGATTTCGTAAAAATTCAGTCACACCAATATCCTGAAAATCAAATAAACTTGGAATTTGGAATTCACTATCAGTTATTTGCAGTACATGATTAAAATATAAGAACTGCTCAAACTTTGTAACTTCCATATAAATGTGACTATTATCACAGTCAAAGTTTACAGGTAAGTTTAAACCACTACGTTTGAGTCGATTATTCAATTGTCTTAAATACTCTTGATACTCACTATACAAAACTTACACCTCTAAACTAGACTTTTATTCAAATTTAACTCTATTTATAAAGCTAATAAAAATATTCACAAATCATATAATAAAAAAGAACCTTATAAATGATTGAGTGTATTAACTATATAATCATAAGATTGTGGGCATTTCTCTTGTAATTCATTTGGACTTTCGATATATACTTGAAAACTTTCAGCGAAATACTCATTTGCTTGATTTGTGTTTTCATCAGCTGTATAATGAAAAGACTTAAAAGCTTCAACTTCACTACCCCAAATATCTTTGTACTCTTCCGTCTCTGATAAGTAACCACACACATAATCAACAAAATGCCCCATTTCATGTAAGACTGCTGTCGAATCCTTAGTTCCTATATTGATGCTATATTCTTCACTAGAACCTTTATAATTTGTAACTGCCACTATATGCATGCTTGAATCATTAAAAAACTTTTCACCTAAATTTTCGTTTGTGATAGATAATACACCACCAAAATTCTCAAATTTATTTCGTGCTACTTCTGGTATACAATAATAATTACTTAATACTTTATCTACATAATCTTCAGATACCCCAATAACTTCTATAAAACTTGGATATGCTTTTGTTGATGTTTCTTCTACTTTAGTAGGTTCTGGCTTCTTTGCCTCAGAAACTTTATTCTGGTCACTAGCTACTGCTACCTTATTAGGGCTTAAATAATTTGAGCTTATATATGCAGTGGATTCATTATATAGAACTTTACTCCAACCATTATCACAAATCCCGATTACATGAATAGCTTCATTTTTATTTAGAAATCCTATTTTAGTAGTACCTACTTTAGGGCTTACACGAATATTGACCTTTTCAGTAGCATACATTACTTTATCGCATTCTTCAACTGTGAACCAACCATTTATTAAATCAACATCTTTATTTATAATAGTATCCCATGTAACTGGTTTACTATTATAATTATATGAATTAACTAGAATACTTAGAACTAAAATCGCATAAATCATTTTAAAATCTTGTTACCTAACCTTTTCTCATTGTACAATAACTCAACTGTTTTACCTACACCTGACGTTTTTTATATAAAAAGGTGCTTACACCTGATTTTGTTACTTTATATCTACCCCACTTTGTTAAAACAAATTTACCATCTGGAGTATCATCGACCTTAAAACCTTTAAGCTCAGGTAAAGCATCTGCTATACCTTGATACTCTTTCTGACAATTTTTATAAGAGATATTACTTTCAAGCTCATTTAACTTTTTATTTAAAGCATCTGTATCACCTAGTAACTCCATAAATTGAATAAGATGGTCAATCACATCAAGCAATTTAACATCCTGACCATACCTATATTTTCTAGCTAAACCATTTATATAAATCAACTTTATAGCTTCATCTGAATATGTGTTTATATTATTCTCAGATAATATATTTAATAATACTTTCTTATAACCTTCATAATTAGCTGTGTAGCCATACATAATGTTCTGGCATAATTTTCTTTGAATCTCAATACTCATTTTATAAGGTCTAATGCCTTTAATAAGCTTATTTTCAGCTACTACCCCAATAAACTTGCTATTTTTACCAAACTGTCTTTCAAATTCAGTCTCACCATATTTCATAGCCAAACTATCAGATGTAGCACTAACTGTTACTTTATTGTATCCAAGACTAGGACTAATAGCGTAGTAATCATAATCTTTTGGCATTACACTTGATAAATCCTCGACTACTTTAACTTCATGATTGCCTATTTTATCAAGATTAATCTTTATGTAATAAGATTTATGACCTGCTAGAATTTGATTTGCACTTGTTAAAACTCTAGCATTTATAATACCTTTATCATCTTCTCGCTTAATTAATGCTTTTAACTTATCTGCTAAGTCGTAAATATCATCTGCATCATAAATATCAAGCTGATACTTATTTATGTAGTAAGCAAGAGAAAATTTATAGCCCCTAGAGAGGAGTTCTTCAAGACAAAACCTATACCTAACAGATTTACTTTCTAGCTTAGAATTTACAAGTTTTTCTCCATAGTATCTTTCAAGTAACTGTTTATTCAAAGTAATGAGTGAACCATCGTAGGAAACTACCCCTTTGTAAAGCTTCATTACAAAACCATCGGAATTATAAGGTTCGTAATCTCTAATCTTATGTAATGGTACTTCTATAAGATTATTGTTGAGGTCTTTAGTTAATAGAATACCACTTGTAGGTAAACTCATTGTAGAAGATAAATAATTCTGACAAAGTACAGAACCATCTACTAAAGTAAGTTTATAGCAACCTTTAACAAGAGCATTATATAATTCATTGTGCCAATTAGCTATATTAGATAAGCTATAAACTGTTTCAGATATTAAATCTGGATATGGGTTCATACCAGTAACTGTAAATAAACTACAACTTGTTTTACATCTATCATACATATTAAGCTTGATAAAGTGATATTTACCCTGAGCTAGATATGCATTAATAGTTTCGATTGTATTAGCTCGGACAAGTCTATCTACCCCTGAAAGGTCTTTACAACCTTCATTTGGTAACAACATATTATACTGTAGTAATTCTTTAAGTTTATCTACGCATAATGTAGCAAAATAAAAAGAATCACCCTTATAAACAGCTATGATGTCATTCAAAGCTGTAAATAGAATAGCCTGACCTCTTTGACCTAAGTTTTGAACATTAAAACCTAAAGATACTAAATTATTAGTTACTTCAGATGTTATACCTGCTCTAGTAACTAACTGTTCAACTGGTAATAAACCTTTAACATCTTTAGTTTTATCACATAACTGCTTATAAAGACCTTTCATATTAATTCCTACTTTCCATTACCTATTAAGACTGTACAAAGTCTATCAGTAATAATATATAATCTATCTACCCCATGATAATAAACTTCTGTTTCATCGATATAAGTACTACCGTTTTGATAAATAGCCTTACACTCGATATTCATAAATCTAAAATAGAAACTTGCTGAATCTATATTTAGCACCATATTATAACCATCAAAATTCTGAAATGACTCTAAAAACTGCTTATAAGTTAATTCAGAAAACTTTTGCTTTATAATACCAAACTGCTCAATTAAAGCTCTATTTACATGCTCTAATTCGGTTTTACTAGGGAGTTCATATTCGACTTCAATATGCATATCTTCGAATGTCCCGAAATCCATGAAAAATAATTCTCTGGCTATATTAGTTGCGTCTTCTTTATTTTCTGCAAATAAATTATATGAAGTCTCATAAGCTACCCCATCAATGTCATTATATTTAATTTTTACTCTGAATCGTTTTTGATACATATTAGTTAGTTCTCCTCTGGCATATTTAGAGATGTATTATCAAATGTCACAAACTGAATTGTAGATTGAATGTAATAATCATTACCTCCATACTTATAAGTTATCTTTGTAATAACTGAAACTGGGTAATATTCATCACCATTTGTATAATAAATGTAATCTACAGTTTGTTTACCTAGCTCATCATAAGTAAGTCCACTGACCATATCTTTATTAGCATCTTCCTCAACTGTATAATATTCATAATTTCCTGAAGTATAACCTTTAGTATCTACTGGTGTTTTATAGTCCTTTATAATGTAATCAAAAACATCTTTTGTACTTGTAAAATCTTCAAGGCTCCAACTAATCATATTAACAGTGCCTTCACTCTTAATCCAATTATCAGAGTCATCTTTTTCATAAGTAATACCTTCTTTATAGTTTCTAATGTAGTGGGCTGAACCCTCTTTTGCTCCTTCAGTATTACTATCAGTTCTCTGAGAAACAGAGTAATCAGCTACCCCTGAGGAAGTATCTGCTTTTACATCATAAGATGTTCTTGTGTAGGCTGTTCCATCTTCATAACCATTCTCCATAGATTGTGTAACTTCAGTATAAGTGTAGCTAGATAAATAACTATCTAGCTTGTCAGACTTTTCTTGAGTAAATGCTGTATCAAGTTTAGTCTCCTCTTCTGTAACAGCTTCAGTATTTTCAGTAGGCATCTCTGTAGATAAGATTGATTCTCCTACATTAACACCCTCTGTTGATTGAACTGCATTATTAGAACAAGCTGTTAAACTTAATACCAAAAGTGAACTACAAATTAATAAACTAGATTTCTTCATCTGAAAACCTGCCTTTCTAAATTTATAAATTAGAATTCCTATCGCAATAATTATCTTTGGCTAAAAGATACTCAATAATTTTCTCAAGGCTTAAATTCCGTCTGGCAGTGACGTACATATTTAACACTTTCGTTTCTATGAAAATGCTAAATCTCTGAGATTTAAAGATGCATTTAAATCTCTATCAATAGTAAAACCACAACACTTACATATGTATGTTCGCTCATTCAAAGATAAAAACTTTTTGACTGAACCACATTTATTACACTTCTTTGATGATGGAAAAAATCTATTAGCAAGTTTAAGTTCTATTCCTGAGAATTGAGCTTTGTACTCAAGACACTGTCTAAAGAAATACCATTCAGCATCCTGTATAGCCTTGCTACGATGTTTATTTTTCATCAAATTAGAAATTGCTAAATCTTCAATAACAATGCAAGATGGCTTGGTTTTTACTATCTCTGATGTCACTGTATGAATATAAGTCTTTCTTATATTTGATAGTCTTCTATTTATTAGTTTTAATTGTTTCTCCATTTTAATAATATTATTAGTTTTTACATATTTCTTACCCTCCTTATTTTTCTCATAAGCTCTAGAAATTTTCTTCTGTAATCTTTTCCTTCGTAGCTCAAGATTTATAACTGTTCTGCTTTTATTGGTATTAGGATAAACTACCCCTGCTGATGTTACTGCTAACTCCTTCAAACCTAAATCAATACCAACTACTTCATCTGTTAGAATTTCCTGTACTGGCTCAAGTTCATAACTAAAAGATAGATACCAATATTTTCCATCAAAAGAAACTCTTGGATTTCTAATGCTGCCCCTATTAATTATAAAAGGCTCTGATATTTTTATTGGTTGCTTAAGACTAGGAAATTTAATATGCTTTTCATCTATTGAATAAATTCTGTCATATCTTACATAAAAACATTCTCTGCATTTACCCTTTTTCTTAAACTTTGGAAAGCCTAAACCTCTTTGAAAGAAGTTTTTATACGATGTTAACATATCTTTTACCGCCTGCTTAACTGTTTCTGAACTATGAGACTGTAACCACTTATACTCTGGTGTATACTTCATATCTGTTATTTGTCTCATAATTTCCTTTTGACCTATGTTAATACCTTGCTCTTTATATGATGTTTCTTTCATAGCAAGGGAATAATTATAGATAAATCTAGCTACCCCTGAATTTCGCTTCAACCATTCTTCTTGAGCTTTATTGGGTTTTAATCTCAATTTTTGACCTGCTAACATATATTACCACCTTCTTTAAGTTTAGTGAGAACTTGTTTAACTTCATTA
>ERZ772865.3404-NODE-3404-length-12131-cov-24.562272_pt1 | contig 12131 bp, 9 predicted proteins | sample MGYA00512133_ERZ772865 | MGnify/ENA primary metagenome ERZ772865 (study PRJEB29015, sample SAMEA2737722) | human gut metagenome | biome: human gut; feature: human-associated habitat; material: faeces | place: China | collected 2012 ...
CAGGCAATCCTCTTATTCGTGATCCAGACTTCCTGCTCAGGCAGCTCCTGCTCCTGAGGAACCATGGTGATGGCCTGAGTGGGGCAGACACCGACGCAGACGCCGCAGCCCATGCAGTCCAGAGGAGAAACCGCCATCATGTACTTGTAAACGCCCTTGCCCTTGCCGGCCTTGACGTCCACCAGACGGGCACCGGCGGGAGCGGCCTTGACCTCTTCCTCAGTCAGTGCGAAGGGACGGATGGTAGCATGGGGGCAGACATAAGCACAGTTGTTGCACTGGATGCACTTGGTCTCGTCCCAGTGAGGAACGGTAACGGCAACGCCGCGCTTCTCGTAAGCGGAAGCACCCAGGGGGAACTGGCCGTCGGGCAGATCGGCGAAGGCGGAAACAGGCAGGCTGTAGCCATCCATCTTGCCGATGGGGTTCAGGATGTTCTTGACAACCTTGACAGTCTCGGGACGGCCTTCCAGCTTGGCATCGACCTTGTCATCCTCAGCGGTAGCCCAGGAAGCAGGCACGTCGATCTTCTTGTAAGCGTTGGCGCCCACATCGATGGCGTTCCAGTTCTTCTCGACAACGTCCATGCCCTTCTTGGCGTAGGAGTGCTCAGCAGCATCCTTCATGTACTTAATGGCTTCCTCAGCGGGCATAACCTTGGCCAGGGAGAAGAAGGCAGACTGCAGGATGGTGTTGGTGCGCTTGCCCATGCCGACCTTGATAGCCAGGTCAATAGCATCGATGGTGTACAGCTGGATGTTGTTCTTGGCAATGTAGCGCTTTGCGGAGGCATCCAGATGATGCTCCAGCTCCTCCATATCCCACTGGCAGTTGATCAGGAACACGCCGCCGGGCTTGACGTCCTGGACGATCTTGAAGCCCTTGGTGATGTAGGAGGGGTTGTGGCAGGCCACGAAGTCAGCCTTGTTGATGTAGTAGGGGGACTTGATGGGCTTGTCGCCAAAGCGCAGGTGAGAAACGGTGACACCGCCGGTCTTCTTGGAGTCGTACTGGAAGTAAGCCTGTACGTACTTGTCGGTGTGGTCGCCGATGATCTTGATGGAGTTCTTGTTTGCGCCGACGGTGCCGTCGCCGCCCAGGCCCCAGAACTTGCACTCCTTGGTGCCAGCAGCTGCGGTGATGGGAGCGGGCTTGACCTCGGGCAGGGACAGGAAGGTGACGTCATCGGTGATACCCAGAGTGAAACGCTCCTTCGGCTGATCCTTCTCCAGCTCCTTGTACAGAGCGAAGATGGAGGACGGGGGAGTGTCCTTGCTGCCCAGACCGTAGCGGCCGCCGGTCAGAACGATATCGTTCAGGCCAGCCTCACGCAGGGTAGCGGCAACATCCAGATACAGGGGCTCGCCCAGAGAGCCGGGCTCCTTGGTGCGGTCCAGCACAGCCACCTTCTTGGCGGTCTTGGGCAGGACCTTCAGCAGAGCGGAGGACACCCAGGGACGGTACAGGCGGACCTTGATGATACCGACCTTCTCGCCCTTGGCGTTCAGGTAGTCGATGACCTCGTCAGCAACGTCGCAGATGGAACCCATAGCAACGATCACGCGGTCAGCATCGGCTGCGCCGTAGTAGTTGAACAGATCGTAGTTGGTGCCCAGCTTTGCGTTGATCTTAGCCATGTACTTCTCAACAACAGCCGGCAGAGCGTTGTAAACGCTGTTGCAGGCCTCGCGGTGCTGGAAGAACACGTCGCCGTTCTCGTGGGAACCGCGCATCTTGGGGCTTTCGGGGTTCAGAGCCTTCTTGCGGAACTCCTCAACAGCCTCCATGTTGCACATTTCCTTCAGATCAGCGTAGTCCCACTTCTCGATCTTCTGGTACTCGTGAGAGGTACGGAAGCCATCGAAGAAGTTCAGGAAGGGAACCTTGCCCTCGATGGCGCACAGATGTGCGACAGGGGACAGATCCATAACTTCCTGCACGCTGCTCTCGACCAGCATTGCAAAGCCGGTCTGGCGGCAAGCCATAACGTCGCTGTGATCACCGAAGATGTTCAGGGACTGGGTAGCAACGGTACGTGCAGAAACATCGAACACGCAGGGCAGCTGCTCAGCAGCGATCTTGTACATGTTGGGGATCATCAGCAGCAGGCCCTGAGAAGCGGTGAAGGTGGTGGTAACAGCACCTGCACCCAGAGAGCCGTGGACAGCACCAGCGGCGCCGGCCTCGGACTCCATCTCAACGACCTTGACCTGGTTGCCGAAGATGTTCTTCTGGCCGGCTGCAGACCACTGGTCCACAGAGTCAGCCATCGGAGAAGACGGGGTAATGGGGTAGATGGCAGCCACGTCCGTGTAGGCATACGCTACATGGGCGGCAGCGGTATTGCCATCCATAGTTTGCTTTGCTCTAGGCATTTTTCTTCCTCCATTATTCAGAATTTGGTACCTTTTGCGCGGGGCAATATGCCCGCTGGGACCGGAGAACCCCATAAAAGGCACTATTGCTTGTATACTATAATAGCAGATTCCGGCAATAAAGTAAACGCAAACCGCCCGACAAACGCACCAAAAATTAAGAAATTTTTTAGCGGTTTTGTACTTTCTTTAGTGCGCTAAAGCAAGCAGTGATGCAGATTTTCGGTTTTTGGGGGCGGGCTCTTCCAGAAATTGTGATTTTTTTCGCAAGAGGGAACTCCCTCAGTCAAAACCTGACGGTTTGGATGGAAAGTTTTTGTCTGCCTTCAGCGTGCAAGGACGCTCCGCTGGGCCAGAGGCAGGGAGGGGTGTTCCGAGTCCCCCCTCCCTACCTCTGGACTCCACCCACCCCGCAACGGGCCAAGGGCTACACGCCCTTGACAATCCTAAAGAAGAAGTCGAAGCACAAAAAAGCTAGCGCTGCGCCAGTCGGCGCTATCGCTTTAACGCTTTTTTCGCTTCTCCATCCATAGCCCCTCAGTCGCTGCGCGACAGATCCCCCGAGGGGGAGCAAGCGCCCGCCCGCAGCGCCGCGCTTTCGCAGAAAGCGGCGCTGCAAATGCCGTTTCCCTCCACGGCCCCTCCCGTGAAAATGCGTTTGGAGCGCTCCGCAGAGCGCGACAAACGCGAAATTTTAAATAATAATTCCGCTGACTATGCGCAGAGCGCACGCGGCGCGCATTCCAAATCGTCCCGCCCTCTTGTATTTATCATATCTTTATTGACAACAAACCGCACTTTGCCGTAAACTGAGAGCATAAAACCGGCGCAGCGCCGGAAAAGGGGCGTAAGGTAAATGAACGATACAGTACACTTTGAAAAAACTCTCTCCAGCGAGACCCTGTTCGAGGGGCGGGTCATCACCCTGACCAAGGACACCGCACTGCTGGAAAACGGCAAGACCGCTACCCGCGAGGTGGTGCATCACCACGGCGGCGCCTGCATCCTGCCTTATTTTGCAGACGGCACCATCTGCATGGTGCGGCAGTTCCGCTATGCCATGCAGCAGCAGCTGTGGGAGCTGCCCGCCGGTAAGCTGGAAAAGGGCGAGGACCCCTTTGCAGCCGCCAAGCGGGAACTGGAGGAGGAGTGCGGTCTGACCGCCGACAACTACATCTCGCTGGGCGAATTCTTCCCCACCGTGGGCTACGATACCGAGGTCATCTATACTTGGGTAGCCACCGGTCTGCACGAGACCAAGATGCACCTTGATGCGGACGAGTTTTTGACCCCCGACCGGGTGCCGCTGGAAAAGGCATATCAGATGGTCATGAGCGGCGAGATCAAGGACGGCAAGACCATTGCGGGCATCCTGAAGCTGAAAGCTCTGCTGGCCGAGGGCAAGCTATGATCTTATACGAGGACGCCGCCCTTGTGGTGCTGGACAAGCCCGCCGGGCTTTCCAGCGAGGAGGGCGTGCCCGCCGCGCTGCGCACCCACTGGAACGCACCTGATGCCTTTGTGGGGGTGGTGCACCGGTTGGACACCGGAGTGTCCGGGTTGATGGTCTATGCCCGCACCCCGGCAGCTGCCGCCGCACTGAGCCGTCAGGTGACCCAAAGTCAGGACGCCTACGCCGTGCAGGATGGCCGCGCCGAGGGCAAAGCCGCCGCGCCGCAGTTCGTCAAGCAGTACCGCGCGGTCCTCGCCGGGGTGCCGGACGCACAGCTGCCTGCCGCCGGGGTGCTGCGGGATTACCTGTTCAAGGACAGCCGCAAGGGCAGGGTGTTCCCGGTCAGCCGTCCCCGCAAGGGGGTGCGGGAAGCGGTGCTGGAATACCGCATCCTTGCCACGGCAGGGGAGAGCAGCCTTGCCGAGATCACTCTGCACACCGGGCGCACCCATCAGATCCGGGTGCAGTTTGCTTCCCGCAGGCACCCGCTGTACGGCGACGGCAAATACGGCAGCCGCCAGAAGGGCAGCATCGCCCTGCAAAGCTGCGGGCTGCGCTTTGTGCACCCGGACACCGGCAAGCCCATGGCCTTTTCTCTGCCCCTGCCCGCCGCCGCACCGTGGAAGGAGTTTTTGGAACTAGGTGAGTGATATGGAACAGCAATACAAGACTGATGCCGAAATTTACGCCGTGCTGGAGCGGGAGATCATCGACCTGACCATCCGTCCCGGCTCTTCGCTGAGCGAGAACCCGCTATGTGCCCGGTTCGGTGCGCCGCGCTCCCTGATCCGGGTGGTGCTGCAAAAATTGCAGGAAAACGGGCTGGTGCGCATCGTGCCCTATAAGGGCACCACCGTCACCCGGCTGAACCGGCGCATCGTGGACGAGCTGATCTACGAGCGCACCGCCGTGGAGGGGCGCATTTTGCGAGATTTTGCCCCCAACGCCACCCCGGCGCAGCGGGCGCAGATCCGTGCGCGGGTGGACGCCTACGAGGCGCTTGCCCGCGCCGAGAACCCGGACTTCAACAAGCTGTACGAGATGGACTGCCGCCTGCACGAAACATGGTTTGCCGCCATGGACAAGATGTACCTGTGGAGCACCTTACAGAATGCCCACGCCGATTACAGCCGGTTCCGTATGCTGGACACCATGACCACCGGCGGGCTGGACGAGGTGATCGCCGACCACCGCAACCTGCTGAACGCCATCGAGCGGTGCGACCTTGCCGCCTTTGAGCCGCTGGTGGAGCGCCACCTGTACGGCGGCATCCGCCGCCTTGGCAGCAAGCTGACCAAGGAATACGCCGACTTTTTTGAGCCGGAGACCGTGAAATAAGCCAAATTGTTCCACGGGGAACAAAGACGATTTAAAATGCCCTCCGCGTTGCTCTGGGCATCTTCAGCGGAAAAATTATTTTTTATTTGCGAAATGGGAAAATCTGCGGATTTTCCCATTTCGCTTTTTCACGGAAGTAATTATAAAAGGGTATTCATCACAGGCAAAAGCCCGGCGCGTCTACGGATGCTCCGGGCTTGTTATATTCAGAACACTCCGGTGATGAAGATTTCCAGACCGATGCCAATGAGGATGACACCGCCCAGAATATTGGCCTTGCCGGAAAGCTGTGTGCCGAACTTTTTGCCGATGCGCAGACCCGCCATGCAGAGGATGAAGGTGACCACCGCAATGATGATGGCAGCGGTGAGCGCCATCAGCCAGCCGTATTCCGAGATGGTGAAGCCCACCGAGAGGGCGTCTATGCTGGTAGCCACGCCCTGCATGAACAGCGCCCCGGCGCTGAGCTGCGCCGCCTCCTCGGCTTCCTCGCCCCGGATGCCGTCCGCCAGCATCTTGCCGCCGATGTAACTCAGCAGTGCCAGCGCGATCCACGGGATCAGGGTCTCAAAGGACGCAAACAGCTCCACGATGGTATGCACGCACACCCAGCCGATCATGGGCATTGCGGCCTGAAAAAGGGCGAAAGTGCCCGCAATTTTGCACATGGTGCCCTTGTTCATTTTAGGGTCGTGCAGGCCGTTTGCCATGGACACCGAAAACGCATCCATCGCAAGCCCCACACCCAGCAAAACGCTGTTGAGAAAAAATACAAAACTCCATTCCATTCAGTCTGCCTCCTGTTTGTTGACCGTAATCCAAACCAAAACAAAACCCGGCCCCGGGCGCGTTGTACGTCCAGGACCGGGTGATTTTTTGAGATCCACTCCATGTGCACGGGCGCAGCAAACACGCACCAAAACACATGAGTCTCGCAAATGAAAGCAAGCCAGACCGAAACAGTCATTATGTTGACTTGCTGCGCTCTGCAAAGCGCCTGCTACTCCCCCACGGGTATTGTGATTTCGTTTATTCTAGCACAGTTTCAAGGGGAAGTCCAGACAAACCTGACGGTGAAACGATTTTTAATGTGCTCCGCTGCGCTGTGCACATATTCAGCGGAAAGAATTATTTATAATTTCGCGTTTGTCGCGCTCTGCGGAGCGCTCCAAACGCATTTTCACGAGTGGGGGCGTTTACCCGTTATACTTGCTCTGCGCCAGACCCAGTTTACCGTCCATGATAAGCTTTGCGGCGGCTTCAAGGTCGGCGTAACGGTCAGAGATGGCCTTGGCGTCCTCCGGCGGGAACTTGCCCAGCACCCATGCGGCAAGGTCGTAGTCCGGGTGGGGCTTTGCGCCGATGCCGATGCGGATGCGGGGGAAGTTCTCCCCGCCCAGCCGGGCAATGATGCTCTTCAGGCCGTTATGCCCGCCCGCAGAGCCGGAGGGGCGGATGCGCAGCTTGCCGGGGGCTTGTGTGATGTCATCGCACAGCACCAGCACATGGTCGGCAGGGATCTTGAAAAAGCCCGCCATAGGGGCGATGGAATCGCCGGAGAGGTTCATGTAGGTCAGGGGCTTCAGCAGCACCACCTTGTGGCCGTCCACCTCGCCCTGTCCCCATAGGCCTTGGAACTTGGTCTTGGACACAGAGATGTTCCACTTGTCGGCCAGTGCGTCCAGCGCGGCAAAACCGGCGTTGTGGCGGGTGCCATCGTACTTTGCTTCGGGGTTGCCCAGCCCTGCAATGAGCCAGATATCGTTTTCATTCATGATATGATAATACCTTTTCCTGATAATAGTGTGATACAACATCTAAGTATAACATACGCGCGCACAAAAAGATATACATTATAAGCAAAAAATGCCCCCATGCCGCAGGGCACAGGGGCAGAAAAACATTATATTACAGGTTCAGCGTGATGGCAGAGGCCTTCCAGCGGCCGTCCTCCTTCACCATGGTGATGGTGCCGGACACCTGCGCGGCGGCGGTGCTGTCCGTGGCGGTCAGCAGGGCGGCGGAAAAGTCGTAGCAGTTTTCTGCCCCGGCGCGCTTTTTCAGGGTGAGGTCGGCGGGAGTCAGCTTGCCGCCGGACTGCCCTGCCAGCGCGGTGATGCGGGTGGGCAGGCGGTTTGCCATGACCTTGTCAAGGCAGTCGGCTGTCATGGCATCGCCCAGCTGCGCCTGAAGAAAGGCGTACAGCCCATCGGTGTCCGCTGCGGCAAGCCCCGGTTCACTGCCGGAGGATGCGGCGGCGTCCACAGCCTGCTCTACGGCAGAAGAGCAGGAGAGCAGCTGCTGCACCACGAACTCCGCCTGTTTTTTGGCGGGGTCGCTGCGCAGGCGGGTCAGGGCGAACACGGCGGCAACCGCCGCGAAGAAAAGGACAAGGCTCAGCGCCTGCTTGCGAAAGCTTTCAGACTTCATACGCAGCTCCCTTCTGGCAGAGGTTTATTTGCTCTGCTCGTTTTCCAGCTTCTGCTTTTTGGCGATGTAGGCTTCCATCTTAGGGGCTGCCCAGCCGTCCAGATTGGTCTGGCGCTCCCGGGCAATGCCCAATGCCTGTGCGGGCACATCCTTGGTGATGGTGCTGCCGGCGGCGGTGTAGGCACCATCGCCCACCTTGACCGGGGCCACAAGGTTGGTGTTGCAGCCGATAAAGCAGTAATCGCCGATCTGGGTGCGGAACTTATCCTTGCCGTCGTAGTTGCAGGTGACGGTGCCGCAGCCGAAGTTGCAGTACTTGCCCACATCGCTGTCGCCGATGTAGGTCAGGTGGCTCACGGTGTTGCCGCGGGCAAAGTTGGAGTTCTTGGTCTCCACATAGGCACCCAGATGCACGCAGTAGTCGGTAACGGTGTTCACCCGCACATGGGTGAAGGGGCCGATGTTGTTGTGCGGGCCGATGTGGCTGCCGTAGATCTGGCTGGCGTTTACGGTGGTGCCTTCATCCACGGTGCTGTCCTCGATCAGGGTGTTGGGGCCGATGACGCAGCCCGCGCCGATGACCGTCTTGCCCCGCAGGATGGTGCCCGCAAGGATCACAGCGCCCGGGGCAATGACCACCTCCGGGTCGATCTGCACGGTGCGGCTGTTGATGGCCACGCCGTTTGCAATGTGCTGTACAAGGATGTCCTCACGGGCAGCCTCGGCGGCGTCCAGCTGTGCCAGAGCTGCGGCGCGGGCCTGTTCAGAAATGGAATTCTGCATGAAAAAAATCTCCCTTCCCACCAAAGCGCGCGGCGGAAGAGAGACAGGAAAGGCGACCGGAAAATTGTTGCCTGTCCGCCCAGCATCTCCGCTGCGGAAAGCTTTGTTCCGACAAAATAAAAATGAAAAAGTTACAGGGATAGAAAGTTGTATCCAACAGGACGAGAAATCGCGTGTATAAACAAAAAACCTCTCGAACTTTCTCCCATTCTATACTACCTTAAAACTTAGCAAATTTCAAGGGATTTGCATAAAAAATAACAGACAAATTCGGGATTTTGCATGGTGGAAAGGAATGGATTTTCTGGTATAATAGTTTAGCATTCATAAAACAATGTTCATCGTACGTTCAAGACAAGGCAAACGATGAGACCGCGGCTGCCATGCCGCCGGTCACGAATGGGAGGTAAACAACGCATGAGCAAAAAGTATCTGTACTACTTCAGCGAAGGCAATGACGCTTTCGGCGGTGACAAGGTCACCATGAAGAACACGCTGGGCGGCAAGGGTGCCGGTCTGGCCGAGATGACCGCAGCCGGTATGCCGGTGCCGCAGGGCTTCACCATCACCACCGACGCCTGCACCCAGTACTACGCAGACGGCCGTCAGATCAATGACGAAATCACTGCTGACATCTTTGAGCACCTCAAGGGTCTGGAAGAGATCACCGGCAAGAAGTTCGGCGACAACACCAACCCCCTGCTGGTCTCCGTCCGTTCCGGCGCACGTCAGTCCATGCCCGGCATGATGGACACCATCCTGAACCTGGGCCTGAACGATGAGGCTGTTGAGGGTCTGGCAAAGAAGACCGGCAACGCCCGTTTTGCATACGACTGCTACCGCCGCTTCGTGCAGATGTTCGCCGACGTCGTTATGATGGTCCCGAAGAGCCTGTTCGAGGTCGAGATCGACAAGATGAAGGAAGCCAAGGGCGTCAAGAACGACGTGGACCTGACTGCTGACGACCTGAAGGAACTGGTCGGCACCTTCAAGAAGATCTACGAGGAGAACGAAGGCCGTCCCTTCCCGCAGGATCCCCGCGATCAGCTGATCGAGGCTGTCAAGGCCGTGTTCCGCAGCTGGGATAACCCCCGTGCAAATGTCTACCGTAAGATGAACGAGATCCCCTACGAGTGGGGCACCGCTGTCAACGTGCAGCAGATGGCCTTTGGTAACTCCGGCGACCGTTCCGGCACCGGCGTTGCATTCACCCGTGACCCCGCCACCGGCGCTAAGAAGCTGATGGGCGAGTACCTGATCAATGCACAGGGCGAGGACGTTGTTGCCGGCGTGCGCACTCCTTCTCCCATCAGCCACCTGAAGGATCAGATGCCTGAGGTGTACGATCAGTTTGTCGAGATCGCTACCCGTCTGGAGAACTACTTCCGCGATATGCAGGATATGGAGTTCACCATTGAGGACGGCCACCTGTATATGCTGCAGACCCGTAACGGCAAGCGTACCGCTCAGGCTGCTCTGCAGATCGCCTGCGATCTGGTGGACGAGGGCATGATCACCGAGCAGGAGGCTGTCCTGCGCGTGGAGCCCAAGCAGCTGGATACCCTGCTGCATCCCCAGTTCGATGCTGCTGCCCTGAAGGCTGCAGAGGTCGTCGGCAAGGGTCTGGCAGCTTCTCCCGGTTCTGCCTGCGGCCAGATCGTCTTTACTGCTGAAGAGGCAGAGGAGATGGTCAAGTCCGGCAAGATGAAGAAGGTCGTTCTGGTGCGTCTGGAGACCAGCCCCGAGGATATCGTGGGCATGCAGGTCTCTCAGGGCATCCTGACCGTCCGCGGCGGCATGACCAGCCACGCAGCCGTTGTTGCACGTGGTATGGGCACCTGCTGTGTTTCCGGCTGCGGCAACGACAACGAGGTCAAGATCGATGAGGAGGCAAAGACCTTCGAGATCAACGGCCACAAGTTCGTCGAGGGCGACTGGATCTCCATCGACGGCTCCACCGGCAACATCTACGGCGAGCAGGTCGCAACCGTGGGACCCCAGCGTAGGCTACGTCGTCCACCGCGCCCAGCGATTCCAGCCAGTCCGCCGTTTCCTCCGCCGTGTCAGGGTCAATGCCTTTACGGCTCAGCTTGTCTGTCAGTTCCTTGCGGGACAGCATGCGGCCGGACGCCAGCTGGGCCGCCTTCACCCGGCTCTCCGAACGCTGGCCTGCCGCCTGCAATTGTACCACAAGCTGGGGGGATAAGTCCATACCCGGATACAAGCCAAATTGCAGGAGCTCATGACCGGTGATCCGGAGGGGGTCGCCCTCCTCCAGAAACACCAGCACGCGCTCCTGCACATGTTTGGAATTTTCGATCCGCGTGATCTTCATTCGTCGCTGTCGTCAAAGTCGTCGGCGGACACGTCCACAGCGCGGCCTGCCGCGCGGGCGGCGATCTTGGACTGGTTGCCCATCAGCTTGTGGAAGTTTTCCCGCACGTTCTTTTCCAGCGTGGCGGCAGCCTCGGGATTCTGGCGGAAGTACTCCTTGGCGGCGTCCTTGCCCTGGCCCAGACGCACATCGCCCAGGCTGAACCACGAGCCGCTCTTCTGCACCAGATCCAGCTTCACGCCCAGATCGATCAGCTCGCTGAGCTTGCTGATGCCCTCGCCGTACATGATATCGAACTCCGCCTCACGGAAGGGGGGAGCCACCTTGTTCTTCACCACCTTGGCCCGGACGTGGTTGCCCACCACCTCGCCGCCGGCCTTCAGGGTCTCCACCCGGCGCACGTCGATGCGGACAGAGGCATAGAACTTCAGCGCCCGACCGCCGGTGGTGACCTCGGGGTTACCGTACATGACGCCCACCTTTTCACGAAGCTGGTTGATGAAAATGACGATGGTGTTGGTCTTGTTGATGATACCGGTGAGCTTCCGCAGGGCCTGACTCATCAGGCGGGCGTGGAGGCCCACGAAGCTGTCGCCCATCTCGCCCTCGATCTCGGCGCGGGGCACCAGCGCCGCCACGGAGTCCACCACCACCACATCAATGGCGCCGGAGCGCACCAGCGCTTCCGTGATCTCCAGCGCCTGCTCGCCGGTGTCCGGCTGGGAGATCAGCATGTCCTCCACGTTGACGCCCAGCGCCTTGGCATAGGTGGGATCCAGCGCGTGCTCGGCGTCCACAAAGGCCACCTCACCGCCCATTTTCTGGGCCTCGGCCAGCACGTGCAGTGCCAGCGTGGTCTTACCGGAGGATTCCGGGCCGTAGATCTCCACCACGCGGCCGCGGGGCAGACCGCCGATGCCCAGCGCCAGATCCAACGCCAGAGAACCGGTGGGGATGGCCTCTACGTTGGCCACGTTGCCGTCGCCATAGCGCATGATGGAGCCCTTGCCATACATCTTCTCGATCTGCTGCATGGCGGTCTCGATGGCTTTTTTCTTATCGGAGCTGGCGGCAGGGGCCGCCGTTTCCTTCTTCGCTGCCATGGAAAATTCCTCCTTTAACTCTCTCCGTTATCGAATACGCTGTCGTACAGCGTGCCGTATACTACCCGTGGGATGCCTGCCGTGTCCGGTACGATCTCAATATCGCCGAAGCCCTGTGCACGCATGATGCGCAGCACGTCGTCGGCCTGCCCGATGCCCACCTCGAAAAACAGGCGGCTGCCGGGGTGCAGGGCGGCGCGCCATTTTTCACTGATGGCCCGGTAGAAATCCAGTCCGTCCGCGCCGCCCTTCAGAGCCGTCTGCTCCTCCATGATGTCGATAACATTGTGTGGAGTCTTCTCGTCCATCTCGCG
>ERZ772865.3410-NODE-3410-length-12094-cov-3.592076_pt1 | contig 12094 bp, 10 predicted proteins | sample MGYA00512133_ERZ772865 | MGnify/ENA primary metagenome ERZ772865 (study PRJEB29015, sample SAMEA2737722) | human gut metagenome | biome: human gut; feature: human-associated habitat; material: faeces | place: China | collected 2012 ...
GAGAAAAAAAATAAAAAAATAAAATTATTGAATATAATTTATTAAGCTTATGATATTTTCAATAAAAATAAAAAATTCGATCCATGTAAAACATAAGATCGAATTTTTTATTATATAACCATGCCTCCATTTGGGCTTATAACTTGACCTGTAATGTAACTTGATTTATCAGATGCTAGAAACATTACTGCATTTGAGACATCTTCTACATTCCCAAGTCTATTAAGCGGTATTTCACTTTTTAATTCTTCTAATTGATCATTTGTTAAGTTAGAAATCATTTCTGTTTTTATAGCTCCTGGAGCAACTGCATTAACTCTAATTCCTGACATACTCACTTCTTTTGCTAAGGCTTTTGTAAACCCTATTATCCCAGCTTTTGTCATAGAGTATATAACTTCACATGAACCGCCTGTTATTCCCCAAATAGATGAAATATTTACAATGTTACCTTCGTGATTTTTTATCATTGACTGTTTTAAAACCTCTTTTGTAACATTTATAGTGCCATAAATATTTACATCGATTAATTCTTTTATCTTTTCATTACTAATATCTGTAAATAGGTTATAATCACAAACACCTGAATTATTTATTAGCACATCAATTTTTCCAAAAGTATTAATAACATCATTTACCATTTTGTGTACTTCTTCATTTTTAGTTATGTCTGCTTTATATATAACTACACTACAACCATCTTTTGCAAGTTCATCCTTTAAAAGCATAGCTTCTCTTTCAGATTTGTTGTAATTTATACAAACATTATATCCTGATTTTGCAAAATCAAATGAAATTCTGTTTCCAATCCCTTTTGCACCACCTGTAATAAGTATTGTTTTTTTCATTTATCTTTGTTCTATTTCTGGGGTACTTTGAGTTGGAGCTTTAGTAGGTTGGTTATTTACAGGTTCTTCTTTATTTACTCCTTGATATAATCTGGATGTAAATGGATTGATATTTTCCTTAATATTTGAATTTAATCCGTGTTTAGATGAATATGATGTAATTTCATTTGATATATAATTAATACGTTGGTTTTTTCCTGTCATTTCATATTTTGAGTTAAATCTTCCAAGAATTTTCCTATTAGCAAGATCATTTAATACTCCACTTTTTATATATGGCATTATATCAGAATTAATTTTTTTGGCAAGTTCGGGATTATTGCTAAAGTCTTTAGAGTTAAGTTTATTTACAACATTGTATAAGTTTTCCATATCTTTATCTGTATATTTTGAAAAACCATTTAAAATATTATCAGGAGAATCTTTATCAAATAAATTTTCAAAAATTTCCTTTTCATCAGTGCTTAGATCAGAGCCTAACGCATTATCTAATAAAGTTGAATATTCAGATGAGTCCTTCATATTGTTTAAAAGTTCTTTATTATTATCAGCTAAAGCTCTTTTTACTCTATGATTTTTCCAAAAATTAAAGATACTTCTATTTTTTAGTGAATCGCATAATGCTGCATATCCTGCTGGATTATCTATAAATGTAGCTTTTCTATCAGATGAATTTGAACATCTAGCAAAATCATTCATGGCATCTGCAGAATAATTTGTTGGTAATTTAGAACTCTCTTGTTCCACTGGATTTACAACAGCCCCAACCGATCCTGTAGTCACAGCTTTTGTATCTTTAGATACTTTCTCATCTTTCATTTCTTCTTTATTTTCTTTTCCATCATTAGTTTTTTTATTTAAAATTCCATCCACATCTATATCATTTTCTTTTGCAACCCTTAAAATTTCTTCTCCATTTTTTTCATACGCCTCTTTTGCCATTTCAACTGATTCTTTTGCTTCATCATATATTTTTTTTGATTCATCATGGGCTGCTTGTAAATCAGATTTTTCTTTTTCTAAATTTTTAATATTTTGATCTTTTGTATTTATTTCATCATTTTTTCCATCTCTTAGATTTTCTTTACTTTCGTATTCTTCTATCATTGGATTTAAACTTTTTTTAATTTCTTCTAGTCTTTCTTTTTCTTCTGGGGATAAATCTTCCTTTTCTTCCAATGCTTCTTTTTCTAATGTCAAATCTGTTATTTTATCATTTAATATTTCAAGTTCTTTATTTATTTCTTCAATTTCACTTTTTAAATTTGCTATTGCATCTTTTTCCTCTTGGATTTTATCTTCTTTTTCTTTAATCTCTTTTTCTTGTTCAAATAATTCATTACTTGCTTCTTTAAGTTTTTCCTCAGTTTCTTTAATTTTTTCTGCAAACTCATCTTGCGCATAAATCAAAATATGAATAATCTTCTCTTTATTTTTAGCAAATTTATTTAAATATTCTTCATACTCTTTGTTAAAATCTTCTTCATAATTTGTTCCATTCTCTAAATCATATTTAGCAAATTCCTTAAGTGCCATTGCCTTTTTACGTTCATAAGGCACTCCAGATAAATCAATATTAGAATCTTTAATCTTTGAGGAAAAATAATTACCTATAAAAGTGTCATTTTCTTTTATATAATCATCTTTAAGTCTTGGAATATAATCATTAATCTCTTGGTTATATCCTTCAACATCTATTTCCACACCATTTTTTAATTCATCAGAAAAAGCCATAATTAATCCTCCTTATCATTTGAAGATCCATTTAATATATTTAAATCTTCCTTTAATCTTTCTATTGTATTTTTCATTTTATCTAATTCTTTTGTGTCTTCTTTTAGACTTTCATTTTGCTTTTCAGACATAACAAACACCTCTTATTTATAAATTATATTATATATTTGATACAATGTCAAACAATTTTACTAAATTTATTTCAATTTGGTTACATAAAAGTGGAGGTAAACTCACCCCCACTTTACTACTATGTATTATTTATTTTCAAAATTCCATGCATCTTTACACATATCCTCAAGTGTTTTTGTTGCAACAAATCCAAGCTCTTCTTTTGCTTTTTTAGGATCTGCAAAACATTTTGCTATATCACCTGCTCTTCTTGGTGCTATACTATATGGAACTTTTATATTGTTTGCTTTTTCAAAAGCATTTACAATATCAAGTACGCTATATCCTGTACCAGTACCAAGATTATATATGTACAGACCTTTTCCTTCTTTATCTAATTTTTCTAGAGCTTTAACATGTCCACGTGCTAAATCTACAACATGAATATAATCTCTTACACCAGTTCCGTCATGTGTATCATAGTCATTTCCAAACACAGATAATTTTTCTAATTTACCACTTGCAACTTTTGCAATATATGGCATTAAATTTGCTGGTATTCCGTTAGGCTCTTCTCCTATTAAACCACTTTCATGTGCTCCGATTGGATTAAAATATCTAAGTATTGCAATATCCCATTCATTATCTGATTTATATAAATCTTTTAATATTCTCTCTACCATAAGTTTTGATGTTCCATATGGATTTGTAGTTCCTCCAGTTTTGCAATCTTCTGTTATAGGAACAATTTCTGGATCACCATAAACTGTTGCTGAAGATGAAAATACTAATTTTTTTACATTATGTGCTTTCATTCTATCAAGTAAAGATAAAACTGTTGCTACATTATTTGTATAATATTCAACTGGCTTTTGTACTGACTCTCCAACAGCTTTATATGCTGCAAAATCAATTACTGCACCTATTTCATTTTCTGTAAAGATCTTATCTAGAAAATCTTTTTCAATCATATCTCCTTTATAAAATTTAAAATCTTTTCCAGTTATTTTTTTTACATTTTCTAACGCTTCTGGTTTACTATTTGAAAAGTTATCTAATATAACTAATTCATATCCTGCGTTTAAAAGCTCAATACTTGTATGTGTACCTATGTATCCTGCTCCACCTGTTACTAATATTTTTTTCATAAAACTACCTCACTTCTTATATAATCAAAATGGCAAGAAGTAATAATACTCTTGCCAGTATTTTATTATATGCATTATTATTTTAACACTAAAAACTATATATGTCAAATACTATTAAATTTCCAATTTGTCTTAATTATCTTTATTAACTTTATTTTTTAAAATAAGTGATATCATTATTGGAATTATCATACAAATTGAAAAATTGTACCTAAATAAAGATACCGGTGCAAGGAATAATGTAATATATAATCCTGCAATAAAGCTTATTGGAATAAATAAATTATAATTTTTTTGGTATACTACAAAAAATACTAAAAAAACAAATATTAAGAAATATGTACCTGATGTAAACAATGTTGAAATCACAGGAAATTTTTCCCAGTAATTATCAACAAGTATCTTTTGTAATAAATTGTTATATAATTCAAATTTGCTATCTCGAGTAATTTCTATATAATTTTCATTAAAAGCCTTCGCATCCAACATTTTATATTCCACATATGGATGATACATTCTAGAATCATAATAATTCTTATTTGGATACCACAAGCCCAAATTATTTAAAAGAAACGCTTCAACATAATCTTTTGGATCTTTTAGGCCAATTTTCAACCATAATGATAAATAATTTGTAAGATTACTTTTTACATATTCAACATTAATTGAAGCCTTTGAAGCATCCGAAATAGATTGATTATAAATATAGTACTTAAATCCATCTACATCATAACATTTATTTAATTCTATCAAATCTTCTTGGCTATAAACCTCTTTATTATAAGCATATACACGTGCTAATTGTTGAGAAGGAATTGAAGACATTTCTTGTATTGGAGATTTATTATATACATTTAAATAGTTATATAAAGGTCCCGTAACAATTTTAACTAATATAATTGAAAATACCATACAACAAACAACTATATATTTCTTAGGAATTTTTATAAATAATAATATTATAATAACAAATAGTATACAATAAATTCCATTATTTCTAAATAAGCACAATAAAAATACTTCTAAAACTAATAAAACAATATTAGACTTCTTTTCAAAATATTTTTTTTCTTCAACTAACTTTATTAAATTTAAAGTTATTAGAGTGAATAAACCTCCAAATATTGCATCTTGACAAGACGAAACAGTTATAATCATATATAATGGATAAATGCAATAAAACAATATACTTAAGTAAAACAAATACCTATTTTTCAATCTTTTTACACAAAACATACAAACCTTCGAAGAAACATAACTCAAAAAAGTCATTTGTAAAAATGAATATATTGCAAAACCAGTTTGATAACTATTAAATAATATCTTCCCTAAATATACAATACCTGACAATATAGCACTATATATTATAGAAAAATGTGAAGTTAATTGAACGTCCTCTTTAAAAAATTCCATTATTTGAAAACCGGCGTCATATCCATACACTCCAGGATAAACAGCTAAAAAGCCTAAAATTCCACATAGAAATATTGGTATAAATGATTTTATCCAAATATGTTGACACTCATTTATTGTTATTCTACTCTTTTCCAACCATTCAAAAATAAAATATATAACAGGATATATAGAAAATGTTAAAGAAATAATCTGTAATAATGTAACAAAATTCCATATTATTTCTCCATTATACTCTAATTGCCCACCTATTATAACTATTAAAGAAAATAGAGCAGATATTATTGTTAAAATTATTATAGTTCTCTTATTTTTTAAATTAAATTCTATTTTTTTATATACATATATCATGATAATTAGAATTATAACATTAATAAATTTATTTGCTTCATTAACCTGTTTTTGTCCAATATTATACGCTGCTTCTACTCCATATGTTGCGAATACTGCTGATAATATCAAAAGTATCTTTTTGATATTTATTTTTAAGTTTTCCATTAAAATTAAGCTCCCTTATATTTACTCTTTATTTTTTTTATTTTGAATTAAAATGAGTTCGAATAACTGTCTATGTTTTTTTACTATCACTTCTAAAATCAAGCCACAAACTATCATAAGAATTGATATAACAGCTAAAAATCCAGAAAATATTAGAGTTGGAATTCTAGGTACCAATCCAGTCTTAAAATATTCAGCAAAAACTGGAATGGCAAAAATAACAGACACTATAAAAAATATAGCTGCAATAATATTAAAAAATATCTGTGGCTTATATTCCTTAAATAATCTTGCAATTGTTTTTAGTACTTTAAAGCCATCGCTAAATGTATTTAATTTTGATACACTTCCATCTGGTCTATCTCGATATTCAATTGGAATTTCTTTTAGCAAGAAGTTTTTATCCAAAGCGTGTATTGTCATTTCTGTTTCAATTTCGAAGCCTTTTGATAAAACAGGAAAAGTTTTTACAAAATCTCTACTAAAGGCTCTATATCCAGTCATTATATCTCTTACTTTACTCTTGAATAATGTATTTATTAATCCTCTAACTAAGACATTACCAAAATTATGAAATGGCCTTTTGTTTTCTTTAAAATAAGTCGATGATAATCTATCACCAATAACCATATCAGCTTTTTTATCCAAAATCAAATTACACATTTCAATAGCACTTTCTTTTGGATAGGTATCATCTCCATCTATCATTAAGTAACAGTCCGCATCTATATCTTTAAACATAGATCTTATTACATTTCCTTTTCCTTGTCTATATTCATATCTTACAATTGACCCTGCCTCTTTAGCAATAATATCTGTGCCATCGCTAGAATTATTATCATACACATATATATCAGCATCTGGCAATACACTTTTATAATCTTTGATTACCTTTTCAATAGTTTTACTTTCGTTATAACAAGGAATCAATATAGCAATCTTTTTCATTAATATACCTCCACATCATATTATTTTAATATATCTACCCATTTATCTAAAATTTTATCAGGATAATATTGAGATGCTTTCTTCTTTGCATCTATTCCCATTTTTTTTCTTATGTCATTATTTGATAATAATCCATCTATTTTTTTTATCATCAAATCAATATTTCTATCTTCTATTAACAATCCATTTACACTATTTTTTATAATTTCTCTTGGACCAACATCAACATCAAAAGCAACACATGGAACACCGTAATTCATTGCCTCACATAAAACTAATGAAAAGCTCTCACTTTTTGAAGTTAGAACGAAAACATCAGATTTAAGAAATTCATTATTAATCTCATTTTCATTAAGCTTACCAGTTAAAATAATTTTTTTTTCAAGATTACAATTTTTAATCTGTTCCTCTAACTTTTCCCTCATACTTCCTTCTCCAATTATTTTTAAAACATAATTAGGATACTTTTTAACTATAACAGAAAAAATAAGTATAAGGGTGTAAAAATCTTTTACCTCTTCAAGTCTGCCTACACTAATTATTTGATTGTTAGTAAGAGTAGAGGTTTTTCCTGTCTTATTTTCCTTTATCATATTTGGAATAACGACTACTTCAGGTTTTACCTTTTCTTCTTTTAACCATTCATCATACTTTTGCTTAGCTCCTTTTGTCATTACAACTAAGTATTTTATATGTTTAAATGATCTTTTTACCTTTTTTATATATTTCTTTTCATCAATAAAAGAATGCTCCTGAGATATTGTAATTATATCATCTCTTTTAATTTGTTTTGAGAACTCAATTCTTGATGAGATTAAAATGTCAGTATTTAGTTTATTTATTATTTTTTTTAATCCAAAATATTTTGTATAAAGCATTTTGAAAGCTTTTCTCAATTCACTTACTAAATTTATTAATTTAAATTTCTTTAAAGCATTTTTTATTTCGCTTCTATTTGGCCCTGAATTAAAAATATATTTTACATTTATTCTTTCATCAAGTTCATAAAAAGATTTTCCTGACAAAATATTATACAGTGATATTATCTCTATTTTATATTCTTTTGAAAGTTCATTTGCAAGAGTAGTTACTTGTTTTTCTATTCCACCATAGTTTAAATGTAGCATTAAAAAAGTTATTTTTTTCATTATATTTCCCCTTTTAATAAAACGCATTAAGAATTGATACGCATGTTAATATATGAGCAACAAATAAAAGAATACTATATAATTTCCATTTATCCTTAATATTTGCTTTAAAGAAATTATTAGATATTGCAATATAAAATAAAGGTAATATTGGAATAAAGTACCTAGATTGTAATCCATTTATTTTATCTAAATTAATACTTGTCCACTCTGTAAATGCAACTCCATACAGTATTAAATAAATAATACCACAAATTACCAACATAATAATTCTAATTCTTTTATTTAGTTTAATACTATCCTCATTATCTGTAAACATTAATATTATATATATAGCACCTATAGTCCATAATGAAAATTCTAGTTGATACTTTGTGCTCCAACCAAAGCCATTAATTAATCCACAAAAACTATCCGCAGCAAATCTTGTTGCAAACGTCTTTATACAAATTTTTGCAGAATTAATAGGATTAGATATAACAGTTTTTACAGTATACATATCATTTTCATTAGTATTAGGATTACTTACTGCTGAAAAATTAGCAAAATATGAAATAATTATTGGAATTATAAATAAGGAAATTTTAAATATAACCCCTGTACCTTTATTTTTGAACTTTTTATTTGGAAGCATAATTGGTAACAAAAGGAGTGGGAAATATCCAAATTTACAAAGTCCTAGTGCTAATCCTTCACATGCTAAAATCACTAAATTCTTAGCAATTAATTTGTCTTCTTCAAAATAATATTTTAATATTGTTGCAATAAATAGAAAAGCTACAGAATTAGTCAGAAAATCCATATCAATTCCTGCTGCCTGTTGCAAAAATATAGGTAATGTGGCTATAAGTGCAAAAACTTTTTTAAATCTTGGAGTTGTTTTTATTGCATAATAGCATAAGATTGTTGAAATAATTAAATTTATCAATCTACAAAACAAAAATCCAATTAATATTGGTAAATTTAATAGTCTAGTCACAAAATTTACAATAGCTGAAGGTAAATATGGCAAAAAGCTTAAATATTTTGTATTTTCATAACTACTTACAGAACTATTTGTATTATTATAGTTACTGTCTCTTGTAAGCTCAGCAATGTACGATTTGCCCGAATATTTAATTTGTAAACTGTGTACATCGTGAGTAAACTTTTCCATCAATAAGTCTATACATTTAGGTAATTTTGCACTATTTTTTGCTTCTTTTGTAATAGCCATTGAGTCAACATATGATCTAATATAATGTGATGGCTCATCCGGTACATTTCCAGGTGTGATTATGAAAATCATCATTACACCTATTACTCCGCTTATACTTAAAAATATATTTTTCCATTCTTTAATACTAAATTTACGAGATAATAATATGTATAATCCAATAAGTATCGCTGGTAAAATGGCTAACATTTTATTAATCAACATAAATAAATATATACTAGATAAATATATTACAAACACTGACAATAAAAAAATACCTATGTTCCAAATTTTTATATTATCATTTTTCATTCTTTTTATTGTGTCCGTTATTCCAATTACACAAAGTGAAATAACAATTAATGAAATAACAAAAATTATTATGCTATTCGTGTTTAAACTATTCTTAAGAATATCTCCTTTTGAATTATATATATTAATGCTATTTCCTTCAATCTGAATATTTTCATCGTTTATACTATATAATGATGTTTTATTATCTGATAATTTATTTACTGTCAAGTCATCAATTACAGAAATACTCAATTTTAACTTTGTATCATTGATACATTTTAGATTTTCCCCTTCATAAATTATAGCATCGTCCTTCTTAAAATTCTCTAAGGAAAGTTTGTTCTTACTAACTATTATATCAGTAATAATTTCTCCTTTTCTTAAATTAATTGTAATGTCATTATTTTGCTTAGCATATATAGATACACTATAATTTACCATCGAAATTAGAGATAAAATAACAATTGCAATAAATAAAAAAATATTCCTTCTATTTATTATATTTTTAAACTTACTCATAATACATTTCCAACCTTTTCATACCGTCTTTTCTTTACTCTTTATATTCATTACTACTATACCACTAATAACTAATCCTGCTCCAATTATTCCATTTGCAGATATATTTTCTTTAAATATAAAAAAGCCTGAAATTAATGTTAGCACTTGTATTAAACCTGACGTTATTGGCATTATATAGCTTAAATTAAACTTTACAACAATGTTTGTAAATAATAAAAAGCTAAGAATATATGATATAAAGCCAAGTAAGCTAATAAAACTCATAGAAAAATTAAAGTCAAAACCACTAATTGCAATTGTTCCAGTATTTCCTCCAAGTTTCATAAGTACAAGACCTATAATTGTTAAAATAATATATGCTACTACTAAAATACTCTTTTTCATACTTCCCCCTTAAAAATTCATTATAAATATACCTATAATTATAAGACTCGCTCCAAAGATAGATTTTTTACTTATTTTTTCTTTAAAAAATATATTAGCCACAAACAAAGTCGCAATTTGTACTACCCCTGTTACAATTGGCATAATATAACTTAAATCAAACATTACTACAATTTTTGTAAAAAGTAAAAAGCTACATAAATAACATAAAAATCCTACTGCACTAATAGGGCTCATGGATAAATTTATTTCCTCTTTACTTGTTTTAATTTTTCCAGGATTACCACCTTTTTTCATAAACACTAATCCTGAAAGCGTTAATATAAAATAAATGCATAATAATATAACTTTTAACATACAAATTTTTCCTCTCTACCATTTTATATCGATTTTAAGTTTTTCAATCATAAATTTATAAAATTTTACCAGCACCAGCAGCACCGCTGCCGCCAGATACAGCCCCAGCGCTGCCGCGCAGACGAGCAGGACGATCCCGCCGATGAGCAGCGGCGCGCCGCCGCGCTTTTTCCGCAGCACGAGCAGCGCAATGCCGCCCGCAAGCGTCAGAACGAACAAAATCAGCGCCAGATCTGCACGCATACGCAAAGCCCTCCTTTCTCCGGGTGTGGTTCAGAAGTAATCGCCCCAGCCGTCTTCGTCGTCCGAGTAGTCGCCCCAGCCGTCGCCGGGATCGGACCACGGATCGTAATCGTCGTAATATTCGTCGTCATAGTCCCAGCCCGCGTCGTTCGACTCCATGTATTCGCCGGTATCCTCGTCGATGTAGCCGTCGCTGCCGTAGCCGATGAACTCGTTCTCATAGCCGTTCCAGTACCAGATGTCGCCGTCCTCGTCGTACCAGTAATACGGCGTGCCGTAATCGCCGGTGTCGCCGGAATAGGCGGGCCGGGCCTTGGGCGCGGTGCTCCAGCCGGCGGTGTAGGACAGGGTTTCGAGCATCCTGTTGCAGATATCGAAATAATTGCGGATGCGGCCCTCAAGCGCGATGGTCGTCGCGACGAGGGCATAGCCCGTCGGCCCATAATAGCGCACCTCCATGCAGCCGCGCACGGGCTGCGAGGGGTCGTCGGAGAAGACGGAGCCGTCGAGCCACATATAGCCGGTCAGGCTGTAATAGTCGCCGTTGTCCTTGAAATCCGAGCCGAAGGACTTGATAAGATAGCTGCCGTACATGCTCTTCATGAAGTCCTCAAGCATCTTCATCATATAGGTCTTCGCGGTCGCCGCGCCTTTTTCCATGTAGGGAGCAAAGCCCTCGATGGGCTGGAAGGCAAGCGTGATGTTGGAATAATAATCATCCGTGCCGTCCTCCATGACCGCGTTGAAGCTCAGCGCATTGGACACGTTCGGGTGCTCGTGCGCCTCCATCTGGATGGGGTAATCGACCGTGACGTTCGGAAAGCCGCCGGGGAAGGCCGCTGTCTGGTTCAGCTCGTCCTCCGGCGTAAATTTTCCCATCTGGGCCAGTACCTTTTTAATATCTTCTTCGGAGGCTTCCGCCTCCTGCTGCCGCAGTACGAAAGTATCATAGTGACGACTGACGTCGGTCAGGGACTGCGCCGAAAAATCGTCCCGTTTATAATTGGAAATGCCTTTGTACAGGGACGCGTTCTGCAGACGGATCAGGCCGTGGAGCAGTCCGGTCTTCGTACGTCGGAAAGAAGGACCGCCGATGCAGCCGTTGGGACAGGCGTTCAGTTCCAGAAAACAGTTGGAATAACTGTCCGGATCCGCCATAAATTCATTCAGAATCTGCTTGCAGCTGTCGATCCCGCAGGCGGGAAGATAGCGCTGGTGAACGGATGGATGCATGGCCATGGTAAAGCCGCC
>ERZ772865.3413-NODE-3413-length-12082-cov-141.338322_pt1 | contig 12082 bp, 8 predicted proteins | sample MGYA00512133_ERZ772865 | MGnify/ENA primary metagenome ERZ772865 (study PRJEB29015, sample SAMEA2737722) | human gut metagenome | biome: human gut; feature: human-associated habitat; material: faeces | place: China | collected 2012 ...
GATACCAATCACGTTCAGATGTCTATCGTCATGCAACTCTGTCAGGAGAAGCAGCGTGTTTGTGCCGTGGGTGATGACTCGCAGAGTATCTATAGTTTCCGTGGTGCCAATATCGATAATATTCTCAACTATCAGCGCCAGTTTCAGGGCACGCGTCTCTTCAAACTGGAACAGAACTACCGCTCTACCCAGACCATCGTTGAGGCGGCTAACAGTCTGATCAAGCATAACCGCAACCAGATTCCTAAGGATGTGTTCAGCGAGAATGCGAAGGGTGAGAAGATTCAGTATAAGCCTGCTTACAGCGACAAGGAAGAGGCGGCGATTGTGGCGAAGGACGTGAAGCGTATCCGGCGCGAGGATGGCTGCCAGTATAGTGATTTTGCCATTCTCTATCGTACCAATGCCCAGAGCCGAAGCTTCGAGGAGGAGTTCAGAAAGCAGGGTATTCCTTATCGCATTTATGGCGGACTGAGTTTCTACCAGCGTAAGGAAATCAAGGACATCATAGCCTATTTCCGTCTGGTGGCGAATCCGGATGATGAAGAGGCTATCAAGCGTATCATCAACTATCCGGCACGAGGAATAGGGGCTACTACGGTGCTGAAGATTGCTGACTGTGCCCATCAGAACCAGGTGAGTTTCTGGGAGGTAATCGGTGCTCCTGAGCGGTATGGACTGGCGGTTAACAAGGGTACGATGAACAAGCTGGAAACCTTCAGATTGCTGATTTCTTCGTTTATCGAACGGGCTCAAACTACGGATGTCTATGAATTGGGTGATGCCATTATCAAGGAGAGTGGCATCAGTCAGGATATCATGTCGGGCAAGGATGCCGATGACCTGGCACGTCAGGAGAACCTGGAGGAATTCTTGAGCGGTATGTCGGCTTTTGTGGAGGAACGCCGTGAAGAGGGTAGGTTTGATGAACTCTTCCTGCAGGATTATCTGCAGGATGTGGCTCTGCTTACCGATGCTGACAGCGATGGTGATAAGGATGAACCTCGCGTTTCTCTGATGACGGTTCATGCTGCCAAGGGTCTGGAGTTTCCTACGGTATTCGTGGTTGGTTTGGAAGAGAATATCTTCCCAAGTCCGCTTTCTGCTGCTTCGCTCAGAGAACTGGAGGAGGAACGAAGATTGCTTTACGTAGCCATTACGCGAGCTGAGAAACATTGTATCCTGACGAACGCCAAGAACCGCTGGCGATATGGCAAGATGGAGTTTGATAATCCGAGTCGGTTTATCGATGAGATTGACGGCAAGTTGATTGATTGCCAGGATGAGGCTGGTGGAAGCTTGTTTGGCTCTATGTCTGAATCAAGGCTTGGTTCAAGGTCTGGTTCGATGTTTGGCTCCAGAGCTGATTCGATGTCTGACCAGCCGGAGTGGGCGAGAGCACAACGTCCTCGCAGACCGTGGGAGGATGCTGAGCAGCCTAGATACAGTAGCAGGTATCAGAATTCCAAACCAGTAGCATCACAGTTTGTGGCAGATCCTAAGCCTTCTCTCTTTGATGATGAACCGGAGACTTCACATACTTCCGGACGCTCATCTCTCTCTGAAGGCAATTTCAAGTCTGTTAGAGCGCTGAATGCTGCTAAACGTTACATGGAGACGCATTCTTCTCATCCTGCTTCTCGCAGTACTGGATCTTCTGCAGCATCAGTTTCTTCTTCTGCAGCTTCATCTGCTGGCAGTTCTTCTTGTGGTTTGCAGGAGGGAATGAAGATTGAACATCAGCGTTTTGGACGGGGAACGGTGTTGAAGATTGAAGGTACTGGTGAGAATACGAAGGCTACGGTTGAGTTCGTTCATTCTGGCACCAAACAGCTTCTGCTGAAATATGCCAAGTTTACGGTAGTAGATTAAGTTCTGTAGTCTGATGTTTATATTTAAAGGTTTATCTTGTTTTGAAGTTCTCTCTTACAGGTAGAATCTTATAATATTGATAAAGAGTTATAAAAATAGATTGGGCAAGGTCATCTCTGGTCTTGCCCTTTTTGTTTCTATATACTATAACTTGAAAAAGCGTCCCCGCAGTAGCCTCACGGTTACTACGGGGACTTATATTACTAACATCTAACTTTAGCATTTTTGTTTAAACTTAAAAACGAATTCTTTATGAGAGTAATTTCTCCATTATCTATAAACATAAACCAAGTATCTCATATATTGCAAGTAACTTGTATCCTGCAAATATCTTGTATCCTTAAATGCAAGTTCTTAGAAAAGTTAAACCCATAAATCAGTATCTCTACTAATATCTTGATTATTTTTATTTTATTGCTTTTTGTCTGTTTAATATTTAATACTTTTAATTTACAATGCAAAGATATAAAAAAAATGGGTAAACTCCAAATTAATTTTGTTTTATTTTGTGTTAAATGGCTTTTATCGTACTTATGCGGCGTTTTTTAAGGATTAACTGGCAAAGTTAAAAGGGTGTATCATAAACATTCAAATGCTTTATGATACACCCTCTTTCTCAGGATTCTGAATATTTTTTCGTGTTTATAACGCTTCGTCTTCAGGACGTGGCATCTGTGTCTGGGGCTTCTGTTTCTTGCCTGACTTCATGAATAGTTTCTTCTTCTTGAGCCATGCAGCCTTGCGTATTTCGTATTCTTCGCGATGACGCTCCAAAAAATTATCTGCCATGTTTCGTTTCCTTTTTTACTTTGCGTTATGAATGCTTATTCTTTTTCTTTAAACTTACTGTAAATCACCTTTATCTGTATAGGACTTGTCTCCTTGCCGTTGCTGTCGGTGGTTATTACACCTCTTTTCAGTCGGGTAGAAGCGAGTGACATATCGTGATTAATCTTGGAGATGACGGTAGTATGTCCCTGTGCGGTTGTGATGATGTTTACAGGAACCAGTACTACTTTATTCCAGTTTTCTCCCTTGCCCTTGTTCTTATACATGGCAGAAACCAGGTTGGCGATATTCTGGAATGTATAGGCATTCTTATAAGTACCTGTACTGCTGTAGCTTGTGGTATAAGAAGTACGGCTATCTGCCAACTTGCTCTTTTCGAAGAACGACTGCAAACTGTCTTTCTGAACCATCAGGATGGTGCTTGGTGTAGCAAAGTTGTATGGGTTGTCTTCGTTGTCATTGTTGAGCCGTGGGAAAGAGATGGTAGCTGTGTTGAGCGTATCCTTCTCATGTCCCTTCATGATATCTTCGATAGGGAGGGTAACCTCGGTGAAGATACCTGCCGGTGACTTGAGATAAGTACAGTTCTTCTCCTGACTTGCCAACTGCTTCAGTTTCACGGTGTCGTTCTCAATCTTGTTGAGCTGCAATACCTCTTCTGTACCATCGAAACGGTTGTATCCGATGCCTACAGCTATACTGTCTGTAACGCCGTCCTTTGCCTTGATGGTCTTGTGGCGGGTCCAGTAGAAGATAAGCTCTGTATTCCAGATCTTAGCCATGTTACCCGTACCGCCTACATTCTTGATGAAGAAGCCAGGGCAGACGTTGTGCAGGAACTTGTAGTTGGTCTTGAAGTACTCAGGATGTTCTGCGTATGTTTGCATGATGTAAGAACCATAGTTCTTGTATGTCTTACCATCTTTCTCATACTTCTTATTCAAGTAAATCTTGAAGTTCTTGACATCTGATGTATTGCTCAAGTTGTAATTACTGCTCCAATGCTGGTTGTTTTCGCTTACCCAGCCTTCCTTGAAGACATCATAATCAGAGTAATACTCCTTACCTTCTGCCATCGGCTGTGTCATCTCATAGGCTGTCACCTTCATTGGGGCGATAGTATCGCCGTAGCTGGCATTGTATGAAACCAGGAGGTAGCATGAGTCTGCTTCGATAGAACCTTTGTTTGCCTGCTTGATGTAATCGAGTGTATCTATAGAGAAAGTAGGCAATACGCTCAACTGGGTCATGTAGTCACCCTTTACATAGTTGCCGGTTTCCGGGTCTTTCATCTTACCGATGAGACCGCTGTTGTTGCGGCTCAATACGGCACCTGAAACCATAGACTTTGTAGCTACAGGAAATACTGCGCTAGTGATGTTGATGTTGTCAATATCGTTAGTGATGCTACCACCGATTCCCTCGGTGGTGTCATCACATGCAGCGAAAGTAAGCGCTGCTATTACTAATACTGTTAAGAGTCTTAAAATTTTCATTATCCTTGTATGTATGTGTCTCTGTTGTCGGAATTTTATTCTGCGTCAGGACAAACCTTGTTGATGAAGTCTGCGTATGGCTCCTGGATATCTTCTCCCGGATAAGCCAGTACAGGCTTGTTCTTCTCCTTCGCATAATCAAAGAGAATCTGGTTAGCTTCTTCTTCACCTTCTACCACACCGTCGCTATAGTCGATGGCGAGTTTGCCGAGCTCAATGAAGTTGAAGTCGTCCTGATAACTGTCAAGCAGTTCTGACTTGGCATCGCGGAAGGCAACGCAACGTTTGAAGTTGGTACCCAGTTCACCCTTGAGTTCGTTGGTATAGAGAGCGGTAATCACCTTTGATTCTGCAAATGAAGGCTCTTCGCTGTAGGCTGTCTTTACATAGAATGGTACTACTGCGCTAGCCCAACCCTGGCAGACGATTACATCAGGCTGCCAGCGGAGCTTCTTTACGGTTTCCAATACGCCACGTGCAAAGAAGATAGCTCTTTCTCCGTTGTCGGCATATTCCTTTCCGTTTTCATCGGTGCCCATCTGGCGGCTCTTGAAATAGTCGTCATTATCGATGAAATAAATCTGCTGTCGTGTTGTTGGTATAGATGCAACCTTGATGATCAGCGGATGGTCTGTATCATCTATGATAAGGTTCATACCAGACAGGCGAATGACCTCGTGCAATTGTCCGCGACGCTCGTTGATGGTGCCCCACTTAGGCATGAAGGTGCGGATCTCAAAACCTGCTTCCTGCATCTTCTGAGGCAGTTCGCGTCCCATGATTGACATGTGAGACTCGGCTACGTATGGGTCGATCTCCTGATTGATAAATAATACTTTTTTTGCCATAAAAATTAAATTTTATTCTTACGAATTACGTGCAAAGGTACAAAAAAAACTTCAAATAGGGGCATTTTTTTCTCCGAAATTCATTATTTTCGGCATTAATTCGCATATTTTTAGGTTTTTTCTTTCTCATTTGAGAAAAAAGTTGTTATTTTGCACCCGAAAACAGATTATGACGATGAAAGTATTCAATAAGATTGTTGACCTCCAGAACGAACTCTTCATGTGTCGTAAGGAGGGAAAGGAAATCGGCCTTGTGCCAACTATGGGTGCGCTGCATGAGGGTCACGCCTCTCTTGTTAAGCGCAGTGTGAAGGAAAATGGCGTGACTGTGGTTTCTGTGTTCCTGAATCCTACACAGTTTAATGATCAGGGTGACTTGGATCGCTATCCTCGTACCCTCGATGCTGACTGCAAGCTTTTGGAGGCTTGTGGTGCTGACTATGTGTTTGCACCATCGGTGAAGGAGATGTATCCTACACCAGATACACGCCACTTTGAGTTTCCACCTGTTTCTACCGTGATGGAGGGTGCCAAGCGCCCGGGTCATTTCAATGGTGTATGTCAGGTAGTGAGCCGTCTTTTCTATATCGTTCGACCAACTCGTGCTTATTTCGGTGAGAAGGATTGGCAGCAGATTGCTGTCATCAAGCAGCTCGTGAAGTACATCAACAGCGATGTGCAGATTGTGGAGTGCCCTATTGTCCGTGATGAGGACGGTTTGGCTAAGAGCAGCCGTAATACTTTGCTGGCTCCTGATGAGCGTGCCATTGCGCCAAACATCTATAAGGCCCTGAAGGAGAGTGTGGAGTATGCCAAGACTCATACTGTACAGGAAACTCATGATAAGGTGGTTGCCGACATCAATGCTGTAGAGGGTCTGGAGGTAGAGTATTTCCAGATTGTGGATGGCGACAGCCTGCAGGATGTTTCTTCATGGGAGGATAGTGCCTATGTGGTAGGGTGCATCACCGTTTATTGCGGTAAGACTCCTATCCGTCTCATTGACCATATCAAGTATAAGGGATAATTCCTCGACAGATATTCTTTATTAAGTTTAATCCGTAACAGATCAAGTAATAACAGAACAATGCAGATAGAAGTATTGAAGAGTAAGCTCCATTGTGTGACCGTAACTGAGGCTAACCTGAATTATATGGGTAGCATCACCATCGATGAGGACTTGATGGACGCTGCTAATCTGATAGCAGGCGAGAAGGTTCAGATTGTAGACAACAACAATGGTGAGCGCTTGGAGACCTATATTATCAAGGGTGAGCGTGGAAGCGGTTGTATCTGCCTGAACGGTGCTGCAGCCCGCAAGGTGCAGGTGGGCGATACCGTCATCATCATCGCTTATGCCCTGATGGACTTTGAGGAGGCTAAGACCTTCAAGCCAACCGTAGTTTTCCCTAAAGAGGGAAACAGGGTTTAATATTCAATGGAAACAAAAGAAAGGGTGTGTCATGGACTTATGGCACACCCTTTCTTTTGTTATGGTGAGGACGAATCACATCGCTCTTGTTCACCACGTTGTCGCCATCCTTGGCGCTGATAGGGATAAATAAGGTGTAATTACTATATAATTTAAGGTGTAATTGCGATGGGTTAAGGATAGATCTCGATATGACTGCTGCCGGAGTTGCCATTCTTGATAATCCTTATCTGGGTGGTGATGCGCTCGCTCATCGTGTCGGTATGACTGATGACGCCCACCTTCTTGCCTTGCGAACTTTGCAGCATGGCGAGGGAGTCGATGACGGTGGCTAGGGTATCGGGGTCGAGGGTTCCGAAGCCTTCATCGATGAACAGGTTCTCGAAGGAGATGTTGCGGGAGGATAATGCCGACAGGCCCAAGGCGAGACCGAGACTCACGATGAAGGTTTCGCCACCAGATAGGGAGGTGGTGTCTCGGATATCGTCGGCACGGTCGTGGTCGATGACTCGGATGCCCAGCGAATGCTTTACCTGCTGCAGTTCGTAACGGGTGTTGAACTTTCTGATTTCCTGGTTGGCGTGTGCTATCAGGAAACTGAGCGTATAGCATTGGGCTATCTTGCGCAGCGTCTTGCCGTCTGCTCCGATGGCATCTGTGATGGCCGTCCAGTCATCCTTTTCCTGTGTTACGAGTTGCAGAGCCTCAGCCTTGTTGCCCAACTGTTTTATGGCTTCCTGATGGTTCTGCATCCTGGCGTTGGCAGCAATCAGTTCGTTGCGCTGGCTTCTCTCCTGATATTCCTGTTGGATGGCCAAAAGTTCATCCCGGGTCTTGGCAGGCTGATGTTCCAGGTGCTGCTGATGCGCCTTTTCTGCACTCTGGTAAAGGGCAGTTGTTGAAGCCACGGCTTTCTCCTTTTCGTCCTTTTCCCGTCGGATAGCGTTCCAGTCTTCGGCAGAGTGAAGCATCTCCCGGATGATATTTCGGTCGATAAGGCTTGGCTCGATACTTCTTTCCTCGATGCCTTCCTCTTCGGAGTCTTTTCCTTCGATGCTCTTTTCTTCAAGCTGCTTGTTATATTCCTCAATCCAAAAGTCGAGTTCCTTTTCCTTCGTTTGCAGATTCTCTTTCATCGTCTTGTTCTGAGACAGCATGGTTTGATGCGAACCTTTACTGTTGGCGAGTTCCGCCTTCAGTTTGTTGATATTCTCGTTCTGAGTATCAGCTGCTTTCGTTGCCTCATCCTTTGCAGCTGTCAGTCTTTGTTCTGCCGCATCAGGTTCTTCTCCATTCAGAATCTGCTTATATTTCTCCTGCCATTCCTCCATTTCCTTCTTGGCGCTATTCCATGTCTGAAGGGCTTTCTCGTAAGCCTCCTCCTTACTCTTCTGCTGCGAAATGAGGTTGGTGGTAAGTGCTTTCTGCTCAGCTAGTTTTGTGGCGCAGGTTGAAGTGTTTTCTTGGGCTTTGTTCTGTATAGTAGAAGCCTTGCTTTCATACGCAGCTTCATCCTTTACAGCCTTATCCTTGAGTTGGGTCAGCCGTTCTATCTCTTTCTGAATCTTGTTAAACTGGCTCAGTTTGCTGCTCGCATCTTTCGCCTTGTTTTCATAGATAGGCAAGAGCGATTTCAGTTCTGCCTCAGCCTTCGGAATCTTTGGATACTGGGCGATGAGCGCCTTCCATTCCTCTTCGTAACTGGCGATTTCTCCCGAGAGCTTTTCCTGTTGTTTCTGGAGCGTCTGTACTTCACCATCGTTCTGTTTTCTCTCGCCGGAAAGGTTCTTCTCCTCTTTCTGCTGCTGTTTCAGCAGATCCTCCTTGGCTTTCAGAAGTTGAGAGAGTTCTGTAGTGGCTTCCTCAAACTGTCTGTTGTCGGTATGATAAGGATGGGTCGTGCTGCCGCAGAGCGGACAAGGCTTGCCTTCGGTCAGGTTGGCACGATGAATCTCCCATTTCTCACTCACCATGAGGGTATAGGCATTTCTCAGCGTCAGGGTCTCTTGGGTCAGAGCCTCGATGGTCAACTTGCCCAGGGCTTCATCTATCTCTGCGTTTCTCTTGCCCAAGACCTGGATTCGCTCCTCATTCTTCTGCTTTTCTGTTGTGGCAGCATCGAGATGAGCCACAACCTTGATGGCTTGCTGGACATCCTGTAGTTTCCTGTCGGCTACAGTCTTGCTGTTCTGCAGTTCCTCTATGTTCTGTCCGACAGTCTTATTTCTTTCCGTCTCCCAAGCCTGTTCAGCGGCTTGCGTCGCTTCGTGCAGAACCTGTTTCTGCTTGGCAATCTCTTCCTGTGTCGCTTTGAGAGCAAGGTTCGCTTTCTCCGTTTCAGCTTCCCATTTTTGGATGTTTCGGGCGTTTTCCTCCACATCTCTTTGGGCAGTTAGATTCTCTTTCTGTGCCAACTCCAATGCCTCTTTCTTTTCTTTCAGATTCGGCATCGCCGCTTCCATTTTTGTTTTCAGCGCTCTTGCTTCAGCGATGACCGGCAGCGCCTTTTCCAGCTGTTCCTGTGCCTTGCTTACTGCTTCCTTCAGACTGGCGAGAGTTTTCTCGCTTTCGCTGATGGCAGACTCTTGACTTTTGATGTTTCCTTCCGCTTTCAGGATGTTTCCTTCCTGCTCGTGGATGCTTTGCGTCTGTCGTTCTACTTCTTGTAGTAGGTTGACGGCAGGCTGTACTTCATCGTGCAACTGCAGACGGAGAATCTGGGCTTGCATCGCTTTAATGGCTTCTGCTGCTTGCTTCATATCAGTCTGGTAGATAGCGATTTGTTTGATTTGCTTATCGTTTTCCTCAAACCATTGCAGGTCTTTCGAGATGGCTTGCAACTGGCTGTCGAGTTCCTTCTCAGCCTTTTCCAGGCGGGCGATTTCCTCCTTCAGTTGGGCGAGTTCTTCATCGTTCAGTAGGTTCTGTTTTACGGCTTCCACCGATGCAGCCATCTGGTTGTAGGCATCCGTCGCCTGGTCTTTCGCCTTCTTGATTTCAGTAGCGATGTTCGTATAAGTTTCCTCGCATCCGATGAGTTTTTCCAGGAGTTCGTACCGTTCGTTTTCCTTTGCTGTCAGGAAGTTGGCAAACGAGCCTTGGGCGATGAGTACGGTACGGAGAAACTGGTCGTAGTCGAGTCCGATGATGTTCGGCAGCTCGTTCCAGTCGGCAGTTTCCTCTGTTATCTCTTCTCCGTTTCTCGTGATTTTATAGAGCGCAGTCTTGGCGTTCTCGTAGCGCACTCTCTGGAATCTGACGTGCCATTCTGCGCGGTAGATGCTGCCGTTGTTGGCAAGGAAGGTGAGTTTGCTGTAGCCTTCCTTCTTGCCACGTGTCAGGATGTTTCGGCTGTCGGTAGGTGCCAGACGGTTGTTTTCGCTGGCATCGGCAGCTCCGAAAATCTCGATGTTCTGGTTCTTGTCGCCTTTCTTCCTGGGGTAGCGAGGGGCGCGGTTGTAGAGGGCAAGGCAGATAGCATCGAGTAGGGTAGACTTGCCACTTCCCGTCGGACCTACGATGCTGAAGATGGTACTCTCGCCTAAGGCACCTTCTTCAAAGTTGATGACCTCGCCTCCCTGTTTGTCAAGCGAAGCGAGGTTGAGTATTTCGAGTTGTAGGAATTTCATAATGATGATGTCGTTAATAAATCGGATAACATTTTCTCCTGTCTTTCGTTCATCGGAGCGTTGTGTCTGATGGCGAAGGCTTCTTTCAGCGTGTCGAGCGGAGGACGGTTGATGATGTCTTCTATGCTGGTGATGTGCTGGGAACCCTGGATGGTGGAGAGGTCCAGTTGCGGGATGATGCGCTGGATTTTGCAGAGCACGGCATCCTTTTCGTTGACGAGTTTCTCCAGTTCCTTGATGTCATCGCTGGTCAGTTTCTCCTGTTTCACCTTCAGCATCACGTAGTCGAAATGGTCGCTCAGTTCGCCGTCAGTTCTCTCCGAGAGTTCAGAATTGATGAGCTTCTGCCATTTCTTGAAGGTCAGCTCTTCCTCATCTTCGGGCAGGATGCGGAGGGCGTGCTGAGGCTTGTATTCCAGGAAATCTACTTTCCATTCCTTACTCTTGCCGGTTTCCTTTCCTTCCTCCTCTTCTCCGTGTTCTATGGTGATGAGGTCGATGCCGTGGGGGTAGTCTTTCTCGGCAAACGACATCGGGAGGATACTTCCCGTATATCTTGCCCAGTCGGTATTCCAGATATGTTGCCGTTTGTGGATGTGTCCGCAAGTCATATAGTCGGGATGGTCGTTCCATCCTTCCAGGTCCACTTCCTCCTGTCCGCCGATGATGATTTTCTCGCTCGCATCCTTTTTGGCGATGTCCGAACCCTTGGCGTACATGTGTGCCATCATGATGCACTTCCTGCCCGGGTATTTCTTTCGAGCCTCAGCCGTCAGTTCTCTCAGAAAGTCGTTGACTCCCTGCGAGTAGCTGGCGTTCTGCACCACATCGCTTCTAAGGAAAGGTACGGCGAGGATGATAACTTCTTCTCCTGCCTCGTTGGTTACGGGGATGATGAGGTCATCGAAGGAATAGATCCAATGTCCGCCGGTTTTATCATCGTCCTCGCTTTCTCCCTGTTTCCAGATTTTCCTTACGTTTCCTCTTATTTCCACGTGGTATCGGGTGAGCAGCGGACGGGGAGCTTCCAGTCGGCTGGCGGAATCGTGGTTGCCGGCGGTAATGATGACCTGCATGTTAGGGCACAGTTGGGTAGCATCGGCAAGAAACTCGTAATAAACGGTCTGTGCCGCTGCCGATGGATTTCCGTTATCGAAGATGTCTCCTGCTATGAGGAGAGCATCGGGTTTTTGTCCAGCTATCTGTTCCAGGAGCCATTTCAGAAAATGCTTGTGTTCCGGCAGACGGTCGTTGCCGTGAAACAGGTTGCCCAGATGCCAGTCGCTGGTTGCTAATATCTTCATACTCATAAGAATGTCTAATCTTAGTCTTTTTCTTTGCCTTTGGTTTGCAATCCTTTAGTCTTTTGCTTGCAATCCTTTGGCTTTTGCTTGCAATCTGACTACAAAGTTAACACAATTATTTGGGATACGCAAAGAAATAAGCTCAAAAAACGAAGAATTATGGCCGGAATAGTAAAGATATTCAGGAAAAGTCTTGTTTTATATCTGATAAAGTTGTATCTTTGCATAGTAGAAATCTTCGTTCACCGACGTTGAACCGCCATTCAGCGACGTTGAACCGCCGTTCATCGACGTTGAACGGACATTCAACGTCGGTGAACGGAGATTTCTCCTAGGATAAAATACTTTTCTTCCTAGGTTTGTGGTCTTTTCTTCTTAGGTATGATCATAAATACTGTAGGATGCAAAGGCTGCTGCAATAAGGAGTGATAACCATCTTAATAAGAAAGGAAACTGATATGGCTAAGTACAAGTTGCAAGAGTTGAATGATTTGCGTGATGAAGGCAAGCGCAGAGTTTATCCCAAGATGGTGACCAACCGTACACTATCCCGAAAAGAGTTCGTCAAGATGATGCAGAACTACCATCGCGGTATTTCGGAAAGTACCACGGAGGCTGTATTGACCGATGTGGTTGATATGCTGACAGATATGCTCTCCATGGGGTACAATGTGAATCTGGAAGGTTTCGGCACCTTCTCCCTCTCCCTCGC
>ERZ772865.3415-NODE-3415-length-12077-cov-43.573033_pt1 | contig 12077 bp, 9 predicted proteins | sample MGYA00512133_ERZ772865 | MGnify/ENA primary metagenome ERZ772865 (study PRJEB29015, sample SAMEA2737722) | human gut metagenome | biome: human gut; feature: human-associated habitat; material: faeces | place: China | collected 2012 ...
TTAATCTACATGGATTACATCACCTTCGGTGAGAGCCATTCCGATTAATTTAAAGACCATGGTTTAATTTTTAGGGGATGAGCGTCCTTATGTGGAGACATAATTAAAACAATATACTATACAATTAATAATCCAAAAGCGAATTCTTTAATCCTAATAACAATGTTTGGTCAGCCTTCATCTTAAATTTTAGCATATTGTCCTCATGGCTTCCTCCTATCTGCCCTAATACATATAAATTCATGTTATTTTCAAAATAGAATTTTAAAAATGCATCGCTTTCACAGTCTCTTACTATCACTTCGCCGTCCAATAAGCTAATCATGGTATCCAAACAATTAGTATAATCTTGAATAATTTTTTCACCGATGCAAAAGTTACAATTACCAGCGAATCCACTAGTAGAAACTAATATCTCGAATGTAACATATCCACCAATGCAATACAGTGATTCAAAAGACAATAAACTGACACTATCCTTGTACAATATTTTATCATTCATGTCATTATTCTCCTATTTAAATTTAAAATCGTCAAATGCACCTGTTATTTTAGTGAATTTCTACTCCATTAACATTATTACTCATTTTTACCCAGCCTTCAGATGCCAACCATCTTGAATCACTCATTATTACAAGATGATTTTTCATTTGACTCATGTCTACTGCTCCCTCCAATGAATTTGACATTACTTGATGCATTGCCATTTGTTCATTCAATGTATTTGGAACTGTTCGTCCAGTGCTACCTCTTCCGACCACTTCTACTGGATTACCGACTCCTTTAGAAAAACTACCACTCTCATAGAATGATCCCCTGACTGCAAGCAGTCGGGATGCATTCTATGGATGAGTTTATTATAGTCAAAAAGGCGTTTCCACGCAATGGGAAACGCCTTTGTCTTCATATCCGTTCAGACACTCCTATTTATAAAAGTGCCTGCTTCGCAGTCTGAACTGTTAAATTAAATTAGATGGACAGCAGATGAGATACCTCGAACTGGTACTCATTGATGCCCTTCTGCATCTGCAAAGCCTCTTCGATATCGAAATCGATGAACTCACCGTGCTGATAACCTACGACACGGTTGGTCTTGCCTTCCAGCATGATATCTACTGCGTAAGCACCCATGATAGATGCATAGTAACGATCCTTGGCAGTAGGGCTTCCGCCACGCTGCATGTAACCTAAGATCGTAGCACGGGTCTCAATACCGGTAGCAGCCTCGATACGACGGGCCATGGAAGTGGAATGTCCGATTCCCTCGGCATTGATGATGATATGATGGGTCTTACCATGCTTACGGTTGGTAATGATATTATTGATAATATTCTGTTCGTTGTAATCGTACTTCTCGGGAAGCAGGATATCCTCAGCACCGTTGGCAATACCGCACCACAGAGCGATATAACCGGCATTTCTGCCCATTACCTCGATGATACTGCATCTCTCATGAGAGGAAGAGGTATCCTTAACCTTGTCGATTGCCTGCATTGCTGTGTTGACAGCAGTATCGAAACCGATGGTGTACTCGGTACATGCAATATCCAGGTCGATGGTTCCGGGAAGACCGATGGTATTAATACCAAGTCTGGACAGTGCCTGTGCACCACGGTAAGAACCGTCACCGCCGATGACAACGATACCGTCGATACCGTGCTTTCTGCAGATCTCAGCACCCTTCTTCTGTCCTTCCGCTTCCTTGAACTCCAGACAACGTGCGGTTCCTAAGATCGTACCACCGCGCTGAATGATATCGGATACGTCCTTGGCTTCCATATCTATGATCTCTTCATTCAAAAGACCCTGATAGCCTTTTTTGATTCCCTTAACCTTCAGTCCTCTTGCAATGGCTGTACGAACAACTGCACGAATAGCAGCGTTCATTCCCGGTGCATCACCGCCGCTGGTCAATACGCCGATCGTCTTAATCTCTTTTGCCATGACTGTTACCTCCTAAGTAAACGAACGAATAGTTTTCTCTTCTCGATTCCTTATTTTAATCTATTTTTGAGCGGTTTTCAATAGGTTTCGTTATAAATTTAACATTTTCTTTTCCGAACAGCACTGTAAGCTTTTCCATTAATGCCCCGTCAGCTTTTACCTGGAGATTTTGGGGCAGGATCTTAATATTTTTAATGTCCCGCAGATAGATCACCACATCGTCATCCCCGTCGGAATCCGCAATGGCCTGCAGCAGTTCCTGCTCTCTGGTCTTATAGGCCTCCATATTGGGGAACTGGATCCAGGCTCCCGCCGGCATGCCTTTTTTCTGAGGGGTTCCATTTGCCTGTGTACGCTGCCCGGACTGCATTTGTCCTGCTGCCTGACCGGTCTGTCCCACCGACATACTGCTGCTGTTCATACCGTCATTTTGGTATTGTCCGTAGCCGTTCCCGGCATTCCGGTATCCACCGGCACCGCCATTTCCACTTCCGTTTCCGTAGGATCCGCCGCGGCTGCTGCCGCCCCGGCCTCCGTAATTTCTGGGGAACAGGGGCTGGTTCGCCGCTCTCGCAGCCTGCGCATCCTCGAAACTGATAATCTGGTCGCAGATCAGCTTGCCGTCCTTGTCTTCTTCCAGGGATACTCTGCCCCGGATAAACACCTTCGCATCCTCCACAAGCAAGGTACTGTAGCGCTCGTACACCTGTGGAAATACCACGACTTCCACATTACCGATCAGATCCTCCACATTCAAAAATGCCATGATCTTGTCATTCTTAGTGTATTTTACTGTCTTGTCCGCGATCAATCCTCCGATGACTGCATTGGCCTGGTCCCTGACTAACTGCACCTCTCCGGTCTCTTCATCCAGGGCAAAATCCCCGGCAGTATTGCTGATGCAGTTCTGCCACAGCTCCTGATATTCCTCCAGGGGATGACCGCTGACGTAGACACCCAGCACCTCTTTTTCGAAGCCCAACAGCATCTCCTTATTGTATTCGCCCACATCCGGCATCCGGATATCGAATTCTTCCTTATCTTCTTCCCCTGCAATGTCAAACAGGGAGATCTGTCCGGCCAGATTGTTCTTTTTATCATGGGCAATATGGTCCGCGATCTGCACATAGACACTCATGAACTGTTTTCTCGTACCGCCCAGTCCGTCCATGGCTCCTGCTTTGATCAGGTTCTCAATAGCCCGCTTATTCATCTCTTTTTTATCGGACATGCGGGTAATAAAGTCCTTCAGATTCGTGAAAGGGCCTCTTTCCTTACGCTCCTGTACCAGGCTGTCAATGATGGGACGTCCCACACCCTTGATAGCTGTCAGGGCATAGCGGATCTTGCCGTCTGTCACAGAGAATCCGGCTTCTCCCGCATTTACATCCGGCGGCAGAATGGCGATATTCATGTTCCGGCAGTTCAAAATATACTCCGATACTTTTTTCGGGTTATCGATGACGGAAGTCATCAACGCCGCCATGAATTCTACGGGATAATAGTATTTCAAATACGCTGTCTGGTAAGCCACTACCGCATAACAGGCCGCATGGGACTTGTTGAACGCATATTTGGCAAAATCCATCATCATATCGTAGATCTGCCCTGCTGTCTGCTCGTCAATGCCGTTGGCAATACAGCCGGGGACATTTTCCTCCGGGTTGCCGTAGATGAAGTTGGCCCGCTCTTTTTCCATGACGGACTGTTTCTTCTTACTCATGGCACGGCGCACCAGATCGCTTCGTCCCAGTGTATAGCCCGCCAGATCACGAACGATCTGCATTACCTGTTCCTGATATACAATACAGCCGTAGGTGGGCTTTAAGATCGGCTCCAGCTGGGGACAGGCATAAGTTACCGCATCCGGATGATTTTTACCCTGAATGTATTTCGGAATAAAATCCATAGGACCCGGACGATACAGGGAAATACCAGCCACCACATCTTCCAGATTCTGGGGGCGCAGTTCCTTCATGAAGCTCTTCATCCCGGCACTTTCCAGCTGGAACACACCTTCCGTTCTGCCGGTGCCGATGGAAGCCAGTACTTTCGGATCGTTATAGTCAATGACATCCACATCAATGTGTCTGCCGGTGGTATTCTCGATGAATTTTACCGCATCATGGATCACAGTCAGTGTACGCAGTCCCAGGAAATCCATTTTCAGCAGTCCCAGTTCTTCCAATGTCGTCATGGTAAACTGGGTGACGATGGAACCGTCGGAGCCTCTGGACAGCGGCACGAATTCATCCGCCGCCTTCTGACAGATGACCACCCCCGCCGCGTGCATGGAGGTATGTCTGGGCAGTCCTTCCAGGCGCTTACACATATCGATCAGATGATGCACCTGCTCATCCTCCTGATAAAGCTTGCGGAATTCCGGATTCATTTCCAATGCCTTGTTCAAAGTAATATTCAGTTCGTTGGGTACCATCTTGGCAATGGAATCCACGAACGCATAGGGCAGATCCATAACACGTCCCACATCACGGATGACACCCTTGGCTGCCAGAGTACCGAACGTAACGATCTGCACCACCTTGTCGTTGCCGTATTTTCTGCCCACATAATCGATGACTTCCTGTCTCCGTTCGAAGCAGAAGTCCACATCAATATCGGGCATGGACACACGTTCCGGATTCAGGAAACGTTCAAACAGCAGATTATAATGAATGGGATCAATGTTGGTGATCTTCAGGCAATATGCCACGATACTTCCCGCAGCGGAACCTCGTCCCGGTCCCACTGGAATCCCGTGCTCTTTCGCATAGTTGATGAAATCCCATACGATCAGGAAATAGTCCACATATCCCATTCTGCGGATGACACCCAGCTCGTAATCCAGACGTTCCCGCAGGGTCTGTCCGGTCTCCCCGGCAGGCTGGTCACCGTCACCGTAACGCTCTGCCAGTCCGTCATCGCAGAGCTTATTCAGGTAGCTCCAGGAATCGTACCCCTCCGGCACATCGTATTTCGGCAGCTTCGTCACGCCAAACTCTATCTCCACATTACAACGGTCTGCAATCCTCTGGGTATTCTCCACGGCCTCCCATGCATAGGGGAACAGTCCCTTCATTTCCTCTTCGCTCTTGACGTAATACTGACCGCCCTCATAACGCATGCGATCCTCGTCCGCCAGCTTTTTGCCGGTCTGCAGACACAGCAGAATATCGTGGGGAATCGCATCCTCAGCATAGGTGTAATGCACATCGTTGGTGGTTACCAGCGGAATGTCCAGTTCTCTGCTCATCTGGAGCAGTTCCATATTCACGGTACGCTGCTCCGGGATACCGTGATCCTGCAGTTCCAGAAAATAATTGCCCTTGCCGAAGCAGGCCTCGTATTTGCGGGCTGCTTTTCTCGCTTCGTCCTTCATTCCCTTCAGAATAAACCGGGGCACTTCACCTGCAAGGCAGGCAGACAATGCGATAATTCCCTCGTGGAACTCCTGCAGCACTTCCATGTCCACACGGGGTTTATAATAATATCCTTCCGTAAAGCCACGGCTGACGATTTTCATCAGATTCGCATAACCGGTATTATTCTCTGCCAGCAGCACCAGATGATGATAGCGATCCTCTCCGCCGGTCAGTTCTTTGTCAAAACGGGAATTCGGCGCCACATACACCTCGCAGCCCAGGATTGGCTTGATGCCGGCTTCCCTCGCGGCACGGTAAAAATCGATTACACCGTACATGACACCATGGTCGGTAATTGCCGCACTGTTCATTCCCAGCTCTTTGACTCTGGCCACATACTCTTTGATCTTATTGGATCCATCCAGCAGCGAATATTCTGTATGAACATGAAGATGTGTAAATGCCATTTTGCCATTCCCTTTCTAGTGCAGTTCTTTTGCTCTTCTGACGCATTCCTCGTAGACCGGTCCCACCTGTTCTCTATGATAACCGGGGGCCAGCATTGCCGCAAAATGCAATGTCTCCAACGTCTCTTCCTGTGCCGGTGTCGGGTGTGACGGCACCACTACACGGGTACTCCATATTAACATACAGCCGGTATACTCCACCATGAAAAATATAGGCTCCATATTTTTCTCCATACGGCTGTTCAGTGTCAGTTTATCTTCGCCGGAGATTTCCTCCAGCTTTTTGATATGAGAAGGCTGTGGCTCTTCCACACTGCCGTCCGGCAGGATCACACACTCACAGGGTTCCATATCCTCCCTGTGTGCATTGATAAATTCCATAACAGTCATTCCCACACCTCCTTTGTTCCATCTGTCAGTCTATGCTTCTGCCCGGATTGCCCAGCGCATCTTCGTGGAACGGGCCCTGCCGTTCTGTACGCATTCTTCCGCAGAAGGGCGGATCACGTCTTTCGCATAATCGGCATAAATGCCGTTCCGGTAGCCTTCCTTCAATGCCTGCTTCACCAGCTTGTCTTCGCCGGAATGGAAAGTCAGGATAGCTACTCTTCCGCCGGGTTTCAAGGCTCCCGGCAGCTTTTCCATGAACTCATACAATACTTCAAATTCACGGTTCACATCAATACGCAGAGCCTGGAACGTCCTCTGACAGGTCTTCTTGATGGTATCTTTTTTCTCCTTTTCCGGGAGAAAATCCAGAGTCTTCTCAATGACTTCCCGCAGTTTCGTCGTGGTATCGATCCGATGTCCCTTACGTATCTCATCGGTAATGGCCCTCGCTAGCTCCTCGCAGTAGGGCTCGTCTGAATTCTCATAAAGCATTCCCGCCAGTTCTTCTCTTGTGATGGTATCCAGTCGTTCTGCCGCACTGATGCCCTGCTGTTGGTTCAGTCTGAGGTCTAACGGTCCGTCCACCTTGAAGGAAAAACCTCTGCTGGGGTTATCGATCTGCATGGAGGATACTCCCAGATCTGCCAGAATAAAATCAAATCCTCCGACCTCTTTTGCAATCTCATCTATAGTGCAGAAATTCTGTAATTTGATGGTCAGAATCTCTTCTCCGTAACCGGCCTCTGCCAGTCGTTTCTTCGTCTTGGCAGACTCCTCCGGATCTACGTCTGTGGCATAGATATGCCCACGCCCCTGCAGCTGATCCAACATGGCTTTCGTATGCCCACCGTAGCCCAGTGTTGCATCAAATCCGGTCTCTCCCGGCTGGATCTTCAGGAAATCCAGAATCTCCTTTACCATAATGGAGATATGCATGCCTGCGGGAGTGTTTCCCTTCTGAATCACATGGGCTATGGTATCCCCGTATTTTTCCGGCTGTAATTCTTTATATTTTTCCTCGAATTTTCTGGGATATTTTCCTTTATAACGCACCCGGCGCTTGTGGGGTGTCTGCTCCTGATCCATTCCTATGCTTACCTCATTTCATTATTTCATTCTCTGTGTCCGCAATTCTGTTTCCCTGTAATTATATCCCATTCCGGGCAGCCTTGTCCACTTCCTGTCAGAGAAAAAAAGCAGGCATCGTTGCCGATACCTGCTTTTCCAGCTGTACTATATTTTTCTCAATGTCTCAGCCGTTCTTATTCCTGAGGAAGAATAAACTTGCTGATCAGCTCATCCAGAGAGATTGCCTGTGCAGACAATTCCTGGCTGGTAGCGGAAGATTCTTCTGCGGTAGCGGAGTTGGACTGTACTACCTCGGAGATCTGGTTGACACCCTGCTCTGCCTGATCCATGGCATTGGCCTGGTCCTTGGAGATCTCGCTGATACTGCGGGAAGACTCTGCAATCTTGCCGATACCGTCTACTACGATCTCGATGGAAGCAGCAGCGCTGTCTGCAGCCTGGTTGCCTTCCTTGATCTCCTGCATGGAACCTTCAATCAGGTCTCTGGTATCTACAGCAGACTTGGTACTCTGCTCTGCCAGCTGACGGATCTGGTCAGCAACCACAGCGAATCCACGGCCTGCCTCACCTGCTCTGGCTGCCTCGATGGAAGCATTCAGGGACAACAGGTTGGTCTGGGATGCAATATCCTCGATTTCAGAAATGATATTGCCGATCTTGTTGGAAGTATCACTGATTCTGGCCATAGCATCCACCATAGCCTTCATCTCTGCTCTGCTGTTATCTGCTTCGTTCGCATATTTTCTGGCCTGCTCATAGGACTCCTGTGCCTGTTCAGCAGCCTGCTCAATATTGGAAGTAATGTTGGTAATGGTAGCCTGCAGTTCTTCTACGGCACCTGCCTGCTCGGTAGCGCCCTCTGCCAGGTTCTGGGAAGCATCTGCCAGGTTAGCTGCACCTGCGGATACCTGCCTGGAAGACTCCTCGATGGAACGCAGTGTCTGAACCATCTGTGTCTTCATGTTACGGATAGACAGAAACAACTGTTCAAAATCACCCTGATACATATCCGGGTTCTTGGAAGTGATGTTGTAATTGCCGTTTGCCATCTGGCTCATAACTTCTCCGGTGTCGGCAATGACAAAACTCAGCTTTTCTGCCATTTCATTTGCAGAATGAATCATGTCAGCGATCTCATCCTTACTGTTCAGTGTCGGGAACGGATCGGACAGGTTACCCTGTGCAAAAGTCTCCAGACGCTTTGCCAATGCATCCAGCGGTGCTGCGATTCCCTGAGAGATTGCATGTTCCATTCTCGTTGCAATGATAATTGCTAGCACGATCACACCAACAATGATAAGCAGGAAGATAAATCCCATGATATTCAGTATGGAAGAAAGGGAATCTCCTTCACGGACATTCTCGTTCATAAGTTCACGCATGGTATCATAAATTTCATTATAAAGCGGTGCTACCTGATTCTGCATCAGCTCCTGTGCCTGCATACGCTTCTCTTCCATATCCACCTTACCGGTATTAATGGCCTGCTGATCCAGCTCCCAGTACTGCTGAATCTGCTCATTTACCTGATCATACAGTTCCTTCTCCTTTGAAGAAACAACAGTCTCGCCGACAACTTCCCAGTATTCAAGAAAAGCCTGCTTCTTCTCATCGTGAGTCGTGATCAGACCGTCCACCAGATCCGGGTCGTTATATCCTATGATTCCACGGGTTGCGGATCTTACATCCGTGAATACAGTCATGGCCTTACCGATATCTCCCTGTGAAAAACCGTAATTGGTCAATGCATGCTGATAGCGGTTCATGGTAACGATCATTGCCAGTGCTCCGAGCACTCCTGCAATAGATGATATAACTACAATAATGGCAAAAGCTTTTTTCAGGCGCTGCCTGATTTTCAAATTTTCGAACATTTTCCTCTCCTTACTATTGGTGATAACAAGTCATATTATAATATTGTAACATTTTGTAAAAATATGTAAATAACTTTTTTAATTTCGATTATATTTTTATATTTTATTTGTCTTTTCCCTGTTTTCCGTGTGTGGCGGATCAATATTCTCCATTAAACGCATTCACTGTATACACAGAAAACTCTCCTCAACAGAATAACATCTGTCCGGAGAGTTTTTCATAGTAATAGTAATATAGGAGATTATAATGCTTTTTTGATGGCTGCCATCAGTTCGTCATAGGTCTCATAGGCTGGAAGCTCCGGATGATCTTTTTTGATCTGTTCGGTACTCTTGAACAGGAACCCTGCCTTGCTGGCCTGGATCATGCCCAGATCGTTGTGGCTGTCACCGCTGGCGATGGTCTGGAAGCCGATAGACTGCAATGCCTTCACCGTAGTGTACTTGGAATTCTCCACACGCATCTTAAAACCGGTGATTTCACCGTTGTCAGCTACCTCCAGGGAATTACAGAAGATGGTGGGGTAACCCAGTTTTTTCATCAGAGGGCCCGCAAACTGTGAAAAGGTGTCACTGATAATGATGACCTGGGTAATGGAACGCAGCTCATCCAGAAACTCCTTCGCCCCGGGGATGGGGTCGATCTTTGCGATCGTCTCCTGAATCTCCTTCAGTCCCAGACCGTGTTCCTTCAGAATACCAAGTCTCCATTTCATTAATTTATCGTAATCCGGCTCGTCTCTGGTGGTTCTCTTCAACTCGGGGATCCCACTGGCCTCTGCAAAAGCGATCCAGATCTCCGGCACCAGTACTCCTTCCAGATCCAGGCATACAATATTCATATCCATTCTCATGTCCTCCCTGTAAATTCAAATGTGTTTGTGACAAGTATACCTTATTTTGTTTCTTCGCGCAACCATTTGCTTTATTGTTGTACCGTGTTCTTGCAATGCAGTTGTAAATTTTTCTCAGATATATCATCATACGCACACAATTTTGAAACGAATATTTCCATGTGTTTTACATATTTTCGTTTTATGTCGTAGATGCCAAAGAGTGCCGCTTCACATTGTTTTCTGAAATTTGCTTGTAAATCCCACTTTTTTTCTGTTATTTTTGTGACATTTTCACTGTTCACTTTGTTCTATATGTGCTATAATAGCCATAGTGCAAAAAGAACTTCTACAAGCTCTCATCTACACGAAACAAACGTAGAGATCGAGGAGGTCATCATTATGTTGACATTAAAAGCTGAAAAAAGAAATCCTGACGAAAAAGCAAAGAAATTAAGAAGAGACGGTTATATCACCGGTGTTTTGTACGGAAAAGAAATGAAAGAGAATGTTTCCCTGAAATTCACAGAGAAGGATGCATCCGCTTTTATCAAGAATGCAAAAGAAGGCACCCAGGCTTATCTGGAACTGGATGGTAAGAATGTAGATGTTCTGGTAAAAAATATTGATTTTGATCCTCTGACCAAGAAATATATGGCTCTGGACTTTCAGGCTCTGGTAGCCGGCGAAATCGTATCCGCTACTGTTCCCATTGTCTATGTGAACGAAGACAAGGTACAGGGTATCTTCGAAGCGGAATTGTCGGAAGTACATTACAAAGCAGACCCCGCACATCTGTTGGATCCCATTGAGATTGATCTGGCTGCTCTGCCTCAGACAACGAAGACCATGTATGTCAAGGATCTGAAACTGGAAGAAAAAGGTGTGCATATCACCACCTCCGGAGAACAACAGCTGTTCCATATCGGCGAGTACGGTCAGGAAGAGCCTGCGGATACCGAAGAAGCAACCGAAACCAAATAATTCTGTCTATCCATAAAAAACCGGTGTCTGAAGTCTTTCTTCAGACACCGGTTTTTATTATTCAGCAATATTCTTACAGATATTTCTTCAACAGTTCTACCTTATCCAGCTTCTCCCAAGGCAGATCCACATCGGTACGTCCGAAGTGACCATAGGAGGAGGTCTGCTTGTAGATAGGTCTGCGCAGGTTCAGCATCTTGATGATGCCTGCAGGTCTTAAATCGAAGTTCTCACGGATGATCTCCACCAGCTTGTCGTCATGCAGTTTGCCGGTGCCGAAGGTATCTACCATGATGGAAGTAGGATGTGCCACACCGATAGCGTAAGACAGCTGGATCTCACACTTTTCAGCCAGTCCTGCCGCTACGATATTCTTGGCAACGTAACGTGCTGCGTATGCCGCACTTCTGTCCACCTTGGTGCAGTCCTTGCCGGAGAATGCTCCGCCGCCGTGACGTGCATATCCACCGTAGGTGTCTACGATGATCTTACGGCCAGTCAGTCCGCTGTCGCCGTTAGGTCCGCCGATTACGAAACGTCCGGTAGGATTGATGAAGAACTTGGTGTCTGCATCGATCATGTCTGCGGGCAAAACAGGATCGAATACATACTTCTTGATGTCCTCATGGATCTGCTCCTGAGATACATGTTCGTCATGCTGGGTAGACAGAACGACTGCCTCCAGACGAAAAGGCTTGCCATTCTCATCATACTCTACGGATACCTGACTCTTTCCGTCGGGTCTTAAATAGGAAAGTGTACCATCCTTACGAACCTTGGTCAGCTGTCTGGTCAGCTTGTGTGCCAGAGAGATGGGATACGGCATATATTCCGGAGTCTCATCCGTAGCATAGCCGAACATCATACCCTGATCTCCGGCACCGATGGCATCCAGCTGTTCATCGGTCATGTGGCTTTCTTTTGCTTCCAGGGCCTTGTCTACGCCCATGGCGATATCAGTGGACTGCTTGTCCAGAGATACCATAACGGCACAGGTGTTGCCGTCGAATCCCTTCTCGGAAGAATCATAGCCGATCTCGGTCACGGTCTTTCGAACAATAGCGGGAATATCAATATTTGCCTTGGTGGTGATCTCACCCATTACCAGTACGAAACCGGTATTGGTGCAGGTCT
>ERZ772865.3418-NODE-3418-length-12046-cov-4.525394_pt1 | contig 12046 bp, 8 predicted proteins | sample MGYA00512133_ERZ772865 | MGnify/ENA primary metagenome ERZ772865 (study PRJEB29015, sample SAMEA2737722) | human gut metagenome | biome: human gut; feature: human-associated habitat; material: faeces | place: China | collected 2012 ...
TTATTTACTATTGCTAAACTTTTAAAATTAATATATAATATTAATATATAACCTATATGATACACTGACTGTGTAATTTATTTATTGGAATTGGAGGATTATATGCTGCATAAAAAGTCTCAGGATAAAACTTCTGAACATGATAAATTAACTAATGATGCTAACAGTGATGATGCTGTTGACGAAGCCGTACATTATAATAAAAGTAATGATGATAACGACAGTGCAGACAACGACAATAATAATCATCGTTTTTTCATACCGAACAGTAAATATTCAACGATTGTAATATATGCACTATTATTTGTTGTAGGTACTATCCTTATATATAAGTTTATAGGAACCTTTAACCAGACTATGCATTTTATAGGTTCAATTCTTAATCTTATTTCGCCTTTTATTGTGGGTGCATTTATTGCTTTTATACTCTTCCCTCTTGTTAAGCTTTTATTCCGGAAGCTTTTTAAGGGTGTACTTAACATGAAGTCCGATAAAGCTGCGAAGTACCTTTCAATAACAACTGCATATATAATTGCAATTGGAGCTATTACAATACTTCTTGTTTTTGTTATACCACAGATTTACGAAAGCATAACTGAAATTACAGAACAGCTTCCTGTATGGTATAATTCTGCACTTGAATTTGTTGGCAATTTTGAAAACAATCACCAGAATCTCGGTGAATATGTTGATTTCAATATGATAAATGAAAGAATAGAAACCGCACTCCCTAATATTTTTAATTATCTTACCGGAATCATGTCAAATCTTATTCCTGTGATTTTTTCAACCGGTATGGCTATTGTTAAAGGCATTATAAGTTTTATCATATCAATTATGGTATCTGTTTATATGATATCTGACCACAAGAATCTCTTTTATCAGGGAAAAAGACTTATATATGCAATTCTGCCTTATAAACCTGCCAACACATTAAGAAATGTACTACGCGAAAGTGGACGTATTTTTACAAGCTTTATATTTGGAAAGGCACTTGATTCACTTATCATAGGTATTATATGCTTTATTGCAATGGTTATATTCCGATTCCCATATGCAGTTCTTATCAGTGTAGTTGTAGGTATTACTAATATGATTCCATACTTTGGACCATATATCGGAGGTGCTGTCGGATTTCTTTTTATACTTATTGTAAGTCCGTTCAAAGCATTGCTTTTTGCACTGCTTATACTTGTAATACAGCAATTTGATGGTCTTTACCTTGGACCTAAGATTCTTGGAGATAAAACGGGGCTCAAGCCGCTATGGGTTATATTTTCAATTACAGTTGGTGGCAGCCTTTTCGGTGTTCTTGGAATGTTCCTCGGAGTTCCTTGTGTTGCTGTACTCGGATATATACTCAATCAGGTTGTTACACATTTCCTTGGGAAAAAGAATATTACAGTTACCCCTTATGATTCCCATGACCGCATATAGCTTTTGATATTTCATCCCAGTTTCTTCTGATTTTTACAAGACGTCGATTAATTTTTTTGCGGCAGAATAATGAATATGACAGATTTTGAAGTGATTTTGATATGCATCCCATATCACATATGCTCCTTATGTGTTTATATCATTATATGCCGCAATTTTCATTCGGGTTCGTATTTATTATTTATTTCAGACGTGCTATAAGCTTACAGATTGGATTACCCTGTGAAGAAAATTTTTCTTCATATTCCGTCATTACATTTCCTTCAACTAAATCTGCATCATTATGCAAGTCATATGTAACAGTTGTAAGCTCCCACTTAGGAGATTCTTTTACTTCTTCAACCGAAAAATCAAATAATCCTCTGTTATCCGTTTTGAATTCTACATATCCATCATCTTTTAAAATATCAGTATATCTTTCAAGAAACTGTCTTGAAGTAAGTCTTCTCTTGGCATGTCTGTCTTTTGGCCATGGGTCAGAAAAATTAAGATATATCCTGTCAACTTCACCCTTTGCGAATACATCACCTATATTTTCTGCGTCCATTCTTATAAACCTGAGATTAGAAAGACGCAGTTCATCCTGTTTTTCAACTGCTCTTAAAAGCACACTGGAATACTTTTCAATTCCAATATAGTTAATATCAGGATTCATCTGGGCAAGTGTCGTTATAAATCTGCCTTTTCCCATTCCTATCTCGATACGCACAGGATTATTATTGCCAAACACTTCTTTCCATGTTCCTGCCATATTTTCCGGCTCTGTAAACACAAATTCATTTTCAATCATGACTTCCCTTGCACCGGGAACATTTCTCAATCTCATATATTTTTAAAATCTCCATTTCTGTAAAACTTATTAAAGTATAATAAAAATATTTCCATTCGACAAGCGTTATTAATTGATTTGCATTTCAATCATGTGTATAATGTAGCATGATATTAGAATTATTGTAAAAGTCAGTTACACGCCGGCTTTATATTTGATGGAGATAATATATGAATAAATTTTTTAAAAGAATGACGGCTGTTTTTCTTGCTGTCAGCACAACTGCGGCTTCTATATTAATGCCTGCAACAGGCATATATGCTGCCGAAACAGCTGCCACAACACAAAACACGCAGGCTGCACAGACAACGCAGAATTCACAAAACACCCAGACAACAAAAAACACACAGGAATACAACTGGCCGCAGGCACCGGATATTGTAGCCCAGAGTGCAATTCTTATTGATGCGGATACCGGTGCAATTCTTTATGAAAAGGAGGCACATGCCAAAGGATATCCAGCCAGCACAACTAAAATTCTTACCGGACTTCTCACAATTGAAAACTGTGGCCTTGACGAGACAGTTACATTCTCAAGTGCGGCAGCCAATTCTGTAACATATGAGGATGCCAGCCTTGGTACAAAGGCAGGAGAACAATATAGCGTTGAACAGGCTCTATATGGACTTTTGCTCTATTCAGCCAACGAAATAGCATATGGTCTTGCTGAACACGTAAGCGGCTCACTTGCAGCTTTTACAGAGCTGATGAATAAACGAGCCAAAGAACTTGGTGCTATTAACACTCATTTTGCCAATGCAAGTGGTCTTCACGATGTCAATCATTACACCACAGCTTACGACATGGCAATGATTGCCAAAGGATGTTACAACAACTCCACTTTTGTAAATATTGATTCAACATCAACGACTTACACTATACCGCCGACAAACAAAACAGATACGGCTCGTAATTTTAAACACCGCCATCTCATGTTAAAAGGCAGACAATATTATTACGAATACTGCAAAGGCGGAAAAACAGGATTTACAGACCAGGCCGGTTACACACTTGTAACATTTGCGGAAAAAGATGATATGCGTCTTATATGTGTATGTTTCAAATCAGGAGACAAAGAACGTTTTACAGATACACGTTCATTATTTGACTGGGGATTTGCCAACTTTAAGAAAATCACAGCTTCAGGCGGAACAATAAGTTCATTATTTACAAGCGACAGTTATTACCAATCTCCTGTATTTAATAAATATAACTTAAAATTCAATCTGAAAGCCTCAACACTTACACTTCCTAACAACGCTTCTGTAGGAAATGTTGCAATGGGCATTGATAACAATTACAAAACAACAAGTGAAAACGGAATATATACCGCCCATCTTAATTTTAATTATGGAAATAATATTGTCGGAACTGCAAAACTGACACTTTCATCTGACGAAAATATCGCTGCTGCCAGCAATCTTCCTTTCGCAAAAGATGATAATAATTCTAATTTAAAGCAAAAACAATGTATAGTTATAAATATATGGGTCATAGTTGCAGTAATTGCCGCAATACTTATTGTACTTTACATCCACTCAGAAGTAAAACGCAGAAAAACACAGCGTAGACGCTACAGCGGCCGCAAATATTTGTAAAATTCATAAAATAAAAAACAGAGGCTGCATCACAAATTTTGCATCCTCTGTTTTCTTTATGTGCAGGGCAATCCAAATCAACGCCTGCATTTAAGCTTTATAATCTCAAACTTTATATCCTCTGTTTTCGTATCCTTTTGAATACTCATTTGAACCACCATCATTTGAATATGTAAAACCAGCATATACCTGCTGTGTATTTTTCATAAGTGGTTCTGAATCATCCTGTTTACTTAATTCATAGAATGATTTTCTCATTGTCTCAAGCATTTTCTTTACTGATTCAAGCAGCATAATTGTATTTTTATCCTTTTTTGCAACCGCCTTTACAAGATACCTTTGCATTACAAGATAAATGTTATAAAGCTGCACTGACACTTCATACTGCATATCAAGCGAAGTCACAAGGCTGTCTACAACTCTTTTGACCTGAACTACATCAGACTCATATTCATCTTTTTCTGCCTGCGTTTCATAATTATTTTCGATAGCATCGCTGACATACTGTATAGCCATATCATACATAATTACAATAAGCTGCGTCTTATTTGCCTGTGAAATGCGATATGAAAATGTCTGTATCTCATCTTTTTTCAACGCTGATTATTCCTCCACACTACTGTAAAATCTGAAGTACAGTTGACGGACGTTCATTTGCCTGTGCAAGAATTGATGTTGCCGCCTGAGTCATTACATTTACAGATGTATATTCTGTCATCTCTTCTGCCATATCTGTATCAGTCATTGCAGAGAGTGCTGATGTAAGATTCTCATTTGAAACAGCAATATTATTCTGTGTATGTTCAAATCTGTTCTGATATGAACCAATCTTAGAACGTACCGAACTTGCCCTATTAATCGCTTTATCAACCTTTTCTATTGACTGTGACGCAGTAAGTCCTGTCATAACATTTACAGTATCTATGCCAAGTGTATATGTTGTAACCTCAGGTATATCAATTCTTATAACCTGATCCTGGTTAGCACCAACATGAATACTCATAGTTCCAACATCTGTAACTTCCTGAACAATATCTTTTGATGATGTACCTGTTGATACCGGTATTTTTCCTGTATCATCAAACTTAGTTCCCGCAACATTTCCCGGAACATCCATCTCAAAGCTCTTGTTATTAACATCCTTTACTGTAATTCTTGTACCACTTGTTGAAAGTACGGCACTGTCATCAAATCCGACTCTCTTGCCATTGGCATCTGTTGTAAACTCTGCTTTAACATCGCTTCCCTGAACAACAAATCCGTCATCATCTGCCGCACTGTCAATTCCCAATGCCTGTGCAAGCTCCTTATTGCTGCATTTTACTTCAATAGACTGAGAACTGCCATACTCTTTTGTCATAATAACAAGACGGCTTCCCGGATATGTTGTCACTGGAGAATAGCCTGCGTAATCCATTCCGTTTGCAGTTGTATCATTAGTTGTATCTGTGACTGCAAATGCACTTCCCCCAATTATGCTTGCTGCATCAACGAGTTTTCCCATTATGGTATTAAGGTCATCACCCTCACTGACAGAAACTTTATATCCGTTTAATTCTATTACACCTTCCTGTTCCTTTGTAATTTTATCATTTGCACCAAGAGCGATTGTTCCCTCACCCACAACAATTGCCTGTCTTGCATCTTCTGTAACTGTAATTCCATAATCACCAGTTACAAAATTCTCAGAACATGTAATCTGATTAACACCCTGACAGTCAGAATAAACTCTTCTTGAAAGATTACCATCAATAAGTGACTGTGTATTAAATTCTGTCTGTGACGATATTCTGTCTATTTCCTTATTAATATTATCTATTTCACCCTGAATGGCACTTCTTTCATCATCTGAATTGACATCATTAGCAGCCTGTACAGAAAGCTCCTTCATACGTGTAAGCATTGACTGTATTTCAATAAGGCCGCCTTCTGCTGTATTAAGTACAGAAATACCATCTGTAACATTATTGTCAGACTGGCTGAGTCCACGAAGCTGAACTCTCATCTTTTCAGAAATAGCACAACCGGCAGGATCATCAGCTGAGCTGTTAATCTTGTAACCTGATGATAATTTCTGTATAGAATTAGACAGGCGGTCCTGTGCCTTCTGAAGTGCGTTATTTGCTATAATCGCAGAAATATTTGTATTAAGTCTCATATATATTCTCCATTCCGTAAATACATTGTCTATAATAAATATCGGCGTATTCACACTTTTTTTTTACATTAAATCAGAAATAAATGATTTTGCAATTCTGTACAGCTTTGATGATGGCTGTGATTTAGATTTTTCATATGTAATATCTGTAACCTTATCATTTGAATTAGCATACACATTAGTCTTTTCAAAATTGAATTCTTCTTTTATCTTTTCAGCTGCATTTTGTAACAAACCGGCAAAATCATTATTTTCACCTGTGCATACGCCAAATACATCGAATGTATCATCTGTAACTTTAAGCTCAATGCTTACTTCTCCACAGCTTTCATTATCATATCTTATAGAAATTCTTCCACTTTCACTTCCGTCTGAAATCATTGTAAGCTTCATAACGCCAATTTTGTCATCTGATAAAACCGGAATTCTATAATCTCTTTGTCTGTTGAGATTTTTTACAAGGTCGATAATATTATTTTTTAAAGCTGCCTGACGTACAGAATCATAACTGTTTATATCAGCTTCATCTGATTGTGGTATGCTTTCTGATTTTTCGTCATCCAGACTCTCAATTGCCTCTCTGAGCGATTTTTCGTCTGACATACTGTCTATAATCTTTTCTGCCTTAGTTCTGTCAGCACCAAATATCCTGCCATATGCACTGCCGCTTACAAGCTCCTGCATAGCCTCTATATTATTTATTGTAACAGGCTGCTCTGCCTGTTCAAGCTGATGAAGCACTTCATCATCTGCCGCCGATACAGCACGTACAACTTCCATATATGCATCCATATACTCAGCTTCAGCTGCCGCGTCATATGCATCCTGCACACTTTCGCAGAAATTTTCTACTGTTCTTGTATTTATAGACTTTTCAGAATTAACCTCTTTTAATGTAAGCGGAGTGACAGATGATGCCGTATTATCAAAAAGATTAAGATAATATCTTACCTGTCCTGCCATTGCAATATCTGTATCATCCCCTACTGAATTATCCATTCCATACTGTTTTCTGCTGTCGTATGCCCGGCACAGATTTTCCATAGTAATATCTGCCCCTTGCTTTACAAGTGCACCAATTGCATTTCCTGCATCTTTTGTATAGATATTAATCATTTTATAAATTCCGATAAACTGACGTCTTTCCTCTTCACTTATGCCACCTGTTTTATCAAGCTTGTATAAAAATCTGCTGAACTTATCTGTATTATCTGAATCTTTGTTCTTATTGATAAGGTAATCATTTACACTTTCAATATCAGAAGTAAGCGGATTGATATTATCCTTTATCATATTAAGAACAGTCTCTGGATTCATCTGCTCTATGAGAGTATTTAATGACTCCTTAATCTGCTTAATCTGCTCAATATTATTTTTTGTTATATCAATATTGTTATATGAAAGAATTCTTACAGCATCCGAATTTGCTTTGGTATTTTCCATGCCAAGCTGTGAAAGAATACTTTCAGAACTTGCCTCAACCGCATTTTTTAACGAATCTCCAAGGTCTTTTCTCACCTTTGTACCAACTGCTTCATAAGAGTTTCCTGCCTGTCTGAAACGTTCTCTGAGACTGCTTCCCATCTCAGAAAATCCGGCAATATTTATAACTGCCTGCGACTGCATATTTTCTTTATAGACAGCTCCAATAACCTCATCAGGTGCATATGAAATATCCCTGATTGCACGTCTTGTTGCAAGTGAAAGCTGATACATACTGATAAAATCAGCCGTTTTATTATCTGTTCCATTAACATCCGTCAATACATTGGATAATGCCGCAGCCCCTGTATCCGTAGGTACCTGACTATCTATGTCATCAGCAAGCTGTATTGCAATCTGTTCCATAGCTTTTTCCCGGTCATATGCAAGAAGATTTTCATGCAGTGTATCTATTGAAACTGACAAAATATCAATTCCGTTATTGTAAATATGCATGCCTGCCTGTGGTGTGAGCAGAATCTGAATTTCAAGCAGTTTTTTGTAATTATCCTCATATTCCGGCTTATTCTGCACAACGTCCTGTTCCTGGGCAACAGATTTATTTCCTATATTATACTGTGCCATCGCCTCCTCAATAGATTTAATTGACACATTATCACCATACATGTCTGTCGCTCTCGCAACTGCATCATAATCAGCATTTTTTACGATATCTATTGCATCTGCGATTACAACCGCACTGTCATAATCTTTTATAAGGCTTACTTCTTCTGCCTTGCTGCCATCAGCCATACCCTGTGCAATTTTTAGAGATGTCTCATCATAATCAAGATTAATCATATCAAGCTGATTTTTGTATACAAGATTTTGTTCAGTCACCGGTATATCCTGCGAAATAAATGTTATTGCATTATTTATGTTGTTATCATTAACTTCAAGCTTAGCTTTACCTATAATTTCTTTTATCTGCGGCATAAGCTGCTCAAGTTCCTGCCTGCTTAAAGTCTGCATTTTATCGCCAAAGCCTTTTGATGCTGCCTGGGCAATCTGAATATTTTTTATTGTAGGCTGCATATTATTCTTAACAAGATAATTCTTTGTATCTTCTGACAAACTGCCATTTCCCATACCTGAAAGACTTTCTGCCATATCACTTATATTGTCATCCGTAAGCGGAAGTCCTGTATCCTGCATATTAGCAGCGACCTGTTGTGCCATACCGGCACTTCCGACTACCTTTTCTATCTTTGACACATCAATTCCAGACATGTCACCTGTATAAGTATCACAGTGTGCCGCAAGTTCTATTTTAATTCTCTCGATAATATTTACGCAATCATCCGGTGTTGCATCATTCAGATTAAATCCGTCTTCATCTATCTTTACTGCATCAGCACCCGAAAGTCTGTTAAATAATGCTTTAAGATTTGCTTTTGCGTCAGATGCACTCTGCATTATCTGCGATTTTACATCATCTGCCTGCTTTATAAGTGAAGTATATGTATTCTTATCAAGCTTTTTTGTATCAACTTCCATGCCAGATACTATAACTCCGTCAAATCCGGTCTTCTGGGTTTTCTCATTATTATTTTTTATATTAATAGACGCTCTGTTAGCGGCGTCCACATTATTTCCGGTTTTATAAATCGTTAAATCCACGCTCATATGACCTCCATTATTGCCATAACAAAAAACCTGTACAGGTTTCGATACTCTGTACAGGTTTTATCGTCTTTTTTATTCAATTTCTTTAGTCATCAATACCTAAATCACCGGAAAATTCATAAACTGCAATGCCATAGGCCGGCAAATCAATAAGAAGAGACTGCTTATATCCGTCGCAATCACCTTTTACAGCAGTCAGCGTCTTCTTCTGAATATCTTCATTACTTCCAAGTACAAGCTTATACTTGCCTTTCAAAGGTGCCCCTATACGGAACTTATTTCTCTCAACAGGCGTAAAGCTTAATACAAATAGCAAATGCTTATTATTATCAGGACTTATCCTTATAAATGAATATACACTGTTATCTTTGTCATTAGCATTAATCCATCTGAAGCCTTCAGGTCTGTAATCAGTCTCATAAAGACATCTGTAATTCTTATAAAGCAGCATACATTTTTTAGTAAAATCTTTCATCTGCTTATGGCTTTCATCATCTAAAAGATACCAGTCTAATTCTCTCTCTTCACTCCATTCATTCCACTGTCCAAATTCCTGTCCCATAAACAGAAGTTTCTTGCCGGGATGTCCACACATATATGCATATGCAAGCTTGAGATTAGAAAACTTGTCATCTTTGTCTCCCGGCATCTTGCCAAGCATAGAACACTTTAGATGAACAACTTCATCATGTGAAAGAACAAGAATAAAATTCTCGCTATATGCATACATAAGGCTGAATGTAAGTTTGCCATGATTAAACTTTCTAAAATATGGGTCAAGTTTCATGTATTCTGTAAAATCATGCATCCATCCCATATTCCACTTAAATGTAAATCCAAGACAGTCACCATTATCCGGATCACCACTTACATTAGGCCACGCAGTTGACTCCTCAGCAATAGTTACAGCCTGTGGAAAACGTTTTTTCATCATGCTGTTAAAATGCTTTAAGAAGCTCATGGCTTCAAGGTTGCCATTGCCGCCGTATTTATTAGGCACCCAGTTGCCTTCTGTTCTTCCGTAGTCAAGATAAAGCATTGACGCAACCGCATCAACTCTCAATCCGTCAATATGAAACTTATCTACCCAATACATGCCATTGGCAATAAGGAAATTGGACACCTCATTCTTACTGTAATCAAACACCTTCGTTCCCCAGTCAGGATGTTCTCCTTTTCTTGGGTCTGCATATTCATATACACAGCTTCCGTCAAAATTGGCACCGCCGACCGGCAGCACCAAAAGCAGACCGAGCAGCAAAGAGACTGCGGCCAAAAGCCAGAACATCCATTCGGCATGGGTGAAGGAATAGCCGAAAAACAATAAAACGGTTATGATCGAAAGCAACAGGTTAAGCGGATGCTGGAAAGGAAACAGCAGGGCTTTGCCCGGCAGCAGCCCCTCAAGTTTGGCAAAGGCGACCATGGAACCGGAGAAGGCCAGCGCGCCGATGACCAGGCCGACGGAAGAGGCGAAATAATGGGTGCCGTCGGCGGCCGCTTCGCCGGCGGCGAGAAAAACCGCCGCCAGTCCGCCGAGACCGTTGAAGGCGGCAATCATCTGCGGCAGCGCGGTCATCCGCACCTTCTGTCCGCTGACGACGCCGATCACACCGCCGGCCGCCAGCGCCAGAACAACCGGCAGCAGCCGTTCGGGAGGAATCAGGGCCAAAGCGGCGACGATGGCCAGTGTCATGCCGGCAATGCCGAGGAAGTTGCCGAGGCGTGCGCTTCTCGGCGCGCTGAGCCCGCGAATCGAAAGAATGAACAAAACGGCCGCCAACAGGTAAATCAGTTCGCTCATTGCTTTTTCTCCTTGCTTTTAAACATTGCCAGCATGCGGGCGGAAACGGCGAATCCGCCGAAAATGTTGACGGCGGCAAGGACGACGGCGGCCAGTCCGCAGATTTCGACAAACATGCTTTCGGCGTTTCCCGCAACGCCGATCGCGCCGAGAATGATTACGCCGGAAATGGCGTTTGACACGCTCATCAGCGGCGAATACAGCGCCGGGGTGACGCCCCAGACGACGAAATAGCCGATGAAGGCGGCCAGCACGAAAATAATCAGCAGTTCATTCATGGCTCACTCCCTTTTTTCTCCCTGCCAGCAAATGCAGGTGCGGTTGATGACGTCGTCGGCAAAATCGGGGGTTTGGCCGGACCGTTGCCGAGCAGACGGAAAAAGTTGCAGAGATTGTTGGCAAACAGCCGGCTGGCGGTATCGGGCAAAAGCGACGCCATTTGCCTGTCGACGGTAACGACGGCACCGTTTTCGGTGGTAAAGGTTTCCGGCGAACCGGGTCCCTCGACGTTGCCGGAAACGTCAATCAGCACGCTGCCGGCCTTAAGCAGGCCGATTTCCTTTTGTTTGAACAATATCGGTGCCCGGGGCGGCGATCCGGCGGCGGTAATGACGACGTCCGCTTCGGCAATCGTTTCGTTCAAACGTTCCGGTTCGACAAAGCGGGCGCCGAGGGATTCCGCCTGTTCGCGGGTTTCCGGCCGGATGTCGTGGGCAAAGACGACGGCGCCCAGCCTTTTGGCGGTGGCGATGGCCTGCAGGCCGGCAACGCCGATGCCGACAACGAGAATTTTGGCCGGCATCACCGATCCGGCGGCGGTAGTCATCATCGGTACCGCACGGTTGAGCATGTTGACGGCCTCGATTGCCGCTTTGTAGCCGGCCAGATTGTCCTGCGAAGACAAAATGTCCATGTCCTGTGCGCGGGAGATGCGGGGAATCCGTTCCAAGGCGAACAGGCTGAACCGGCGGTTTTTGATCAGTTCCCAGTCGGGGACGAACGTGCGAAAATCGGCAATCACCGTCAGCCCGTCGGGCAGCCGTTTGGTTTCTTCGGCCGAAGGAGCACGTATTTTAAACAGCAGGGAGGCGCCTTTCAGGGCGGCGGCGGCG
>ERZ772865.3444-NODE-3444-length-11959-cov-7.641045_pt1 | contig 11959 bp, 9 predicted proteins | sample MGYA00512133_ERZ772865 | MGnify/ENA primary metagenome ERZ772865 (study PRJEB29015, sample SAMEA2737722) | human gut metagenome | biome: human gut; feature: human-associated habitat; material: faeces | place: China | collected 2012 ...
TTTTGAGCGGCGAATCACCATGCAGGACGGCACGAAGATTCCGATGGATGACGTTCTAAGCATTGACGGAGAGCTGTTCTCATCGCTGGAATAATGTCGCTTGCCATGCGACCGAACGAATTGAATACAGAGATAAAAAGACTGCAAGGCGCAATGCCAAGCAGTCTTTTTTATGCGAAAACGGTGGATGCAGACGTATCAAATCTAAATGAGATTAAGAAAAATCCTATTCAATCCCGGACAAATCCCAATAAACTGTCCGTTGTTATATGAAGGGGTATTTTACGGGGAGTCTCTACGAGGGAATACGATTTTAGAGAATAGCAAGCACAGCCGGTGTATATACACACGGCGATTTCCAATTAAGGAAACCCTCCCCTTAATCGGAAGAATGCTTGTTGGGAAGTTTCCCAAACCCTCTTCCTTTACGAAAGGACGGAACGCCTATGGCAAACAGAACGCGACCAAATCAGATACTCTTCTTCGTCTCCGACGATGAGAAAAGAATCATCAAGGCAAAGATGGCGCAACTCGGAACAAGGAACATGGGAGCATATCTCCGGAAGATGGCGATTGACGGCTATATCATCAAGGTGGACTACACGCAGCAGAAGAAACTTGCCGCCGCAGTCAGCCGTGTTGCCTCAAACATCAATCAGATTTGCCGCCGCATCAACTCCACCGGACACTTCTATGCGGACGATATTACAGAGCTGAAAGAAAGGCAGGGTGAGATATGGCAGTTACTAAAATCAAGCCAATCCGAGGAACTGTAAACAAGGCTATTGCCTACATTCTCGACCCGCAGAAAACCGACGATGCTTTCTATGTTTCGTCCTATGGATGCGCTGCAAGCGACGCAGCGGCGAAAGAATTTGAGTGGACGAGAAACCTTGCAGTGCAGCAAGGAATGCAGATGCCGAAGGTGCTTGCCCGTCATCTGATCCAGTCCTTTGACATCGGTGAAGTGACGCCGGAAGAAGCTCACGAAGTCGGGAAACAGCTTGCGGACGAATGGCTCAAGGGCAAGTACGAGTATGTGATTGCTACACACATCGACAAGGGACATTGCCATAATCACATCATCTTCAATGCCGTGAATTATGTGGACTTCCACGCCTACCGGAGCAACAAGAGAACCTATCGGGAACTGCGTCAGCTCAGTGATGAGATATGCAAGGAACACGGGCTGTCTGTGATCCCTCCGTCGCAGAACAAAGGCATGGACTACAAAGAGTACACAGAAGCCAAACGCGGCACGAGTTGGAAGCAAAAGCTCAAGCAGACCATCGATCGGCTTGTCATCACAGCCAAGGACTACGATGATTTTCTGCGGCTCATGCAGGAAGCCGGTTATGAAATCAAGACCGGCAAATACATCTCCTTCCGCGCTGAAGGTCAGGAGCGGTTTACCCGTTCTAAGACCATCGGAGAGAACTACACCGAGGAACGCATCAAGGAGCGGATTGCCGGACGGACGCCCCGAAGAAGCCAGAGACAGACCGTGCCGAATGGCATCTCTCTTATCGGAGATATTCAGGAGCGGATCAGGCTCATCGACAGCAAGGGTTACGAGCATAAAGCAAAGCTCACTATCCTCAAGGAAGCGGCACGGACACTCAACTATCTCACGGAAAACAACTTGCTTCAATACGCCGATCTTGAGAAGAAGGTCGAGGATGTTCACAGCTCCTATGACCGTACCGGCAAGGAACTGAAAGGCGTTGAAGCACGTCTGCGGGAAGTCCAGCCGCTTATCAAAAACATCTCCAACTACCAGCGCCTCAAGCCCGTATATGACGCATTCCAGAAGGCAAAAGATAAGCCGGGTTTCAAAGCAAAGCACGAAGCCGAGCTTATGATTTTTGAGGCAGCGAGAAGCACATTACTTGCCATGCAGGGCGATGAAAAACTGCCGAGCTTGAAGACACTGCAAACGGAACAGCAGCGACTTCTTGAAGAGCAACAGCGGCTCTATGATGAACGTGTGAAGCTCAAAAAAGAAGTAAAGCAAATAGAGACGATCAAGTCTAATGTTGATACGTTTCTCGCTCCTTCTGTTGACCATGACCGTGATCATCTGCGCAGCACACAGCGCGAATAATCTCGTCAAAAGCAGGGCATCTCCTGTTGATCGGAGGTGCCCTGCATCCTTGAGAGAAGGTTCGAGAAATTGAAACTTTTTCTTTAATTTCTGCATCAACGGATTGCTTTTGAGAATGAAATCCAGTATAATATTATAAGCGATGTTGAATGCAAGCAAGTGAAAGGATGGTTGCCGTGCGCATAAGCTATAAGAAACTATGGATGCTTCTTCTGGAACGCGACATAAAGAAGGCTTCTCTACGACATGAAGTAGGGCTGTCTGCCGGAACATGGACAAAACTGAATAAGGGGGAAGAAGTGTCCCTCTCTATTTTGCTACGCATTTGTGACTATTTGAATTGTGACATTGGAGATATTTGTGAAGCTATACGAGTGATCAAAAACGATTGAATGATTACTGAGTGGAGGGCTTATGACCATGACAAATAAACGAAGCCTATTCAACGAAGCCACAAGGGTACAGATGCCAGCCCTTGTCCACTTGACTCGTATAGGCTATACATACTTTGGCAAAATATCCGAGGATATGTCTGGCTCTGTATTTGATCCTGATACAAACATTCTAATTCGTATCTTCAAGGAACAGTTTGCGAAATTGAATCCAGATCACGCCGGAGAAGCAGAAGCAATGCTCAGAACAATTCGTCAGGAGTTGGATAATGACGATATTGGCGAGAGCTTTTACAAACGGCTTAAAGCTATTTCTCCGGTCAGGCTGATCGATTTTGAACACCCGGAAAACAACACCTACCACTGTACAGCCGAGTTCACATGCAAACGAGATGAAGATGAGTTCAGACCGGATATTACCCTGTTTGTAAACGGGCTGCCTCTCGTCTTTATTGAAGTTAAAAAGCCCAATAATATTGGCGGAATGGTTGCCGAGGCAGAGCGAATGAATAAACAACGCTTCCCCAACAAGAAGTTTCGTCGATTCATAAACATTACTCAGTTGATGCTCTTCTCAAACAACATGGAATACGACGCAATGGGCGGCATCGTCCCCATTCAAGGGGTGTTCTATTGCACTGGCTCTAAGAGCTATTCTCCGTTTAACTGTTTTAGAGAAGAGAATCCTTTGAATTACAGTGTTGCGCCGTACAACAGAGACTACCCATACGCGGATGTTGATCCTGAGATAGAAAAAAAGATTCTATCCGACTTCAACAACCAAGTAATACACACGAGTCCTGAGTACCAGACAAATTTGAGGGAAACTACACCAACAAATCGTGTCATCACCTCGATGTGTAGTCCTGAGAGACTTCTTTTCTTGATTAAGTATGGAATAACATATTACCATAAGACAAAAGAACGGGAAGATGGCTCTATCGAACAGATTGATCAGAAACATATCATGCGCTACCAGCAGTTCTTCGCAGCGATGATTGTTCGTCAGCGCATCTCGGAAGGTATTACTTCGGGCATCATCTGGCACACACAGGGCAGCGGCAAGACAGCATTGTCATACCACCTTTCCTATGTGCTTACTGATTATTTCTCAAGCATCAACAAAGTGACAAAGTTCTATTTTATAGTTGATCGCCTTGATTTGATGAAGCAAGCAAAAGAAGAATTTGAGGCTCGTGGTTTGGTTGTAAAAACTGCAAATTCGCGCTCTGAACTGATGGAGCAATTCAGGACAAATCAGTCACAGGAAGGGACAACCGGAGAACCTGAAATCACCGTTGTCAACATCCAGCGGTTTGAGGAACGACAGGATAAAGTTGTTCTCCCTGCCTATGCAACAAACCTTCAAAGAGTCTTCATCATTGATGAAGCGCATCGTGGCTACAAGCCGGAAGGGTCATTCCTGTCCAATCTGTTTGATGCTGACCCGAACTCTATCAAAATTGCGCTAACTGGCACGCCGCTTCTAAAAAGTGAGCGTGAGTCTTGGCGTGTCTTCGGTAACTATCTTCATACCTACTATTATGACAATATGACAAATCTGTTCAAGACGGATATACTCTGAAAATCATCCGTGAAGATATTGAGACATCGTACAAGGAAAAATTAGAGGAAATATACCACTCGCTCGAAAATCTCGTTCAGAAGAAAGATGTCAAAAAAGAGGACATCATTGAACATCCGAATTATGTTAAAGAACTTCTCAGATACATCATTACCGACTTAAAACGCTTTCGTGTTATTCGCGGCGATGATACTTTGGGTGGGATGGTCATATGTGAAACCAGCGAACAGGCACGTCGGCTATTTGCATATTTTGATGAAATACAGGAAGAGCTGAATACGGGTGCCTCAAGTCGTAGTCATTTCCGCGCTGGACTTATTTTGTATGACAGTGATGATAAGGAAACTCGTGAAAATGTCATCACCGACTTCAAAGACAATTTCAAGGTCGATATTCTCATTGTGTACAATATGCTCCTGACTGGCTTCGATGCGCCAAGACTCAAGCGTTTGTACTTCGGGCGCAAGCTAAAGGACCATAATCTCTTACAGGCGATTACTCGCGTCAACAGACCATACGGCAATAATCGCTACGGGTACATCATTGATTTCGCTGACATAAGGAGAAATTTTGATGAGACAAATGCCGCATACCTTGCAGAGCTGAATAAATTCAATAATCCTGATGAGGTCGGCGTAGGCAACGAGGTCAACATTCTTGCTCAGGTCATGGAAGACCCTGCGGAGTTGATTGACCGTATGCAAAAGGCTCGTCAAGTTCTGTTCGACTACCCGCTTGATAATGCGGAAGATTTCAGCACAGAAATATCGACCATTGAGGACAAGACGATACTGCTTGAACTTAAAAAGGCATTGGTCGAAGTTCGTGACTGTTGCAACATCGTTAGAACCTTTGGCGATGATGATCTAAAAGCTGCGTTTGCAAACTTTGAGATTTCCCGCTTGAAGGATATTCTCTCAGAGGTGCAACGGCACATCAATATTATAAATCAGCGTGAGGCTTTTTCTGATGACGATGCGACCAGAATCATGGTCAACGAAGCCATGCAGGATATTACATTCAATTTCAGCAAAATTGGTGAAGAAGAATTGAAGATGGTGTCTGGCGGCGTCGAGTTGAACGAAAAGCTCCAAAGAATGGTTCGTAGGTTTTCAGAGAATATTGACCCTGAGGATCCGGAGTACATCACGCTGAGGGAAGCATTTCACGCCCGCTTCCACGAGCATGGTTTTACACCTCAGAATATGGATGAGTTCAATTCGTACTCTCGTGCTATGGATGAAATACTCCAAAAGCTCACTGAATTGCAGAAAAAGAATGCAGCTTTGATGAGGCGGTATAATGGCGACGCCAAGTTCACAAGGGTTCATAAGCGAATCAGAGAAGAAAACGCGAAGCGGAAAAGTTCAGGGAAGCCAGTTATTCTCTCTGAGTATGATGAAAGCATCGTAAGCGCACTGATGGTCATAAAAAATGATATTGACCGAAAAGTCTATGATCGCAACGATATTCTCAAGAAGGATGCTTACTTTGAGCAGACCGTTATGACGGAGATTAAGACCGGCATGGATTCTCTGGGACTTGTCAACACCAGAGAGGACAGGGTTTTTATCCAGAGTAGGATAACTAAACAATACCTTGAGCAATACCGCGAAACTTACCCCGCTGCATAAGGAGATAAGCAATGGATATAAAGACACAAACCTACCAACTGATTGATGACCTAAAGTCTGTTTGCCACAACTACGGCATGGGCAACGACGGAAATGAATACAAGGTCATCACACAAATTTTTCTATATAAGTTCCTGAATGATAAGTTCGGTTATGAAATCAAGAAGAAGGATTCTCGTATTTCTGCTGCCGAAAAATGGGAGGTCGCATACTCGGAGTTGCCGGAAGATGATCGGCTTGATCTGCTTGACTCACTTTCTCCGGATGTACTGCGACTGTACCCTGAACATCTGATTTCAACTCTTTGGAATCAGCAAGCAAAAGGTGATTTCGACTTGATTTTCGATAGCACAATGGTCGATATAGCCGACAAGAACATCGATATTTTTTCGACACAAACAACAAAGAATACAAAGATTCCGCTTTTTGAGAAGCTGACGAACTATGTAACGGATGATGCCCAACGAGCGCCGTTCGCAAGAGCGTTAGTTGACAAGCTTGTCAACTTTTCCTTTGAAGATGCCTTTGCAGAGAGCTACGATTTCTTTGCGGGTGTTTTTGAGTATGTCATCAAGGACTACAATACTAACGGCGGTGGCGTTTATGCGGAATACTATACCCCTCACGCAATCGCTGTAATTATGGCTCGGCTGCTTGTCGGAGATAGACAAGATTTACACAATATTGAATGCTATGACCCTGCTGCTGGAACAGGTACGCTTCTAATGGCTCTTGGGCATCAAGTCGGTGAGGATCGCTGCACCATTTTTGCACAGGATCGATCTCAGAAAAGTAATAAGATGCTCAAATTGAATCTAATCCTCAATGGTTTGGTATCTTCGCTCGACCATGCCATTCAGGGGGATACACTTACCGATCCTTTCCATAGAAGCGACGATGGAAAAACTCTCCGACAGTTCGACTATGTGGTTTGTAATCCTCCGTTTAATCTTGATTTTTCTGGAACACGAGAGGCACTTGCCGCAATGCCCGCCCGTTTCTGGGCTGGCATTCCAAATGTTCCTAAGAAGAAAAAAGAAAGCATGTCAATTTACACATGCTTCCTCCAGCATGTTTTGAACTCAATGAAACCGGACGGCAAAGCTGCTATCGTCCTCCCAACAGGTTTTCTTACCGCCAAAACCAGTGTTGAGGGAAAACTGCTGAAACACATTGTGAATAATCGCCTTGTCTATGGCGTGATCAGTATGCCTTCCAATGTTTTTGCGAACACAGGAACGAACGTATCGGTGGTGTTCTTTGACAACACCAAATCCTCTGACAAAGTTATTCTGATTGATGCTTCTAAGCTAGGTGAGGAATATCAAGAAGGAAATAACAAAAAGGTCCGGTTGACTTCCGATGAGATTGACCTCATTGTAGATACATTCATCAACAAAAAGACAGTTGACGACTTCTCTGTTGCTGTCAGCTATGAAGATATTGAAGCGAAGAAATGTTCCCTTGCAGCGGGACAGTATTTTGATGTGAAGATCGAGTATGTTGAGCTGACTCAAGAAGAATTTGACAGCAAAATGGCTGAACTCACTGCAAACCTCCAACAATTCTTTGATGAGGGAAACACGCTTCAAAAGGAAATTATGGAGCAGCTAAAGAAGGTGAAGTATGAATAGGGTAAAATTAGGTGAGCTTCTAAGAATAAAGCATGGATACGCGTTCAAAAGTGAGAATTACGTCACGAGTAGTCCCTATGCCTTGGTAACACTCGCCAATATTTCAAGTTCAAATAGTTTCCGTTTCGACCAAGAAAAAACAACATTCTATGGAGCATCTTTTCCTGAAGAGTTCATTCTTCATACGGATGACCTCATAATGCCATTGACGGAACAAGTTATTGGCTTATTCGGAAACTCAGCCTTTATTCCCTCTATGAAAGAAATACGGTTTGTTCTTAATCAGCGAGTTGGAAAAGTGATCCCAAATGAAGGAAAAGCAGATAAGTATTACTTGCACTATTTGCTATCAACTGAGATTGTAAGAGAACAGTTGGAACATCGTGCAAGTGGTACAAAGCAACGTAATATCTCGCCAGATGACGTTTATGATGTAACAGTCGTTGTACCAGAGCTTAATGTCCAGCAAAAAATCGGAAAGGCTCTTTATTGCCTCGAAGCGAAGGTGAATGTCAACAATGCAATAAATGATAATTTAGCGGCTTAGTCGCTGATGGTGGCTTGACCGTTCATCAGCATGGGGAGCAACCAATCTCTAATCTCAGTTAATTTTTGATTTTCACAAATGTTTCGACTGATTTGAGCATAGAGGGGTTTTGCTTTAGCATGAAACAACTCAAGCACCTCGGATGTCGGGACAAGCATACCAAGTCCAAGAAGATCATCATTATTAACTGATTCTTGAGTTGCGCCGTGCGCTAAGATATTCTTAACATCCTCAAAATAGGAATGCTCGATAAACGCGGAGATATACTCAAAGCTTTTTTCGGTGCATTGCAGTCCACAAAAGCCTGTTGATAGGATTGTACTGTCAATCAGTTGCTTCATCTCTCTGTTAAGGAAGAGGTGCTTGATGCTGTTTTTCATCTTTGCAAACCATACGGACGAGACGGTCGGTTGCATATTTGCACGTCCTTCACGAGTTTCGTAGTCGATTAGTGAACCGGAAGATAGCCTTGTCCCGTTCACATCGGCAGTAGCGAGATAGCTTTTTGTTGAAAACCGTTCGACACCGGGCTTGATTGGAACAGAAATGGAATTGCTAATTACCGATTCCTCCGTCCAACCTTCGGGAATATCTCTTTTGAGACGAAAGGAGTATTGCATTTTCCCACCTGATGCCCGATATGGTTTGCCCTCTTCGTTTGGGAAATCAAACTGATTGAACCAATAGTCATACATCAGCCTGAGTTGTTGCTGTAAATTATCATTTACCGCTCTAAATCTCTCACCAGTGGCGAGAGAAATTAAGATAGGGACTGCCACTGTTCGTCGTTCTCTAAAGCAGAAAAGGAGATGCGACGATGAAAGATCAATTTTTCAATGAGGTTCAGCGGCGAATGTTGCCATACCTCAACAACGAGCAGTTAATGCAGCTCAGGAACGCAATGAGCGAGGCTTTACAAGGAGTCACACTTTGTTATGAAGATGACCGGCTTGCGCTCGATAAAGGAGACACGACAGAAGCATTCATTTCTGCAAAGCGGATTGAAGGCTGTTCTGAAAAAACCTTGAGCTACTACCGCAAAACCATTGAGGCAATGCTGAATGGGATAGGTAAATCGGCACAGCAAATCACGACGGATGACCTTCGCAAATATCTGACCAACTATCAGGTTCAGCGTAGGTCAAGCAAGGTGACGATAGACAATATCCGCCGCATTTTGTCCAGTTTCTTCTCTTGGCTGGAGGACGAGGACTTTATCGTGAAAAGTCCGGTGCGACGGATTCACAAGGTCAGGACCGCGAAAGTTATCAAAGACACCTACTCTGACGAAGCCTTGGAGCTGATGCGCGATAGCTGCACAACGGCGCGGGATTTAGCAATGATCGATCTACTTGCGTCCTCCGGGATGCGTGTCGGAGAGATGGTTGCACTCAACCGTGAGGACATCAATTTCAACGAGCGGGAATGTGTTGTCATCGGCAAGGGAAACAAGGAGCGTCTGGTCTACTTCGATGCCAGGACGAAGATACACATGCAGAACTATCTTGAGGGTCGGGTGGACAGCGATCCTGCATTGTTTGTCTCGCTCAAAGCTCCACATGAACGGCTGATGATCGGCGGCGTGGAAACACGGCTGCGGGAACTTGGAAAACGGCTGAACATTCCAAAGGTTCATCCGCACAAGTTCCGGCGAACGCTGGCAACCTCAGCCATAGACAAAGGAATGCCCATAGAGCAAGTCCAGCAACTCTTGGGACATCAGAAGATTGATACTACCATGCACTATGCGATGGTGAAGCAACAAAATGTAAAGCTGGCACATAGAAAATACATTGGTTAGCGAGGGAAACATGAAGATCAAAGACATCGGAACAGTAGTCACAGGTAAAACACCAGCGACTTCTCATGCGGAGTTTTATGATGGAGATTATATGTTTGTGACACCGACTGAATTGCATGGTGGCTACAAGGTTTCTTCATCCGAAAAGACAATTACTGATGAAGGGATAAAAAGCATAAAATCAAATACGATTGACGGAATAAGCGTATTAGTTGGCTGCATCGGTTGGGATATGGGGAATGTTGCCATGTGCTTTGAAAAATGTGCAACAAACCAGCAAATCAACAGCATAACAAAGATAAGGGATTGTTTTAACCCCTACTATTTATACTATTGGCTTAGCACCAAGAAGGACTTCTTGTTTTCGATTGCCTCTGTAACGAGAACTCCTATTCTAAGTAAGGGCGTCTTTGAAGAAATCGAAATTCCAAATACTGATCGCTTGGAGCAAGATAAAATATCAAAGATGCTTTTGCTATTGGACCAAAAAATCGAATACAACGCTGCCGTAAATGATAATTTACAGCAGCAACTCAAGCTGATGTATGACTATTGGTTCAATCAGTTTGATTTTCCTAACGAAGATGGCAAACCATATCGGGCATCAGGCGGTGCTATGGAATGGAGTCCCGACCTTCAGCGGGAAATCCCTGCCGGTTGGTCCTGCGTACCATTGGAAGATATTTTACAGAGAAACTCCGAGGCTTTTGATTTTAGTAGCATAGAGCCGACTGTGGATTTGAGTATTATGCCATCAGGGTCCATTGCACTTGATCAAGTAAACAGGAGCGATAAGTTCTCAACTAACCTTTTCAGAATGAACGAAGGGGACATCCTCTTCGGAAGCATTCGTCCGTATCTCAAAAAAGCTGGCATTGCGCCTTGCAATGGTGTTGTTGCCGGAACAATACACTCATTTCGGGTTAAGAGGGAATCCGATTACAACTTTGCCCTGTTTACACTGTGTGGAAAGGCTTTCTTTGATTACGCCGTCAGAGTTTCCACCGGCACAAAGATGCCTATTGTGAGCCTTGACAGCATCATGTCCTATAAAGTGCCGTACTCTGAGAGTATCGTTCGTCGCTTTAATCGCATAGATGTTCGCCATATAATCTGCTCGCTGTTGCAAAATGATGTTGACGAAGGCTTCTTCCAGCGTGCGGGCGCCAGCTTCGTTTTTCAGTTCCGCCGGGGTACCGGTGGCGATGGTCCGGCCGCGGTAAAACAGGCTGATACGGTCGCAGAATTCGGCCTCGTCCATAAAGTGAGTGGTGATCAATACGGTGACGCCTTTGCGGGCAAGCGAAACGATATGATTCCAAAATTCGCGCCGGGTGATGACGTCAACGCCCGAAGTCGGTTCGTCGAGAAACAGCACCGGCGGGTTATGCATGACGGCGCAGGCCAGCGACAGCCGCTGTTTGTAGCCGAGCGGCAGTTCGCGGGCGTCGCTGTCAAGATAACGCGCAAAGCCGAAAATTTCGGTCATTCGTTCAACCGCTTCCTTTCCCTCCCGGCCGAAAAGTCCGTAGGCGCCGGCAAAAAATTCAAGATTCTGGCGAACGCTCAAGTTTGGGTAAAGCGAAAACTTCTGTGCCATGTAACCGAGATGGGCGCGCGCCGCCGAAGCGTTCCGGACGATGTCCGTTCCCATGATGCGGGCGGTGCCGGACGTGGGTTTGGCCAGGCCGCACATCATTTTGAAAGAAGTCGATTTGCCGGCGCCGTTGGGACCGAGCAGACCGAAAATTTCACCTTTGCGGATATGAAAGGTGTTGTTTTTCACCGCGTAAAAATCGCCGTAACGTTTGACCAGATCAAGCGCTTCGACCGTGTATTCGCATTTTGCCGGCGACATCGAAAAGTTTGCGGCGACCGGCGATTCCTTTTGCTCATAGCCGCCCGTCAGCTCGATTACCTTTTCTTCGAAACGGCGGCTGTCGGGCGCCAGGTCGCCGGGCCGTCCCTGATAAATGATCCGCCCTTTGTCAATAACGATCACGGTGTCAAATCCGTGGGCTTCGTCCATATAGGCGGTGGACCACAACACCGTTGCCTTGCCGCCGGCCGCGCTTTTAACCATTTTTAAAAGTTCCCGGCGGGAAACCGGATCGACCCCGACCGAAGGTTCGTCAAGCAGGATCAGTTCGGGGCTGCCGGCCAGCGCGCAGACCAGTCCCAGCTTTTGTTTCATGCCGCCGGAAAGCTTTCCCGCACCGGTCTGTTGGCGGTAATGGCAATGTCGAAGATCCAGTCATCCAA
>ERZ772865.3466-NODE-3466-length-11909-cov-2.930066_pt1 | contig 11909 bp, 10 predicted proteins | sample MGYA00512133_ERZ772865 | MGnify/ENA primary metagenome ERZ772865 (study PRJEB29015, sample SAMEA2737722) | human gut metagenome | biome: human gut; feature: human-associated habitat; material: faeces | place: China | collected 2012 ...
AGCGCCGACGGCATTATCATCGCAACGCCGACCGGTTCGACCGGCTACAGCCTCTCCGCGGGCGGCCCGATCATCTCACCGTCAGCCAGCCTGATGCTGATGACACCGCTTGCCCCGCACACCCTGAATACGAGAAGCATTGTCTTTCCGGCAGAGGATGTGATCGAGGTGGAGCTCGGGCCTTCGAGAGACGGCGGCATTGAACAGGGCATGGCATATTTTGACGGCGACACCCGCGTTCCGATGAAAACCGGCGACCGGATCGTGATCAAAAAGGCCAGACGGGATACTCTGATTGTGAAGATCAGCAACATCAGTTTTCTGGAGACATTAAGAAAGAAAATGGCAAACATTTAAGATATAGTTACTGGGGAAGGATGCTTGAAATGAAAATCGCGAGACATGCACAGATTATCAAATTAATTAACCAATATGACATTGAAACACAGGAGGAGCTGGCAAAGAAGCTGGAGGAGAGCGGCTTTGCCGTAACGCAGGCGACGATTTCGAGGGATATCCGCCAGCTGAAGCTCACAAAAGTACCAAAAGAGAACGGCGGAAGCCGCTATGCGGTTCTGCAGAACGCACCGTCCGAGGTTGGGAGCCGCTATGCGCGCGTGTTAAAAGACGCGTTTATTTCTGTTGATCTTGCCAAAAATATTCTGGTCATCAAAACCGTGTCTGGAATGGCGATGGCGGCGGCAGCGGCTTTCGATGAGATGAACTGGAATGAAATTGTCGGCTGCATCGGCGGAGACGATACGATTCTCTGCGTGGCAAGAGACGATGATGCGGCGCTTGTGGCAGCAGAACGACTGAAAAAAATGGTAAGGGCGGAATTGAACGCGTCTGTACATAATATCCTATATATTCACGAAGGAATAAACGGGGCACTTAGCACGCCTAATGAAAAAGAACTGCCCACGAACATTTTCAGTGATTTTGATACAGTTCTTGTAGGACATTATCACAATCGTTGTATTATCAAAGGTACCAACATTGAATACATAGGTTCTTCCAGGCAACATAATTTTGGCGAAGATGAAGAAAAGGGCTATACCATTATATATGATGATGGTAGCCATGAATTCATAAAGAACCAAGTTAATATTCGCTACAAAGTTTTGGACATAAAAGCTAGTCAAATCAATTCAAAACTAATTGATAAGCTGAATGATATGAAAGCGGATGGAAGATACAAGATTAAAACAAGAATCAGTTGTACAAGCCAAGAAGCTCCAAATATTGATAAACAAAAACTTCTGGAAGCGGGGTCTTCAAAAGTGGAAATTGTTACTGAAGACGTAGAAATTACAGAAACAACAGCCCACTCTTTAGATAAAAAATTCGACAAATCTGGTATTAAACAAGAATATACTAGTTTTTGTGCTAACAAAGGAATCATAAATATAGAAATGGGGTTGCAATACCTCGATAAAATCAGTTAGTATGTGGACATTAAGACAAGTTTACGCAAAAAACCTATGCGCCTTTAAGCAATTGGATTATACATTGTTGCAAAAACATACAACGCTGATTTTTGGCAACAATATGGATAATGATTCGCAAGGTTCAAATGGTTCCGGAAAATCTGCTATGTTAGAAGCAATCGCCATTGGGATAACCGGAGAAACTCTTCGTAGAATAAAAATGGATGAGATAATCAATGATGCAGAAGATGAAGCGACTGTTTCCCTTTTGTTCCAGAATAATACTACAGGAGAGTACTTATCTATTAAACGTGTTATCTCCCGTAAAACAGCACAGATAATCAAAGTTTCTATATATGATGATGAAACTGATTGTAACATAAAACATATAGAACAAGCCGGAGTTGCAGATTACAATAAATTTATACTTGAAACACTGGGGCTGACTAAAGATGATGTTTTCTCAAACTTCATTCTTTCTAAGCACAAATATTCGTCATTTCTCTCCAGTTCTGATCGCGAGAAAAAAGAAATCATTAATCGTTTCAGTAATGGTGTAATGGTGGATGAATCTATCGCTGCATTACAAGAGGATATGATACCGATTCAAGAATCATTAAAACAGGCAGAATTGAATGTAGCGAATCATACCGGACGTGTTGAAACATTACAAGAGCAAATCAACACAGCTATTACAGAATCAACAGAGCGTTCACAAAAGAAAGCTGAACGTATAGCAAACTGGAATGAAGCTATTGCCGGGAAAAGAGCTTATATCCGTGAGCAAAATGTTCTCATAAATAAAAGTGACGAGTTACTGGAGCAATATGATAAAACAGATGAAGTATTGCAAAAACTGGAAAACAGTAAAAAAGATACCGGTGCATGTTTTGAAATTATTTCAGAACGTTTTACTTCATGCGCTTTGCCATTACCTAAGGATTTTGCAGCTATATCAATTAAAAATCAGAAAGAATTGGAGGTTGTTACAACAGAATATTCCAATGTACAACAACAGCTGATTCAGCATGAGAAAAAGATTGCAACAACCAAATCCTCTTATGAGAAGCTGTTAAAACAACATGAGAAGTTTCAAGAAAACTTCAAAAAGAAATCCACCAAAATTGAGAATCAAATAAATGAATTATTGGATTCTATTAAAAAGTTGGATGCCGAGAATAGTAATCTTAGATCACAAAGGACTAAGTTGGAAGCAGATATAGCCAGCCTCCAAAAACAACTTGCCGGAATTATCGTTTGTCCTAAATGTCAACATGAATTCACATTGGCTAATGATATAGATATAAACGAGGTTAAACTAAGATTGCAAGACCGAAATGGAGAGACACAAGACATTCTCCAAAATATTGAGGCTAATGAAAAACGCATTTCAGATATTACAACAAAAGGACGCGAAGCTCGTAAAGAACAGGATGAATTGAATCGTAGTAAAATAGAATGGTCGAATAAGATTACCGAGACTTGTACGGCATTGGATGAATTATCACGTAATACGTCTTATTTAACCAATAAAATGCAAACCCTCCAGCATCAAATGAATACCCTTCAGAAATCCATTGATGATGCGCGTACTAATTTATTTGATGATTCTTATGCAATATTAGATGAAGCTATTAGAAAGCAAGAATACGAAGCAAAGCAGGCCGAGTTGAATATTAACAATGCTAATGGAGCTATTCAGTCATACGAAGAATCTATTCGTGACATCGAAAACTCTTCCGAAACTGACATGATAGAATCTCTCAAAGCCAACAAGAAAAAATATGAGAAAGAATTGGTATTAGCCATTTCTGAAAAAGAAACTATTGAACGGAAATTAAATTCATATAAAGAGCAAGAAGCAACCTTTACTGAATTTAAAACCCATCTGGCTAATACTAAAATTGATGCTCTTAGTCACATAACTAACGAGTTTCTGGAGGCCATTGGTAGTGACATTCGTATTGCATTTTCCGGTTTTACAGTCTTAAAAAGCGGAAAAATCAGAGATAAGATTTCTATTTCTCTTATTCGCGATGGTGTAGATTGTGGCTCTTTTGATAAATTTTCAGAAGGTGAAAAAGCAAGAGTTAATCTGGCTAATATTTTGGCAATGCACAAACTTACCAATGTAAATTGCGATGACGATAAAGGACTAGATCTCCTGATACTTGATGAGATATTAGAAGCCACTGACGAACAAGGGCTTTCCAACATTTTTGATGCCCTCAATCAATTACAGATTACATCTTTGGTAGTCAGTCATGGAAATATAGCTGAAGGCTACCCATACAAGACTGTAGTCAATAAACTTAATGGCGTTTCATACATAGAATGATTAACGAATCAAAAAACATTAAAAATGAGTCAATAAATCAAATTACACGTGATAATGTGCTTGCATTAGATATAGCAGAGCACTGTGGATATTACTCAACCCATGAATCAGGAACATGGAATTTTACCCAAAGAAAAGGCAAAAATGCGACCGAGCAACATAAAATGTTTTATGACACACTGGTTGAATTTATCCAAAAATACAACATCAAATTGATTATCGCCGAAGATGTATGCGTTTCAAAGCATTTCATTGCAGCGCGAAAACTATCCGAATTTAGAGGCATATTATATCTGATATGCGCCCAGCTTGGACTCCCGGAACCAAAATTCATAAACGTTAGCACAGTAAAAAAATGGGCAACCGGTGACGGAAAAGCTGACAAAAAGAAGATGATTGAATATTGCATCAAACGATGGAATATTACACCAGTCGATGACAACATGGCTGATGCAACCCACATCTTCAAATATTATGTAAGAATATACAAACTTTAGACAGAAAATGAGTTACGCAAGAAACATAAGGCGTAGGCAACAAAGAGAAGGCCAGCCCCATTTAATGATGCTAGGAAGCTTGCTAGGAGATTTTTACGAATTCCTTAGTAAACAACCCCAGCCAACAGACAACGAGGTAAGAAGTAATTTTATCTCTAGTAATAATAAGTGGAAGAAGTATTGTGAAGTCCACAAATTGATGAACTCGGATCACTTGTTTGTGCTCAATGTTCAAGAGGCGTGGAAGAGACATACTCAGCAGTTACCACAGAACCCATAATAATAAGTGATGAAGTAGCTGCACGGCGAAAAGCCCTATTTGATAAATACGTAACACCGTACAACCGAATGATATACAAGTTATGTATGCGCTATACTTTTAATCCTTCTGACATAGAAGACAATTACATAGAAGTGCTTACCAACATGTATAAATATATCGAGACATATAATCCAGAGCGTTCTGTACAAACCTGGCTTCATATTGTAACCAAACGATGTGTTTTTGATTTGGATCAACGTAAAAAAAGGCATCAAGACATGTTGAGTGATGATAACGATGTGGAAACATTTTCTTCCAGTGAATCTATTGTAGATTTTGACGAAGTAAGCTCTAACGTAATGGGTATTGACAATTATCAAGAGTTATACAGCGATGATGTTTTAGCTGCATTAAAACAGTTGAAACCACAATACAGAAGCGCACTTTTGTATCAACAGGCAGGATATAAACTCAAAGAAATTGCCGAAATCGAATATCGGAACGGTGCCTTAGAATCTCGCAATATCGAAACTGTCAAAAGTCGATTATTCTTGGCGCGTCAACAACTTCAACAACTATTGACTCGTGATGGAAAAAGAAGAACGACTGACGAAACAGATTAAGACAGTATATACAGAAATAGCCAAGCGTTTGGTAGCCCCCTCCTTCTCATTCCCAGAGGGAGGGCAAGCCAAACGCCAACTATCCAAATTTATTGTCAACTTTACTCAAATTTGTGGTGGAGAATTTAATACTTCACGACTTGTAGACTATTGTGTATTCCAGCTTCATAAAAACAGGAATGCCCAATATCAACGTACATTAGCTCCAAAAACATTTGGGACTACCGCTCTTCAAAAATATCTATCAATGTCTTCCAAATCCAAGCAATATCTGGAAGACCAATGGTTATCTGAAGCCAATCTAACCAGAGCCTATCTAAATTCACTAATCTGTAAAAAAGAGCATCCTCAGTCTAAGTATATTTATATGCCATCTGAAGAATGCACTAAGAAACGGAGTATCAACACAGATATTGGGTTTCTAATATGCTCTACATCCACATTGATGTGGAGTCCATTCTCTCCAGCATGTCAAATATGCACAAATGTTGAGAAATGCAAGCAAGAAACCGCGATAAAATATCCAGAGTTATACCGAATAAGACTCGAAGAATATGGCGAAAGAAGATAACGTATTAACAGAAGATTTCTTATTTGAATTATATTACGCTTGTTTTACATACGACTATGTATGTAGCTTAGTGTGTGAATATATGCAGAAATCGTACCTGCCTGGTAGAGATTTTCAAGCATTGCAGGGGTATCTGTGCAAATACTTCGCAGAACACAAATCATCCCCTACCCTTAATATTATCAGCCAGATAGTTTCTGTCAACAGAGAGGTTTCAGCACTTTTAGAAGATATAAAAGACTGCGCCGAAGGAGTTGAGCCGGAAATTATATTGGAACAGTTTGAAAATTATCTAAGACAAGTAAAATTTCAAAAGACTTACAAAGAGATAGGTGAACTTTATGCAAAACAGGATCGTGACAAAGCAATGAAGTTGCTCCAATCATTTGCAGAATGGCAAAATGATTTCAGTTTGCGTCAAAACTCTTTTGTTGATGTAGTCGAAACCTTTGAATCCCGTTTTAGGCGTAATAGAGAAAAACACAATCAAGAGTCAAGATTTAAACCAATCACCAGATTTTATATTGATGGTCTGGATGAAATGAACGGTGGACGAGATTTACGTACTCAATTAACATGCCTCTTAGCCCCTACTGGTGTTGGGAAAAGTCATGCCGCACGTTGGATTGGAAAATGCGCCTCTCAAATAGACGGATTAAACGTACTTCATTTCCAGTTAGAAGGTTCTGAAGATGAAGTTGTGGATGCTTATGCCGCATCATTGGTTTCCTGTAATTCTTATCGTTATAGTACTGGCACACTAAAAGACCGGGAATTAGAACGAATGATACAAGAAATCAAAGCAATGTCTGGCACCCTAAAAGTCAAATCCTTTCCAAAGTTCGCTAATCAAGTGTCTACCATTGATATAAAAAATGGTATTGCTGAATACAAAAAAATCTATGGCATATCTCCAGACGTTGTTATCATAGATTCTATGGATTTGCTAACAGATTCCAGCGGACGTAGATGGTCAGAAAATGGAGAACGCCACAAACGAGTTGCTGTAGCTAATGATTTAAAGGACTTGGCAGGTGACGAAAATGTCTGGATGGTTGTGACTTATCAGGCAACTATAGAAAATAGAGAGTGGCTTAACGATGAACAAAATGTATTGACTGAATATAATTGTTCAGAAGCCAAAGGTTTGAGCAGACCAATGACTCATCTTATTACTCTTAATCAAAGCATCAATGAAATGCGCGAAAATGTCATGCGCCTAAATGTTGCAAAATCACGATTCTTCAAAAAAGGAGACCCATTTAAAATTGCTACTGATTATGATAACGAATGTTTTTATGACAGAGCAAGAACATTAAATATCAGCAAAGTTGCGTAATATGGAATTGAGTAAAGAAGAAAAAGAGTATATAATCCAAGAACTTTCTATTGAACTACATGCAAAACCGGATGGTAGCGGAAAGAACTTGATTGTTCCCCAGTGCCCCTATTGTGGGCATGAAGGGGGGAAATACGGTATATATATAGGTAAAGCAACCGAAAGGAAAAAGCCTTTTATGGCACACTGCTTTTCGTGTGGACGTTCAACCCAGACATTAGAACAATTGCTAACAGATATAGGCCGTCAGGACTTAATTATAACAGATACTTTTGATCTTGATGGAGATAAAAAAATTAATGATTTTTCTTTTCTGGAAAACGATGACAGGGAAATAGATGACTCTCTGTGTGTTGTGGAAATGCCTGAATATTATAAGCGCACTCATTTTAATCGGTATTTAAGAAAACGTGGATTTATTGAAGAAGATTACGATTTCTTTCCTGTTGGCACTACACGTAACATGAACTTCAAGTTTGATGATTATGTAATATTTCCGATTATAGACAATGGAGATATTGTTGGGTATATTTCCCGGCATATTTGGGATAAAGCTGATATTGATGAATACAACCGTAAAGCAAGTCATAATGGAAAATTCCAAATAATGCGTTATAGGAATAGCACTGAAAACGATTTTGTCAAATTATTATACAACTATGATAGTATAATTGAAGACGAAACAGATACCGTAATTCTTGTAGAAGGAGTGTTTGATGTCATTGCACTTACGCGAAAATTAAACCTGTATAATAACCCATCTGTGGCTGTTGTTGCTACGTTCGGGAAGAAAATCTCTGATACACAAATATATAAATTACAGACAAAAGGGGTTCATACAATTGTCATTGGGTATGATGGAGATGCAGTAGAAGCTATAAAGAAAACAGGTGAACAACTAAATGAATATTTTGATTGCTACGTTGCTGATATTGAGAACTCCAGTCAAGATTTTGACAGTATGGACTTTTGGGAAATATATGATACGTTCGCTTTCGGACTGAAAACTTTAACCGAATATAAATTAAACAAAATTCAAATATGAATCCTGATTTATTAAATTGGCTAGATAATAATAAGATGTGTTTCAATATCATAGATGAAGATGTTATTGAAATCACGGGCTTTGGTAAAATGTACTATGAAGATACCAGTATGATTAAGTCCATCTTCCGTACTGATGCTGACAACAACATCAAGTTCAATACAATGGAAAACATCCAAACATTACAAGAAGAAGGCATTAATTATATAGTATTTCAATTTGGAGACAACTGGTATTATTACGATACAAGAAAAGATTTTGAATTTCAAATTTTAAAGTATGTAGGCGATAGGAAGCCATTAAACCATGCCCAAGAATTTGTAAACCTAGGCATACATACCCCTTTTGAATTGCTCAATGGAAGTTTCTCGCTAACAGATTGGATAAAAAAAGCCAAATACTTAGGGCAATCCGCATTAGGTATTTGCGATTACAATACAATGGCAGCAACCCTTATTCTTCAAAAAGAATGTGAAGCTGCTGGCATTCAATGGGTGTTTGGATATTCACTTACATTCACTGATGGTATCGAAAAGATAGATGCCAAAATATACTGTCAGTCACAAGAAGGACTTCAAAATTTGCTTAGAATTCAAAAATGTATTAATGTAGATTCTGAAAATAAAATCATTGATTTACAAGATCTTCTAAAACATGGAACCGGTAATATAATTGTATTTAGCAAATACGCGTCATTTTGGTTGAAAGAAATAGGAAATAATCTTGACCGTTTTTTCGATAGTTTTGACGATTGCTTTTATCAATTAGATTTATCGGAATTCAAAGCTGAACGTATTGATATTAAAGTACTAGATGCCACAAAATGTTACTTTGACTACATATATGATACAGGCGATCTACCTCCAGTATTAATTTGTGACTGCTATTATTTGGACAAAGATGATGCAAAAAACAAAATCATCCTTAACAAAATTGCTGAAGGAGCGGCGCATGAACAAAGTGATGACCAATATTTTAAAGATTTGGATGAACATTGGACCACTATGTCTGGCTTGTTTGATGAACACAAATGGGACATAGAGGATATATTCAATTGGGCATGTGAAAATACTGTCAAGATTGCTAAAGGAGCAAAAGCAAGATATGAGATTGAACGCAACTTTATGCCTCAATATGACATGACTGACAATGAAAAATCAAAGTACGCCAACCGACATGAAATGTTTTTGGATTTGCTGGAAGATGGGTTCAACAAACTGGTCCCCAAAGGTAAAGAAGATATATATCGCAAACAATTAGATTATGAGATTTATGTATTGGAATCAACCAACAACGTAGATTACATGCTCGTACAATATGATACTGTTAATTGGGCACGCAAAAATGGAATATTAGTGGGATGCGGACGTGGTTCTGCTGGAGGATGTCTAGTTTTATACCTATTGGGAATAACACTTATAGATCCAATAAAATACGATTTGTTATTTGAACGCTTCCTTCTTCCAGAACGTGCCGGACTATACCCTTCAGATGTCACCATTATTGGAGATGACGTAGATTCCAATCAATACATCGAAGTAACATTAGAAAATCATAAAACTTATAAAATAGACAAAGACGCACAGTTACTTGTGAAACGTGCAGGAATGGATGGTCCTATTGTAGTATATGCAGATGAACTGCAAACTGACGATGATATTCAATTTGATAATCGAGATCTTTTATTTACTCTAAACGAAATTTGATTATGATTCCAATTTTAAGAAAAGTAGGATGGGATTTAAACCCTAATGACAAAGTGGTTAATGCCATCTTCAAAAGATGTGAAGCCAATAATGGCGAATGTCCATGTCACAATGATTCTGAAGACAAACGATGTCCATGCAGTTCGTATAGAGAGCATGATGTTTGTCATTGCAATTTATATGTAAAAATCGAAAAATAAAAAGGTATGGAAGATATGATTTTGACAGAAGAGATGCAAAAAATTATGAATCTCATTCATAACGATGAGAATAATGTATTCGTAACAGGTAAAGCCGGTTCTGGAAAGACTACATTTCTAAAATATCTAATTGAAAAATCCGGAAAGAATTGCATTGTAGCTGCCCCAACAGGCGTAGCAGCGATTAATGCAGGAGGCGTTACATTGCATAGTCTATTTGGCATTCCTTTTGGACCTATTACACCTTATGACCGACTGGAAAACAAATTTTCAGAATACAAGGTAGAACTATTACTCAAAATGGAATTGCTGATTATTGATGAAATAAGTATGGTACGCCCAGATATACTGGACACTATTGATCGCAAGCTAAGGTGGATTTACGAAAGCGATGAACCATTTGGCGGTGTACAGGTGGTAATGTTTGGCGATCTTTTTCAATTGCCTCCAGTAACAAAGAAACAAGAAAGAGAAATATTGTCTGACTTTTATGATGGCTTTTTCTTTTTCAACGCTTTAGTTTTCAAACGCACAGGTTTCCACATTGTAGAGCTAACAAAAATATTTAGGCAGACAGAACCAGAATTTATCAATGTACTCAACAATATTCGTAATTATCAAGTAACATCCGATGAACTGGATTTATTAAGCGAATTGAAAGACCGCAAAATCAGTAACAGTTATAATGGTGAATACATCCATATTTGTACACACAAAGCTGATGTTGAGAAAATTAATGCTGATAAGTTAGGGGAACAAGAGATACGGAACTATGATATAGTTATCAAGGACAAGTTCCCAGAATCATCTATACCATGTGATTTACATTTAAAACTTCGAGTTGGGGCAAGAGTTATGTCATTGGTTAACGACTCATTAAAGGGTTATTATAATGGTATGCTTGGAATTGTGACCGCATTAGAAGATAACGTAATTACAGTACGTATGGATAATGGCCGGACTATCAAATTTGAACGTTATACATGGAGTAATACGCAATATACATTAAAAGATAATGAGATTGTAAAAGAAGAAATTGGTTCATGTACTCAATTCCCATTAACATTGGCATGGGCTATTACCATTCATAAAAGCCAAGGACTTACATTCGATAAAATTATCATTCATGTATCACATACTTTTTGTCCTGGACAACTATATGTAGCCCTTAGCCGATGTAGAACGCTGGAAGGCATCGTTTCAGATGCTTTTATCACCAAACAAATGATTATTCCAGAATATGCTCTAATTGATTTTGAGAGGGCATACAGATCAAATGGGAATTTTTATGGAAAACGATTATAAAGGAATATATGAAAGTCATATCAATCATAAATAAAACAAGTCATGTTCCTGTACAAACGTTAGACTGTTTTGTGGACAGGGGCTATTTACAAGGAACTGGCGGTTCCCTTCCAGATGTGGATGTAGACTTCCAATCAGACCGTAGACAAGAGGTAAAAGAGTATATTGAACGCCGTTATAACCATGATGGTAAACAACGTGTGTTTTCTGCCGGAACCTTTACGACTTTAAAGTTGAAAGCAGTGCTTAAAGATGTAGCGCGTGTACATCGAGTACCGGTAAATATTGTAAATTATATCACAGCTATATTTGAAGATGACAATATGAGCTGGACAGACCTGTTTACAATGGCTGCTACTAATAAAAAGGTACATAGCTTCATAATGGAATACCCACAAGTAATTGAAGATATTCGTACTTTGATGGGACAACCTCGTTCTTCATCAGTTCATGCCTCTGCCCTACTAGTAACCCCAGATTCAAAAGATGGAAAAGATTTGGAATGCTTTGATTTTACTCCTATAAAAAAAATAGACGGTGTGTTGATTTCTGAATTTGACGGTTATTCATTAGACGAACAGGGATTACTAAAA
>ERZ772865.3469-NODE-3469-length-11906-cov-3.864568_pt1 | contig 11906 bp, 7 predicted proteins | sample MGYA00512133_ERZ772865 | MGnify/ENA primary metagenome ERZ772865 (study PRJEB29015, sample SAMEA2737722) | human gut metagenome | biome: human gut; feature: human-associated habitat; material: faeces | place: China | collected 2012 ...
TGAATTAAAGCAATGATACGTCAAATAAAAGAATGAATATGATAAAGATAGTACACATCTTTCTTCTGATCTTGTTTGTGTCCATGCCGTTAGGCGTATGGGCACAGCCACAAGAAAGACTGGTTCAAATGCAGGTCACTCCCGACCATACCAATTGGCTGTATAAACCGGGAGAAAAAGTGAAATTCAAAGTGGCGGTATTGAAATGCAATATCCCGCAGGATAATCTGGAAGTGCGCTATGAGATTTCGGAAGACATGATGAAACCTCATCAGACAGGCAAACAGCCTTTGAAGAATGAAAGGCTTGAAATTAACGCAGGGACTATGAAAAAAGAAGGGTTCCTGCGTTGCCGCGCTTTCGTCACTTGCCAAGGGCGTGAGTATGAAGGCGTGGCTACCGTCGGCTTCTCTCCTGAGAAATTGCAACCGACCACTCCGTTGCCTGCCGACTTTCTGGAATTTTGGAAAAACACCAAAGAAGCCGCAGAAAAGTGGGCATTGGAACCGATGATGACTTTACTGCCGGAAAGGTGCACAGATAAGGTGAACGTATATCATGTCTCCTTCGCGAACAATGACTATGCGTCCCGTATGTACGGCATCCTTTGTGTTCCGAAGGCTTCCGGGAAATATCCGGCGATTCTGAAAGTGCCGGGGGCAGGTATCCGTGCCTATAACGGAGAAGCCGAACGTGCCGGAAAAGGTTTTATCATTCTGGAAATCGGTATCCACGGCATTCCGGTCAACCTGTCGGGAGATGTGTATCATCGGCTTTATAACGGTGCTTTGAAGAATTACCACTCGTTCAATATGGACAATCGGGACAAGTACTATTACAAACGGGTTTATACAGGCTGTGTGAGAGCCATTGATTTCATTTACACACTTCCCGAATTTAACGGTAACCTGGCAACCTTCGGTGGAAGTCAGGGCGGTGCGCTTTCCATTGTGATTGCCGGACTCGATGATCGTGTCAAGGGATTGGTTTCTTTCTATCCAGCCTTGTGTGATATGGCGGGTTATACCCACGGTCGTGCAGGCGGTTGGCCGCATATGTTGAAGGATGAGAAGAACCGGACACCGGAAAAGATTAAAACCGTTCAGTATTTTGATGTGGTGAATTTTGCCCGACAGGTCAAAGTTCCGGGATTCTATACTTTTGGTTATAATGATATGGTTTGTCCGCCTACTACTACTTACTCCGCTTACAACGTGATTAATGCTCCGAAAGAGCTGTTTGTAGCTGAGACGACCGCTCATTATGCCTATGCCGAACAGTGGAGCGCAGCCTGGAACTGGGTAATGAATTTCCTGAAAAATAAATCGAAATAGCACGGATTACACGGATTAACGCTGTTGTTTTACCTATTCTATTCTAAAAACCGTGAAATCCGTATAATCCGTGCCTGAACTTATTATATACACTAATTATAACAACATACTTAAATGAAAACAGGTGAGAAATTAAGTCTATGTCTATTGTTGCTAATCGTTTTTGCTGGAAGCGTTGCGGCACAGGAACTGATAACGAATGTATATGGTCGCAACATCCATTCGCTGAATGGTAAATGGAATGCTATCATCGACCTGTACGACCAGGGGCAACGGATGAAAATCTATGAGAACCGGCAACCGGAAGGAAATATCGATTTCTACGAATACGCGTTTGAAGGCGGGTTGCGTCTTAATGTTCCGGGAGACTGGAACTCTCAATCGCCCGAATTGAAGTATTACGAAGGCACTGTATGGTATGCTCGTCACTTTGATGCCAAACGCTTGGCAGACAAACGCCAGTTTCTTTATTTCGGTGCTGTCAGCTATCGTTGCAAAGTCTACCTGAACGGAAAAGAGATAGCAGAGCACGAAGGCGGTTTTACTCCTTTCCAAGTGGAAGTGACAGACCTGTTGAAAGACGGTGACAACTTCCTGGCGGTAGAAGTGAACAACCGCCGTACCAAAGACGCCATTCCCGCTATGGCATTCGATTGGTGGAACTATGGCGGCATCACAAGAGATGTGCTGTTGGTGAAAACTCCCCGGACATTTATAGAAGATTATTTTATCCAACTGGATAAAAATGCTCCCGACCGGATAATTGTCCGTGTGCGTCTTTCTGATAAAAAAGCAGGTGAGAAAGTAACAGTTGCCATCCCCGAACTCAAAATCAACGCGGAGCTTACCACCGATGCAGAAGGAAAGGCGGAAACCGTATTGAATGCGAAGAAGCTGCAACGTTGGTCGCCGGAAGAACCGAAACTCTATGGCGTGACTGTATCTTCAAGTGCCGACCGCGTGGAAGAGCAAATAGGCTTCCGCAATATCACCGTGAAAGGAACTGATATTTACCTGAACGGGAAGCCGACATTTATGTGCTGTATCTCTTTCCACGAAGAAATCCCGCAACGTATGGGGCGTGCTTTCTCGGAAGCCGATGCAGCCATGTTGCTGAATGAAGCGAAAGCGCTTGGCGTGAACATGATTCGCCTGGCTCATTATCCGCAGAATGAGTACACGGTACGCTTGGCGGAAAAGATGGGCTTCCTTCTCTGGCAGGAGATTCCTATTTGGCAAGGCATTGACTTTACAGACGATGATACCCGTAAGAAAGCGCAGAGGATGCTTTCTGAAATGATTAAGCGCGATCAAAACCGCTGCGCAGTAGGTTATTGGGGGGTTGCCAATGAAACACAGCCTTCCAAAGAACGGAATGAATTCCTTACTTCCTTGCTCGAAACGGGAAAGCAGCTGGACACTACCCGCCTGTATGTTGCCGCTTTCGACCTTGTGCACTTCAATAGCGAAAAACAGCGTTTTGTAATGGAAGATTCTTTTACTTCCCAACTGGACGTCGTAGCTATCAATAAATATATGGGCTGGTATCATCCGTGGCCTGTAGAGCCGAAAGACGCCATATGGGAAGTAGTGACGGACAAACCGTTGATTATCTCGGAATTTGGCGGCGAAGCATTGTACGGTCAGTCCGGTGATGAGAATGTGGTCAGCTCCTGGAGTGAGGAATATCAGGCACGTCTGTATAGGGATAATATCCGTATGTTCGACAATATCCCGAACCTGCGTGGTGTATCTCCCTGGATTCTGTTCGACTTCCGTTCGCCGTTCCGTTTCCACCCCACCAATCAGGATGGCTGGAACCGCAAAGGACTCATATCCGACCAGGGTATGCGTAAGAAAGCGTGGTATCTGATGAGAGATTATTACATGAAAAAGAGAAATAACCGATAAGTTTAGCTATATTTGAATGTGATGAAGCAATATAAGATTGTAGTGATTTGTATGTGCATACTGCTCCTTCTTGCCGGAGGAGCGTATGCGCAGCAAAAAACGGTCAGGATACTTGCCATCGGCAACAGCTTCTCCCAAGATGCCGTGGAGCAATATCTGCATGAACTTGCCGAAGCCGAAGGCATTTCAACCATAATCGGCAATATGTTTATTGGCGGCTGTTCTCTAGAACGTCATGTGAAAAATGCCCGTGACAATGCTCCTGCCTATGCCTACCGGAAAATCGGTACGGATGGAAAGAAACGGGAAAAGGGCAAGATGTCTTTGGAAACGGTGTTGGCAGATGAAGACTGGGATTACGTCAGCCTGCAACAGGCAAGTCCTTTTTCGGGAATGTACGAGACGTATGAAGCCTCTTTGCCGGAACTTATAGAATATGTAAAAGCACGCCTTCCAAAGAAAACAAAGCTGATGCTGCACCAAACCTGGGCATATGCGTCTACTTCCAAGCATAGTGGATTTAAAAACTACAACTGCAATCAACTGACCATGTATCAGGCCATTGCCGATGCAGTGAAGAAGGCGGCTAAGGTGAATAAGATAAAGATTGTCATCCCTTCGGGCACTGCTATACAGAATGCCCGTACTTCTTTTATCGGCGACCATCTGAACAGGGACGGCTATCATCTGGATGTGAAGGTTGGACGTTATACCGCTGCCTGCACCTGGTTCGAACGAATCTTCAAACACAATGTAGTCGGGAATCCTTATGCTCCGGAAGGGCTGGATGAGGCGCGGAAAGCTGTTGCCCAGAAAGCTGCCCATGCAGCAGTAAAGCATCCGTATAAAGTGACTGACCTGTTTATTACTAACTAACCGACGAAAATACAAATGAGAAAAAAAGCATTAGTTTACGGAATCTGTTTGCTGGGTACGGTATGTACCCTTTCAGCAAAGGATAAAAAAGGGGGTGCATTATATAAAGACGCAAAGGCTCCGATTGAGAAACGCGTAGACGACTTGTTATCCCGCATGACTCTGGAAGAGAAAGTGATGCAGTTGAACCAATATACCTTGGGACGGAACAACAACGTGAATAATGTAGGCGAAGAGGTAAAGAAAGTGCCGGCGGAAATCGGTTCTCTGATTTACTTCGAGACAAATCCCGAACTGCGTAATAATATGCAGAAGAAAGCGATGGAGGAATCCCGCCTGGGTATTCCTATTATTTTCGGTTATGACGCGATTCATGGATTCCGTACCGTGTATCCTATTTCGTTGGCGCAAGCTTGTTCCTGGAATCCGGATTTGGTGGAACAGGCGTGTGCTGTATCTGCGCAGGAAGCCCGTATGTCGGGAGTGGACTGGACGTTCTCGCCGATGATTGACGTAGCACGTGACCCTCGTTGGGGACGTGTGGCGGAAGGCTATGGCGAAGACCCTTATGCGAACGGAGTGTTCGGCGCAGCTTCTGTCAGAGGGTATCAAGGTGATAATATGTCGGCAGAAAACCGTGTGGCAGCTTGTCTGAAACATTATGTAGGCTACGGGGCATCCGAAGCCGGGCGTGATTATGTTTATACCGAAATCTCCAAACAAACTCTTTGGGATACTTATCTGCTCCCTTATGAAATGGGGGTGAAAGCCGGTGCGGCAACTCTGATGAGTTCTTTTAATGATATCAGCGGTGTACCGGGTTCGGCAAACCCTTATACTATGACCGAGATATTAAAGAACCGTTGGAGACATGACGGTTTTATCGTTTCCGACTGGGGAGCTATCGAACAGTTAAAAAATCAGGGATTGGCAGCAACCAAAAAGGAAGCAGCCCGGTATGCGTTTACCGCCGGTCTTGAAATGGATATGATGTCTCATGCTTATGACCGTCATTTGCAGGAGTTGGTAGAAGAAGGCAAGGTATCAATGGCTCAAGTGGATGAAGCTGTCCGCCGTGTCCTACTTCTGAAATTCCGTCTCGGCTTGTTCGAACGTCCTTATACTCCCGCTACAACAGAGAAAGAACGTTTCTTCCGTCCGAAAAGCATGGATATTGCTGCCCGGCTTGCGGCAGAATCCATGGTATTGCTGAAAAACGAAAACAACGTTTTACCACTGACAGATAAAAAGAAGATTGCCGTGATAGGTCCTATGGCAAAAAATGGCTGGGACTTGTTAGGCTCCTGGCGTGGTCACGGAAAGGATACCGATGTGGCAATGCTTTATGATGGTCTGGCTGCTGAATTTGCAGGAAAAGCCGAACTGCGTTACGCATTAGGCTGCAATACACAAGGAGATAACCGCGAAGGATTTGCAGAAGCATTGGAAGCTGCACGCTGGTCTGATGTTGTTGTTCTTTGCTTGGGCGAGATGATGACTTGGAGCGGAGAGAATGCTTCCCGTTCTTCCATCGCACTACCACAGATGCAGGAAGAACTGGCAAAAGAACTGAAGAAAGTCGGCAAGCCTGTCGTACTGATATTGGTCAACGGTCGTCCGTTGGAATTGAACCGTCTGGAACCGGTTTCTGATGCCATACTGGAAATCTGGCAGCCGGGTGTGAATGGCGCACTGCCGATGGCGGGAATATTGTCCGGACGTATTAATCCTTCCGGTAAACTTGCCATGACCTTCCCTTATTCGACGGGGCAGATTCCTATTTATTATAACCGCCGTAAGAGCGGACGTGGACATCAGGGATTTTATAAAGATATCACAAGTGACCCGTTATATCCTTTCGGTCACGGACTGAGCTACACAGAATTCATGCCGGGCGGGTATCTCCGCCATTGGCATCGACAGCGCGGGCAACGTTCGGGCATGGATTAAGTTATACCGAATTTAAGTATGGCACTGTTACCCCTTCTGCCACTAAAGTGAAGCGTGGCGAGAAGCTCTCGGCGGAAGTGACTGTCACCAATATCGGTGCCCGTGACGGAGCAGAAACTGTCCACTGGTTTATTTCCGACCCGTATTGCTCGATTACCCGTCCTGTAAAAGAACTGAAACACTTTGAAAAGCAGCTTATCAAAGCCGGAGAAACGAAAACTTTCCGTTTCGACATAGACCTGGAACGTGATTTCGGATTTGTCAATGAGGACGGTAAACGATTCCTCGAAACCGGAGAATACAATATTCACGTACTGGGACAGACCGTTAAAATAGAATTGATAGACTAAAACACATGATCACCATGAAAAAGAAAACAGGCATTATCGGTTTATGTATGCTCGCATGCAGCATCTTGACCCATGCACAGACAATTACTCCTCAAGTAGAACAACGCGCGAAGGAGATTGTATCCAAAATGACTTTGCAAGAGAAAATAGAGTATATCTCCGGATATACCAGCTTTTCCCTGCGTGCCATTCCCCGTTTGGGAATTCCTGAAATACGTCTTGCCGACGGCCCGCAGGGAATCCGTAACCATGCTCCTAAAAGCACCCTTTATCCGTCCGGTATCCTTTCCGCTTCTACCTGGAACCGTGACTTGCTTTATAAGTTAGGGCAAGGCTTGGGGCAGGACGCCAAGGCAAGAGGCGTTAATATCCTGCTTGGGCCGGGCGTGAATATCTATCGCGCTCCGTTGTGCGGCCGTAACTTTGAATATTTCGGTGAAGACCCTTACTTGACGGGTGAGACAGCCAAGCAATATATTCTTGGCGTGCAATCGGAAGGAGTCATTGCGACCATCAAGCACTTTGCCGCCAACAACCAGGAGTGGAGCCGCCATCATGCGAGTTCGGACATAGACGAGCGTACTTTGCATGAGATTTATTTCCCGGCTTTCCGCAAGGCTGTACAGGAAGCGAACGTGAGTGCTGTGATGAACAGCTACAATCTCCTGAACGGTGTCCATGCCACTGAACACAAATGGCTGAATATTGATGTCTTACGCAATCTTTGGGGCTTCAAAGGTATTCTGATGTCGGACTGGACTTCGGTATATTCCGCTATCGGAGCAGCTAACGCCGGACTTGACCTCGAAATGCCCAAAGGGCGTTTCATGAATGCCGACAATCTTATCCCCGCTATCAAAACAGGCACGGTGACCGAAGAAACCATTAACCTGAAAGTACAACATATCCTGCAGACTTTAATAGCTTATGGAATGTTGGATAAGGAACAGAAAGACAGTAATATTCCGTTGGATAATCCATTCTCTCGCCAGACAGCTTTAGAACTGGCACGCGAGGGAGTAGTATTGTTGAAGAATGAAGCAAACTTGCTCCCGTTGAAAGGAAAAACAGCCGTAATGGGTCCTAATGCAGATTTGATACCTACCGGTGGCGGCAGTGGTTTTGTCACTCCTTTTTCTACCATTTCAGTGGCTCAAGGCTTGAAAGAACTGAAGAAAAAGAATCTGGTATTATTGACGGATGATGTGATTTATGAAGATATTATCAATGAGTTTTATACTGACGTCAATCGTCAGGTGAAAGGCTTCAAGGCTGAATACTTTAAGAACAAGACGCTTTCGGGACAGCCGGAAGTAATACGCACGGAATCCTCTGTTGATTATGACTGGGGATATGGAGCACCTTTGGACGGCTTTCCGACAGATGGCTTCTCTGTCCGTTGGACAGCCTGCTACATGCCACAAACTGATGGTCAGTTGAAACTTCATATCGGTGGTGATGACGGTTATCGTCTGTTTGTGAATGACAAGCATATTACGGGAGATTGGGGAAATCATTCATACTCTAGCCGTGAAGTTGAACTGCCGGTTGAGGGTGGTAAGGAATACCGTTTCCGGATTGAATTCTTTGATAATATTTCTTCGGGCATCATTCGTTTTAATGCTTATAGCCTTAATGAGATGAAACTTCGTCAAGGATTGGCAAAGGTGGATAATGTTGTGTTCTGCACAGGTTTCAATAGTAATACCGAAGGCGAAGGCTTTGACCGTCCGTTTGCTTTGCTTCGGTATCAGGAATTGTTTATCAAAAAGATTGCCTCTATGCACCCTAATGTCGTGGTTGTGCTGAACGCCGGTGGCGGTGTGGATTTCACAGGTTGGTATGATGCCGCAAAAGCTATTCTTATGGCTTGGTATCCTGGACAGGAAGGCGGACAAGCGATAGCTGAAATCCTGACCGGCAAGATTTCTCCAAGCGGAAAGCTACCGATTTCTATCGAGCGGAAATGGGACGATAATCCGGTGCACGGCAGTTATTACGAGAACTTAAAGGCAGAGATTAAACGTGTAGATTATTCCGAAGGTGTTTTTGTCGGTTATCGTGGATACGACCGTTCGGGAAAAGAACCTTTCTATCCGTTTGGCTACGGTTTGTCCTATACTACTTTCGCTTATAGTAATATAGCTGCGGAGAAAACGGGTGAGCATCAGGTTACCGTTAGCTTTGATCTCGAGAATACAGGGAAGATGGATGCCTCGGAAGTGGCACAAGTGTATGTACATGATGTACAGTCCTCTGTCCCCCGTCCCTTGAAAGAATTGAAAGGATATGAAAAGGTTTTCTTGCAGAAAGGGGAGAAGAAGCGGATTTCTGTTGTGCTGAATGAGGATGCATTCGCTTATTACGATATGAATCAGCACCGCTTTGTAGTGGAAAAAGGCAAGTTTGAGATTCTTGTAGGGCCGGCTTCTAATCAATTACCTTTGAAAGCTACAGTTGAACTTTCCGGTTCATACTCGTTCTAATTTCCTCGTAAAGTCACATTTGATCTGTCTTAAAACAGGCTTATTTGATAAGAAAAACAAAAGAGGACAGTAATAGAACCTCATCTCCCCAAAAAGATGGGTTATCTTGGAAAATGACAAAGGCGTAGAAAGAGAATTACTTCTCAATCTACGCCTTTATCTTTCTACGGATAGTGTGATTATTTTACTTCCCAAATGTCATTAGTCATCAAAAGCTCCTCGAAATTATGGTATTTCTTTTTGCTTTTTACTTCTTCGATTTGTGCTTCTACTGCATCATTATAAGTTGGAGCGTCTACATCGCGGATGACACCAAGTGCGATGGGGAAGTCAGGACCTTCCATCAAGGCGAGTTTTAACTGGAGTGTGTTGTCCAGGCAGTGTGCATCATGTATCAGAATATCTCTTTCTGTGATACCGTTCTCGCCTAGTTTCACAACTTTCAGCCCAAAACCTTCCTGCATTAATCCGAACTCCTTGTTTTCACCGAATAACATCGGTTTGCCATGTTCCAAATAAATTGCATTTTTTGCACGCCCTTCCTTGTTATATACGGAGTTGTGTGTACCATCATTGAAGATGACGCAGTTCTGTAAAATCTCGCAGACAGCAGTGCCCTTATGATTATAGGCAGCTTTCAATATATCTATTGTACCGGGAGCGTCTGTGGCAACAGCACGTGCGAAAAAATGTCCGCGTGCGCCAAAACATAGTTCAGCCGGATTGAACGGGTCTTCTACGGTGCCGTAGGGAGAAGACTTGCTGACAAAACCACGCGGTGAAGTGGGTGAGTATTGTCCTTTAGTCAGACCATAGATACGGTTGTTGAGCAAGATCATGTTGATGTCGATATTGCGTCGGTTGGCATGAATGAAATGGTTACCTCCGATAGCAAGACCGTCACCGTCACCGCTTACCTGCCATACGGTTAGTTTGGGATTGGCGACTTTGCACCCTGTCGCGATAGCGGCAGCACGACCGTGAATTGTATTCATACCGTATGTATTCATATAGTGAGGAAGGCGGCTGGAACAACCGATACCGGAAATTACTGCCGTATCCCATGGAGCGACACCGATTTCTGCCATAGCCTTGTGTAACGAAGCCAGGAAAAAGTGGTCACCACATCCCGGACACCAGCGTGGCTGTCCTTTTTTAAAGTCTTTAGCTGTATATTCGCTCATAATTTCTTGATTTTACTTGTTGATAATCTCAGTGAATGCATTGACTAGTTCATTGACAACAAAGGGCTGTCCTTTCACTTGGTTGAACTGATAAGGAACGAAATCGTCCACCTTCATACGGAGATATCCGGCAAACTGTCCCATATTTTGCTCGGCTACCACCACTTTTTTGTATTTCTTCATCAAGGCTGCCGTATTCTTTGGAAGAGGATTGATGAACTTAAAGTGTGCTAATGCTACTTTTTTACCATTAGCACGGAGTTCGTCCATAGCGGCGTGTAAATGTCCATAAGTACCTCCGAAACCTACAATCAGCAATTCGGCATCTTCCTTGTCGCCTTCAACTTCTACGTCAGGTACTTCGATATTGGCAATTTTCTGCTGGCGTAACCGCGTCATCAAGTCATGGTTTTCCGGATCAGTTGAGATAGCTCCTGTCTTGTTGTCTTTTTCAAGACCTCCTAATACATGAGTGAATCCTTCTGTACCCGGAACTGCCCAATAACGAACGCCTGTCTGCGGGTCCCGTTGATACGGTGTCCAGGTTTCAGACATTTCCGGGCGTACGTAAGGAGGATTGATAGCAGGATAATCAGCCAATTTAGGCAATTTCCATGCACCAGAACCATTGGCAACAAATGCGTCTGTCAACAATACGACCGGAGTCATGTGTTCCAAAGCGATCTTAGCAGCCATATAGGCTGAGTCAAAACAGTCTGTAGGGGATGTCGCAGCAATGACAGGCATAGGGCTTTCACCGTTACGACCGAAGAGAACTTGCAACAGGTCTGTTTGTTCCGATTTGGTCGGTAGACCGGTAGCGGGACCGCCACGTTGTACATCCAATACGACCAATGGCAATTCCATGATAACGGCCAAGTTCATGGCTTCTGATTTCAAACAGATACCAGGTCCTGAAGTGGAAGTAACAGCTAATGCACCGGCGTATGAAGCACCGATAGCAGAAGCACAACCGGCAATCTCATCTTCACATTGCACGGTGGTTACGCCCAATGATTTATGTTTTGAGAGTTCATGCAGTACATCTGTTGCAGGAGTGATAGGGTAAGACCCTAAATAGAGTTTCAGTCCGGCTTTCTCTGCAGCTGCGATGAATCCGTATGCAGTCGCTTTATTTCCGGTGATATCCATATATTTTCCGGGAACGGCTGCTTTACTTTCAATCTTATATGTATGTGCTACGGAAGCGTGTGTGTTGTGTCCGTAGTCATATCCGGCACGAACTACTTTGATATTTGCTTCCGCTATTTCCGGTTTCTTGGAGAATTTCTCGCGGATAAAGTCTTCCGCTATGTTAAGGTCGCGGTTGAACAACCAGCATACTAGTCCTACGGCAAACATATTACGGCATTTCAGCATAGACTTATTATCCATTCCCGTATCTGCCAAACAGTCTTTTACCATCTGCGAGATAGGTGCTGCAATCACGTCCTGCTTGATACCCATTTCTTCAATAGGATTATCGGTGGTGAATGCCGCTTTATCTAAATCTGATTTTTGAAAGGCGTCTGTGTCGATGATGATACAGGCGGTGGATTTTGCGAATTTATATTGTGTTTTCAATGCGGCGGCATTCATAGCTACCAATACGTCGCATTTGTCTCCCGGAGTATAAACTTTTTCTGCACCGATGTGTACCTGAAAACCGGAAACACCGGTTAGCGAACCTTGCGGTGCGCGGATGTCTGCCGGATAGTCGGGGAATGTACTGATGTCATTGCCAATCGTAGCCGACACGGTCGAGAAGATGTTGCCGGCCAACTGCATACCGTCACCGGAGTCGCCGGAGAAACG
>ERZ772865.3482-NODE-3482-length-11879-cov-133.550660_pt1 | contig 11879 bp, 10 predicted proteins | sample MGYA00512133_ERZ772865 | MGnify/ENA primary metagenome ERZ772865 (study PRJEB29015, sample SAMEA2737722) | human gut metagenome | biome: human gut; feature: human-associated habitat; material: faeces | place: China | collected 2012 ...
CTTGACAGACTGAACTTCTTCCAAAGCGCCAACTTCGAGTCCGCAAGAGGTCAACGCGTCCGCAGTCTCCTGTGGTGTCAAATCGAAATCGACGTATTCTTTAAGCCATTTGTATGAAACGTTCATTATAATGATTTTTTATTTTATTTCTATTTTGAAAAACCCGAAGAAACATCATTCGGGCTATGCATGTTCTAAAACTCTGCAAAAATACAAAAAAAAATGCATATAAACAAATAACATTCGCCATTTTTGCACTATTTAAAATAAATACATGCAAAAATGGCGAATGCCTTGATTTTTATTCGAAAACTTCGTCGATACTGCCAGCTCCTACTTCCTCAAAGTCATCCTGTTCGGCAGCCTTGCGGGAACAAGGATTGTAGTCTTCCGGCAAATCGAACTTGATAGCAGGACTGATACCCAGCGACGGGTCGGCATAAACCTTCTTCATGAATATCGCCCAGATAGGCAAAGCCATGGTAGCGCCCTGACCCATACTCATGGAATCGAAGTGGATATCACGCTCCTCACCACCTACCCAGCAGCCACTTACGAGTTGTGGAGTAAAGCCGATAAACCAACCATCGCTGTTATTATTGGTAGTACCGGTCTTGGCGCCAATCTGCCCTTCCAGGTTATAACGGTAGCGCAGTCTTCCTGCCGTACCATTATCCACAACGCCCATCAGCATGGTAAGCATCTTCATGGCATTATCGGCACTGATCACCTCGTTCATACGTGGCTGGAAGGTAGCAATCGTATTACCTTCATTATCCTCGATACGGCTCACAAACATTGGAGCAGTACGGATGCCGTGGTTGGCAAATACGGTATAAGCGCTCACCATCTCGCTGACACTTACCTCACATGGTCCCAGACAGAGACTCATGGATGCATGGATATCAGGACTGTTGATGCCGAAGTCGCGCAACATCTGTACGAACTGCTGCGGATTGAGCTTACTCATCAGATAAGCACTCACCCAGTTGCTACTCTGTGCCAATCCCCAACTCAGCGGTACCATCTGTCCGGCACGTGAATGGTTGGCATTGCGAGGTGTCCACGGACGACCTGCCACCATATAGGTCTGCTGACGGTTAGGCGCCAGATCGCAAGGCTGGAAGCCGTTAGACATCGCCAGACTGTAAAGAAATGGCTTGATGGTAGAACCCACCTGCCGGCGTCCCAGACTCACCATATCATACATGAAATGAGTATAATCCAATCCACCCACATACGCCTTCACAGCACCCGTTTTAGGATCCATGCTCATAAAACCGCTACGCAGAAAACTCTTGTAATAACGGATAGAATCGAGCGGACTCATCAGCGTATCAATATCACCATGATAGGTAAATACGGTCATTTCCTGCTTCTTGCGGAATGCCGCCTTGATTTCATCCTCAGAATATCCCGCAGCCTTCATCGTACGGTAACGCTCACTCTGGGTGATACTGCGGTTCAGTATACTCTTAATCTGTTTCGGTGTCAGCTTATCGCTATATGGCGAGCTTGGTTTGCGGGCGATCTCCGCACTGAAGCGAGGCTGCAGATAGCGGGCTACATGCTGATACATAGCCTCTTCCGCATACTGCTGTATACGGCTATCGATAGTTGTAAACACCTTCAGTCCATCACTGTATACATTATATGGCGAACCATCCTTCTTATAGTTCTTGTTGCACCATCCATAGAGCGGATCATTCTCCCACTGGGTAGAATCCACCACAAACTGGGCACGGTTCCAGGATGGATAATCACTGCGCTCCGGACGCTTAGCCATCATATACTGGCGAAGGAACTCACGCAGATAAGTAGCCGAACCATCCTTATGGTCGGTACGGTGGAAATTGAGTGTCAGCGGCTCAGCAGCATACTGGCTATACTCGCTCCGGCTCAGATATCCCGCCTTCACCATCTGCGAAAGAACCACATTTCTGCGCTCCCTCGCTCTCTCCGGATAGCGAACCGGATTGAAGAGCGACGGATTCTTGCACAGTCCGATGAGCGTTGCCGACTCACAGAGGGTCAGATTCTTCGGTTCCTTATTAAAATAGGTATTGGCCGCCGTCTTGATTCCTACAGCATTGTGCAGGAAATCGAAGTAATTGAGATAGAGAGCCAGAATCTCCTCTTTGGTATAATAGCGCTCCAGCTTCACCGCAATCACCCACTCTATCGGCTTCTGCAACAATCGTTCCATTGTACTGCCTGCCTTCTCAGAATAAAGCTGCTTGGCGAGCTGCTGCGTGATGGTACTTCCACCACCCGCATTAGTCTGTCCCAGAATACCACGCTTGACGATGGCACGTCCCAGTGCACGGAAGTCGATACCTGAATGCTCATAGAATCGCTCATCCTCAGTAGCCACCAGTGCCTTTATTAAATAAGGTGACATTTTCTTGTAAGGAATCACGATACGGTTCTCCTTGTTCAGGTTCCACGTACCAAGCACCTTGCCATCGGCAGAGTAAACCTGGGTGGCAAATCTGTTGATAGGATTCTGCAGATCCTCGATGTCGGGCATGTAGCCAATCATTCCAAACCAGATGGCAACAAAGGCAAGAACTACCGTGAGTATTCCGGTGCCGAAAACAGCCCATAAAATATGTATAAATCGCTTTCTCATCACTATTTCTTTAAATATTTGTGCAAAATTACATAAAAGTTTTGACTTATCGCACATAAATCAGATTTTTTATGTAACTTTGGGGGCGATTTTAGAACATTCAATCATATTTCAAATGGAAAAACATAATTTTGTGACCATTGCAGACCTTTCCAAGGAAAAAATCATGTACCTCCTGGAAATGGCGCAAGAGTTCGAAAAGCACCCGAACAGGGAGTTGTTGAAGGGAAAGGTCGTAGCGACCCTTTTCTTCGAGCCATCTACTCGTACCCAACTCAGTTTCCAAACCGCTGCCAACCGTCTTGGTGCCCGTGTCATTGGTTTCTCTGATGCCAAGACATCCAGCACCACCAAGGGTGAGACCCTCAAGGATACCATCCTGATGGTAAGCAACTATGCCGATGTAATCGCCATGCGCCATTTCATCGAGGGAGCAGCCCAGTATGCCAGTGAGGTAGCACCAGTGCCTATCGTAAATGCAGGCGACGGCGCTCACATGCATCCTTCACAGTGCCTGCTCGACCTCTACTCTATCTACAAGACCCAGGGTACCCTGGAGAACTTAAACATCTATCTTGTGGGTGACCTCAAATATGGCCGCACCGTTCACTCACTTATCACAGCTATGCGCCACTTCAATCCTACCTTCCATTTCATCGCACCTAAGGAACTCGCCATGCCAGAAGAGTATAAACTCTACTGCAAGGAGCACAACATCAAATATGTTGAGCACGAGGACTTTAACGAAGATGTGATTGCAGGTGCCGACATCCTCTACATGACCCGTGTACAGAAGGAGCGTTTCAGCGACCTGATGGAGTATGAACGCGTAAAGAACGTGTATATCCTGAAGCGCGACATGCTCTGCAAGGCGAAGGAAAACATGAAGATTATGCATCCGCTGCCACGCGTGAACGAGATTGCTTACGATGTAGATGATGATCCACATGCATACTATATCCAGCAGGCTCAGAACGGTCTCTATGCACGTGAGGCTATCTTCTGCCACTGCCTCGGCATTTCGCTCGATGATGTGAAGAACGATAAGACCATTATTGGGTAGTGTTTAGTGATTATTAATTAGTGATTAATTATTAGTGATTAATTATGGCAAACAATAAAAGTCAATTAGTGGTTGCGGCTATCGAGAACGGTACCGTAATCGACCATATACCAGCCGAAAAGACCTATCAGGTAGTAAATCTGCTCCAGTTGGAGAAGATGGAGACTCCTGTTACTATCGGCTACAACCTGCCAAGCAAGAAGATTGGCAAGAAGGGCATCATCAAGGTTGCCAACAAGTATTTTACCGATGAGGAAATCAACCGACTCTCTGTCGTTGCGCCTAACATCGGACTAAGTATCATCAAAGACTACGAAATCGTAGAGAAGAAGACTGTCAAGACTCCTGATACGCTGAAAGGCATCGTAAAGTGCAACAACCCTAAGTGCATCACCAACAACGAGCCTATGCAGACCCTCTTCCATACCGTAGACAAAGTGCTCGGTATCGTACGTTGCCACTACTGCGACAAAGAGCAGCAATTGGGCAAAGTAGAGCTCTGCAAATAATAAAAACAGGTAGTTTATAACAAAAAGTAAGCAATATCACTCAAAATGTTACGATTTATTTGGTAGTTTGAGAGATATTGCTTATTTTTGCATCCGATTTCATTAAACATCAACCATAAAAAGTAAAGGGAAATGGTAAAAGATCAAGAGATTTTCGACTTAATCGAAAGAGAACATCAGCGCCAGCTGAAGGGTATGGAGCTTATCGCTTCTGAGAATTTCGTGAGTGACGAGGTGATGAACGCTATGGGTTCTTACCTTACTAACAAGTATGCCGAGGGTCTGCCAGGCAAGCGTTATTATGGCGGATGCCAGGTAGTTGACATCGTAGAGAACCTCGCCATCGAGCGTGTAAAGAAGGTGTTCGGTGCTGAGTATGCCAACGTACAGCCTCACTCTGGTGCACAGGCTAACGCTGCTGTTCTGCTTGCCGTATTGAAGCCAGGTGATACCTTCATGGGCTTGAACCTCGACCACGGCGGCCACCTCTCTCATGGTAGCCACGTCAATACATCCGGTATTCTCTACAACCCTATCGGTTACAACCTGAACAAGGAAACAGGCCGTGTAGACTACGACGAGATGGAGAAACTGGCTCTTGAGCACAAACCAAAACTGATTATCGGTGGTGGTAGCGCTTACAGCCGCGAGTGGGATTACGCCCGCATGCGCAAAATTGCCGATGAGGTAGGCGCTCTCCTCATGATTGATATGGCTCACCCTGCAGGTCTGATTGCAGCCGGTCTGCTCGACAACCCATTGAAGTATGCGCACATCGTTACTTCTACTACTCACAAGACCCTTCGTGGTCCTCGTGGCGGCATCATCCTGATGGGCAAAGATTTTGACAACCCATGGGGTTTGACTACCAAGAAGGGCGAGGTTAAGAAGATGAGCATGCTCTTGAATTCTGCCGTATTCCCAGGTCAGCAGGGTGGTCCGCTGGAGCACGTCATCGCTGCCAAGGCAGTAGCCTTCAATGAGAATCTGCAGCCTTCATGGAAGGAGTATGCAGCTCAGGTAAAGAAGAATGCTGCCGTACTCGCAGATGACCTCATCGGTCGCGGATTCGGTATCGTGAGCGGTGGTACAGACAACCATTCTATGCTCGTAGACCTCCGAAGTAAATATCCAGATCTTACAGGTAAAGTTGCTGAGAATGCGCTGGTTGCAGCCGACATCACAGTCAACAAGAACATGGTTCCATTCGACAGCCGTTCTGCCTTCCAGACATCAGGTATCCGCCTGGGTACAGCAGCCATGACCACACGTGGCGCCAAGGAAGACATGATGCACCTCATTGCCGAACTCATCGAGGAGGTTCTGAATGCTCCTGAGGACGAGAAGGTCATTGCTCGCGTTCGCGAAAAGGTGAATGCTACAATGAAGGATTACCCTCTCTTCGCATACTAATCGTTACGGATAAATATAATTACAAACTGCGGGCCTTCCGTCCGCAGTTTTTTGTTTCATTTAATAATAATAAAGAAAAGAAAAAATTTATGAAAAAGATGAAAAGCCTACTGCTCATGGCACTTGCGTTGCTCCCTGCGAGCAAAACTTTAGCACAGACCAACGCCCAAGTTTTCTACGACTTCGGCAGTGACCGCAAGTTTGTTACCCTCACACTCGAAATGTTCAAGCAGGACAAATGGGGTAACACCTATTTCTTTGTAGACCACGACTTCAATTACGACAAAATGGACACCAGCAGTCCAAACGTGGCACAGGGTGGAACCTACACAGAGATTTCACGTGCATTGAACTTCTGGCAGAACAGCCCAATGAAGAACTGGAGCCTCCACGTAGAGTATAATGGTGGTATTACCAAGAACTACCCTATCAACAATGCCTGGCTCTTCGGTGTGGAGTATTTCATGCACGACAAGAGTTTCAAGAACACCTTGACACTTCAGGCTCTCTACAAGACTATCCGCAAGACCGACCAGAACGTGCCAATGCAGTTTACTGCTGTTTGGGGATGCAAAGACATCTTTGGATTAAAGGGATTGAACTTTAGCGGTTTCGCAGATTTCTGGTGGGAGGACCACAGTTCTTTCCTGGATAAGGATGGCGACCCGAAGCTCGACAAGGATGGCAACATCGATTACAAAGCTGAGCACACCGTCTTCACCACTGAGCCACAGCTCTGGTACAATGTAGGTCAGCACTTCGGCTGCGAGAACCTGAGCGTAGGTAGCGAGGTAGAAATCAGCCACAACTTCGGCAGCAATGCCGGCTGGATGGTTCGCCCTTGCCTCGGTGTAAAGTGGGACTTCTAATTACGAATTTCTTAGCTGCGGAAAATTTTCAAAAATTCATTTTGAAAATTTTCCGCACTAATTCTTAACCACTTTATATTCTGTTTTTCAACAACTTACGTTACTTTCTTACAGTCAATCCGCCATCAGAAATTCCTCCGATTCCGCCTTTTTTCTTATTGTACTGACGGGTTACACCACTCAAGTTAACTCCGCCAACACCCTCGGATGTAGCGTTTACACTCTGGCAGTCAACCTTGGCTTTCACACTGCCCACGCCGTCGTTCTTGATAATCAGACTGCCGCCCTTAAACATTCCCAGATTAACAGAGCCTACGCCCTCATTATCCAGTTTCACACTTTCCATCTCAATCTTAGAGATTTTCACCGAGCCTACGCCTTCGTTATCAATGTTCATATCATCTCCAGCCACATCATCGATATTTACCGAGCCAACACCCTCGTTGGTTACCTCCAGTTTGTTGGCAAGAATCTTCCCAATCTTGATAGAGCCTACACCCTCGTTATCGATTTTCAGGCGGTCGCTATTAATCGTCTTGGCATAGAAAGACCCCACGCCTTCCTGTGCAATCTTCACCAGGTCAGGACTGGTGATATAAATCTTGAGTCTATTCTTTTCAGAGTTACACGCGGCAGGCACCTTGAGTTTTCCGTTGAGTCCAATCTTCACCTCGCCGTCACGATAAACCACCTTGAGTTTCTCCTTGAGTTTCTGTACGAACTCAGCATCCTTGATGGCAGAGTAATCCAATCGAACGCTGCATTCATCGCCATTGTTCTGGGTATAATAAACGCTGGCAATCACATTCACGTCGATTGCCTTGAAAGGCTTCTCGGTCAAATCATCCTGCGTAAAGTTGAGACTTCCCTTCATTTCACTGGCAGAAGATCCCATACTGCAAGAACTCAAGCCCATTGGGGCAAAGAATAAAGCGGCAGCCACCGCCAAAATACATAATTTCTTCATATCATTTCTATTTTATGTTTCTAAATACATGATAAACCGAATACCTTTCTGTTTCGGAATTCTGATGGTTAGACGTAAGAAGATGCAGAAAGGTTGCAGGATAAGAGAAAAAATGCAGAAAAAAGTGCAACAGAAAGCTATTCACACTGGAACAGTCTCTTGTTCTTACTGAAATAGCCTTCGTTAGTCACTGAAATAATATTCGTTGACTATTGAAGTAAGCCACACTCCAATTTCAAGCAAGCAACACGCCATAACATTAAGGTATTCAAGGAAAAGGCACAAATTCTACAAGGCGTTGCAATAGATTTATTTTTCTATATCCCCCAATGCAAAAAATTGCCTAAAAATTTGGAAGTTACAAATTTTCAGCGTATCTTTGCAGAAGATTGTACGGCGCTCGGCAATTCGAAAGCAAACTTTCATTGCACTCACTGACATAATCTTTGCAAAAGTATTAATTTAAATGAATCGCGTATGAAACAGGCAGAAGAAAGATACATCAGCTTGCTGACCGACTTCGGTTTCAAGCGAATATTTGGAACAGCAATGAACAAGGATTTGCTCATTTGCTTCCTCAACAGCTTGTTTAATGGCAAACAGGTTGTGAAGGACGTGTCGTATCTGAACCCGGAGCACGTGGGAGATGTATATACCGACCGCAGAGCCATCTTTGATGTATATTGTGAGGGCGAAAACGGCGAAAAGTTCATCGTAGAAATGCAGAATGCGTACCAGACGTATTTCAAGGATCGCGCCCTTTTCTACTCTACTTTCCCGATTCGCGAACAGGCACCCAAGGGAAATGAATGGGATTTCAAACTCAATCATATCTATACCGTTGCCCTGCTCAACTTCAACATGAACGAGGATGCTTTCGACAAGGAGAAAATCCGCCATCATGTGCAGTTATGCGACACAGCTACCCACAAAGTATTTTACGACAAACTCGAATATATCTATGTAGAGATTTCTAAGTTCAACAAACCCCTGGAAGAACTGGATACGCTCTACGAGAAGTGGCTCTATGCACTGAAGAACCTCTATAAGCTTACCCAGCGCCCTAAAGAGCTGTGCGACAAAGTCTTCGACCGTCTCTTCGAGGAAGCCGAGATAGCCAAGTTCACTCCGCAGGAAATGAGGGAGTACGAAACCAGCAAGATGGCATATCGCGACATCAAGAATTCCGTAGACACCGCCAAGCGTGAAGGTATAGCCGAAGGCATGGAAAAAAGAAGTCTTGAGATTGCCAGAAAGATGCTGGCAAAGGGCATAGATGAAGCGACGGTAAAGGAAATAACCGGGCTGTCGGCGGAACATATACTGCAGCTAAAAGCAGAAATATAGATTACTTATTTGCTGAGCAGAAAATAACAGCAACAACATGTCTTTTTTTTAATATGACAACATTAGAGTTACAAACAGAATATCAATCACTCGTCAACATAATAGCCAACGAGGATTACGAGACAATAAGCAAGGCTGTCAAAGCACTGAAGAAAATACTGTCTCCTAACAAGGCTGTGTCTCCCAACAAGACAAAGACCAAGAAAATAACCAAGGCAGAATTAGTTATAGACCCAAGAATTGCAGCCATGACTAAAGGCATCAACTCGCCAGAGTCATTCGACTACAAAAACGAATACTACAAGGACTACATGAAATAAGATGATATAAAACAGTTTTTCTTAGATACAAATGTAATATGATTTCAGAAAAAGAATTAAATAGCTATCGGCTGACAAGCATGGAAGAGCCAACAGATGAAATGCTGGCTCAGATTATGCATGAGGCTGCCGAAATATACAACAGAGAAAACGAAGATACAAAGAAAAAAGTAATAAACATGATAAGAGAAGCTTCCAACCAAGCTGCTCATAAATATCAAACCCTATATGGCAAATAACACACATAAACCCGTTTTAATAATTATTGCCGGTCCTAATGGTTCAGGGAAGACAACAATCACCTCCCGCATTCTTCAACACGAATGGCTAGAAGACTCGCTCTACATTAACCCCGACAATGTTGCCCAAAATATTTTTGGCGATTGGAACAATCAAGATGCAGTTTTAAAAGCAGCTCAATATTGCCAAGCACAAAGAGAAGAATGCCTTCAAAACAAGCACAGCATGATTTTCGAGACCGTTATGTCAACAGAAGAAAAAATCGATTTCATTCACCGAGCTAAGGAGCAAGGATTCTTCATCCGGCTTTTTTTCGTAAGCACCTCTTCACCAACAATTAATGCATCTCGTATTGCTGCAAGAGTATTAAAAGGTGGACACGATGTACCCATCAAAAAAATTATAAGCCGATATTTCAAATCAATAGGTAACTGCAAGCTAGCCGCTTCTTTAGCCGACCGTACATACGTATATGACAACTCAAAAGACGGTGTAGAAGCTCAGCTTCTTTTCAGAATGACAGAAGGTAAAATATTTAAGGAATACGTGAAGGAGATTCCGGAATGGGCTATAGGCATTGCCAACAAAGAAGGATAGCCTTGAGAGGTTTCTCGCTCAAATCATCCTGCATAAAGTTGAGATTTCCCTTCATTTCACTGGCAGAAGACACATAAAGGTTGCAGGGAAAGAGAAAAAAATACAAAAAAGTGAAGCAGGAAGCTGTTCTCACAGGAACAGCCTCCTGTTCTTACAGAAACAGCCTTCGTTAGTCACTGAAACAGTATTCGTTAGTCACTGAAACAGTATTGTTTTCCTGGTTTACTGAACGACCGTAGAGAGTGATAATTTCTTTAACTTCCCTTAACTTCCCCAGATACGAAAGTTCAATATAATATGCGAAAATTCAAGTTTTCTGCGTTAATATTTGTTTAAAAATCAGTCCTTTTTCGGTATCGTTAACTTCTTTTATCTGATAATTGTTTAACACAACATAAGACGGGATACCCTACCCCACTCGCTTTTCAAAGATTTCAGCGGTAAGAAAAGAGAAAAAATGGGACCCTAAAAAAATGGCACCTCTTTCGGAACCAAAAATAAACGCTTAAAATATGTAAAAATGGGCCGAATTCTTAAAATATGTTTATAAAAAGCGAAAAACACCCTTCACCACCCTTCACCCGTAACTATTTGACACATAAAACGTTAAATAAAAAGGTGAAGGGTGAAGGTTTGAAAACTCTTTTTTATATATACGCGCGGCAAGGGAAAAAAATCCGTTTTTTCATTTTTCTGACTTTCCGGTTTTTCCAAAAATCCTAAAAAAAGAATATAATATAAGATTTAAAATATACCCTTCACCCTTCACCTCGACACCACAACACATATCCATCATCGTATTCCCAACATTTGTTTTCCTGGTTTATTCTTCGGAGATATTCTGCTATCTTTCGGAGATATTTTCGTATTCTTCGGAGATATTTTGCTATCTTTCGGAGTAATTTTCGTGTTATTGATTTCAGAGATAGTTATCATTCGACAAGTGGAACAGCCTATTCGTTACCACCCACCCCAAGCCAACCTCGTGACCATCAGAGCGAAAGTCAATAGATTAACTTTATTTAACAAAAAAAACAACTGATTATGAAAAAATTACATTAAATTTGCAACCGTCTAACAGCTCCACTTGTAAGTGTACGCAAGATGATGATTGTCAAACTACCTAAACGATAGTCAAACTACCCAAAAGACAACGAGCTGAAGGACAAGAATATAAGTAAATGGTATTAATCAGAAGCTGAAAGTACAATTTAAACTTAAATAGATATGAAAGTATTCAATTCTACACTTGCTGCTATCGGTTTGGCAGCATTCGTATTCGCATCATGTAGCGACAACACAAGTGATTCTACAGGCGATTCATCTCCAGCTAAGGTAGATGCCACAACCCTCGACCTCACTAACAGTGGGGAGTCTCTGTTATCTAGCGTCATCAATTACAAGAACACGACAGCTAACGCTCGCAAGTTCTTCGGCACAAGAGCTGCCAGTGACGCAAATTTCGTAACAGACCTCAACAAGGACGAAGAGAGCACTATACCTGTGCAGCCTGCTACAGCTACTCAGGCTTTAGGTAACGACAACCTGGAAAACGGCATTTTCTACTTAAAGAAATCTGCTGGCAAGTGTGACTTTACCAAGAACACTATCAAGAATGCAACTATCTTCGTAAATGGAGGTGCAAAATTAATATATTCTGCAAACACTTTCGAAAACGCAAAAATCGTTGTAAAGCAGGGCGGTTCCCTGATTTTCAAGGGCACTGGTTCAATGATCAAGCAGGGAGTTACTGTCTATAACGAACTTGGTCATGTCAAGACAGAAGACCCTGCAGCAGACATCGTCATCGAAGGTAATCTGTATTCATCTTGGCGAGGTATTACCAGCGGCCTTGATGAAAATGGCAACGCTGTTGAAAAGAAGGAGCTCAAGTCCGGTTTAGGACAGATTACAGCAGCTAG
>ERZ772865.3487-NODE-3487-length-11856-cov-7.735022_pt1 | contig 11856 bp, 9 predicted proteins | sample MGYA00512133_ERZ772865 | MGnify/ENA primary metagenome ERZ772865 (study PRJEB29015, sample SAMEA2737722) | human gut metagenome | biome: human gut; feature: human-associated habitat; material: faeces | place: China | collected 2012 ...
TGTCGCAAGCGACCGCCGCAGGCGCGAGAATGTGCCAAGGCACATTCTTTGTTCAGAAAAGTTGCAAAAAATAGCAAGAAATAGTAAACTGTGGGATATGCGAGTATACTACTATGAAAATGAATTAGAGGATGAATTTTCGGAAGCAAAGATAACTGCGAAGAAAATTGATGGAACATATCAGTACAGCCAGGACAGCTTGGGAAGGAAATTATTACATTTTATCTGTTATAATCTCATTGCAAAACCGGTGGCATGGTGCTTTTTAAAGATAAAATACCGTCATAAGATAGTGGGACAGGAAAAAATAAAAGCATTAAGGGGACAGGGTTTTTTCCTGTATGGAAATCATACCAATGCAGGAGCAGATGCACTGATTCCCACAATGCTGGCATATCCGACGGACGTATATGTGATTGTGCATCCGAATAATGTTTCTATGCCCTTTTTCGGAAAAGTAACGCCATATCTTGGGGCGTTGCCGCTGCCGGATGATAAGGATGCCATGAAACATTTCTTAGAAGAAATCGGAAAGAAAATCACTGCGAAAAAATGCGTGATGATATATCCGGAGGCACATATCTGGCCTTATTATACGAAGATACGTCCTTTTAAGGATTCTTCCTTCCGTTATCCGGTGCAGTATCAATGCCCGGTAATCTGTTTTACCAATACATATCAGAAACGGAAGCATAGTAAAAAGCCGCAGATAGTAACCTATGTGGATGGTCCGTTTTATCCGGATGCGAAATTGCGTGGAAAAGAGCAGAAAGCAGACCTTAGAAACAGGGTTTATGAACAGATGAAAGAAAGAAGCAGCAGGAACACCCTTGTACTTGCTACTTATATCAAAAAAGGTGATGTATGAGAAATATTCTATTTTCGGGGAATGTCAAAGTATTTGATGGAATACTGACCGGGATGCTGTCCATTTTTATGCGGACGAAATCGACAGAGCCATACCGCATCTACATTTTTACAATGGATGTATCACATTTAAGAGAGGATTTTCTGCCGGTGAGTGATGAGCAGATTGCATTTTTAAATGAGGTAGCAAAGTCCTATAACAAAGAAAGTATTGTAATCAAGATTGATGTGACAGATATTTATAAAGAAGAATTTGCAGGCTGTCCGAACGAAGGTGCGTATTGTTCACCATATACCCTGCTTCGTCTGTTTGCAGATAAGATTCCGGAAATCCCGGATAAGCTTCTTTATCTGGATGCAGATATTTTATTTAACCGGGAGCCGGAACTTTTATATGACATTGATGTAAAAGGGTATGAGTATGCTGCAGCAAGAGACCACTATGGAAAATATTTAATCAATCCAAACTATATCAATGCGGGAGTATTGCTTTTTAATATGGCAGAGATTAAGAAAACAGGCCTTTTTGAAAAAGCAAGACATCTCATTAAGACAAAAAAATTACTGTTTGCGGATCAGGATGCAGTATACAGAAGTACCACGGCAAAGAAAATGCTGCCGCAGAAATATAATGACCAGAAGTTCTTACATAAGAGTACAATAATCAGACATTTTTCCAAACGGCTTTTTTACCTGCCATATCCGCATACGGCAAATATTAAGCAGTGGAATGTCAGTGCAATTCACAGAATTTTTAAGTATGAAGCGTTTGATGATATTCTGTTCGAATATATTTATCTGAAAAAGAAATTTGAACAGGACACTAAGAGGTAAGGAGTTAATTTATGGAAATGAAGAGTTTATCACAGTATGGGAAGAAAGCGGAGATACCGATTTTCTTTGCCTGCGATGAAGGATTTGTAAAATATACGATGGTTTCCATGAAGTCCATCATGGAAAATGCAGACCGCAGCCGGAAATATCATATTTACATTTTACATATGGGAATTACGGAAGCAACCCAGGCAAAAGTGCTTGCCATGGCAGATGAAGAATTTGCAATTGATTTTGTGGATGTTACAGACAAGATGAGGAGCATTGCAGATAAGCTTCCGATTCGTGATTATTATTCCAACACAACATATTTCCGGCTTTTTATTCCGGATATGTTTCCACAGTACCGCAAGGCACTTTATATTGACAGCGATACCATCGTAGTGGGAAATGTTGCAGAATTATATGACCATAAGCTTGGTAAATTATATGCCGGAGTCTGTCCGGACCGTGTGGTAGCACAGACAGATATCTTAGGTGATTATGTAGAAAAGGTATTAGGCGTAAAGCGTGCCAGATATTTCAACGCCGGAGTAATGCTGATGAACTGCAGTCAGTTCCGTGAAAATCATCTTTTAGATGAATTCTTAGAGATGCTTCACATCTATCTTTTTGTGGTAGCGCAGGATCAGGATTACCTGAATCTGATTTGCAAGAATCAGGTGCTTTATATGGAACCGAAGTGGAATGCACAGGTATTTGGAGAACTTGCCTGTCCGGAAGAAGAGGTGGGATTATTCCATTTTAATATGGCAGCCAAACCATGGCATTATGAAGACTGCCGTCTGGCAGAGTATTTCTGGAAATATGCGAAGATGACAGCGGATTATGATGCCATAAAAGAAGGACTTGCTAATTATACCGATGAGCAGCGCCGCAATGACAGTGTGTCTGGTGAGAAATTAATCCAGCTTGCGGTATCTGAGATTAACAGAGAAGATAATTATCTTCGCAAGATGGAAAAAGCCGGAAAATCAGAAAGTAAGCTTGCGCTGCTTGCTCACATAGAGGAACTGGAGCGGGAAGGAAGATTTTCAGAAGATGCAGAAGAAAATCCACCGGCACCGGTTCTGATGCCGGAAGATATTAATTATCTTCCAAGAAGTTTAAAGAGCAAGACACAGACCAAATATGCATTTAAAGTAGCAAGATGGTTTGTCAATATGCTGATAAAGAAAAAGCAGTTGATAATCAAAGAATACAAAGGCATTGAAAATCTTGAAAAAGTAGCAGACGGAGCAGTCATTACCTGTAACCATTTCAATGCATTTGACAGCTTTGCCATCCAGCTTGCCTTCGAGCAGGGTAAATTGAAAAAGAAAAAAATGTACCGTGTAATCCGGGAAGGCAATTATACCGGATTTCCGGGATTTTACGGAGTGTTAATGCGCCATTGCAACACACTGCCGTTAAGCTCTAATTTTAAGACCATGGAGAAATTCATTGCTGCCGTAGACAGGGTATTAGAGAAAAATCAATTTGTACTTGTCTATCCGGAGCAGGGAATGTGGTGGAATTACCGGAAACCAAGACCGCTGCAGAAGGGCGCATTTACCTTCGCTGCCAGAAATAATAAGCCGGTACTTCCCGTATTTATTACCATGGAAGACAGTGATGTTTTAGATGATGACGGATTCTATGTGCAGGAATATACGGTGCATTTCTGTGAACCGATTTATCCGGATCCGAATAAAAAGCGTGCACAGAATTCCTGTGAGATGCGGGATAAGAATTATGAAGCGTGGAAAGCTGTTTACGAGCAGAACTATGGAGAGAAACTGACCTATAGTTGTGATGAAAAACAGCCGATGAAAGAGAAGAAAGCACTCTAATAAAAGTTGCAGGAAATGTAATATGTATTGAGAAAGGGTAAAGGGATAAATTATGAATAATCAGTGGAACCAGATGCCACCAAACATGCCGCCACAGCAGAGACCGCCGATGCCACCGAATATGCCGCCGCAGCAAGGTGGACCAATGCCGCCGAATATGCAGATGCAGCAGGGCAGACCGATGCCACCAAACATGCAGATGCAGCAGAGACCGTCGATGCCAACGAATATGCCGCCACGACAGGGAAAAATGCCACGGCCGGAGCTCTCTCCGGAAGATAAGAAGCAGGCAGACAAATTATGTATTATTTCCATGATTTTGATGTTTGCACCGATGGTAGTAATTTTTCTAAAGAATATTATTCTGGGACTGTTGTTTGATGCAGGAAAAGAAGAATTTTATTATAATATCGCAAGCAGCTATGTATTAGGTTCAATTCTGACTTTTCTTATGGCTGGCTGTGGAATTGCAGCACTGGTACTTATGATTTTGGTCCGTGTAAAATATCCGCAGAGTGTATTTGGTAAAGTGCTGATGTGGCTTTATATTGCACTTGCCATTCTTGTAGTAGTATTTATAGCAGTAACAATTATTGCCTGTGGGCTGGCATTCATAAGCTGTGTCCGAAACTGTCCGGGCTGATGAGGCAGGAAAATAAATGATAGATATTACGATTTTGCACTGGAGAATTTCGCCGTATTTTATCTGTTTTCTCTTAAGCTTTGTACTGGCATATCTTTATGTCACATGGTATTTGAAAAAAGCAGGAGTAAAGGGCAGTCATATCTTTTATTCAGAGCTTTTGAATACAGTTCTGGCATTATATTTTGGAGCATTTTATACCTTTATTGTGCAGCTGGCAGAACAGGGTAAAGTAGAAACATTTGGTTTTTCCAGTCTTGGCGGTATGGCGGGCATCCTGCTCGGCGTGTGGATTTTTACAAAAATCAGTAAGGAACATAAGATAGAGCTATGGACTGCATATGTGCTGGCATTGGGACTGATGTATGTAGTTTCAAAGCTCGGCTGCTTTTTTGCAGGCTGTTGTGTTGGCATGAGATATCAGGGACCTGGCAGTATCCGCTATCTTGATAATGGAGCAGCGGGGGAATACCTTTTTCCGGTCCAGCTGGCAGAGACGATCTTATTTCTGCTGGCGTTTTTGTTGCTTCACAGGATGGCAGAACGAAAAAGGAATGGTATAATTCCAAAGAGTCTGTTGCTGTATGCGATATTAAAATTCGTACTGGATTATCTGAGGTATTATGAAGACAGAAAGATTTTCAGTGCGAACCAGTGGGGATGTCTGCTGGTAGCTGTAAGCGTATTGCTCTATGAGGCAGTACGGCAAATTAGACAAAGAGCGAATAATAAAGTAATATAACGGATATGAGAAAAGAGTTTTGTGGGTGTTGTGCCGGCAGAACTCTTTTGCATTGTTATGCATCCAAAGAAGCTGACGGACAGGTTATGGTGTTTATCAAGCGTTATATTTATTGTAAAAGGTTGGATTCGGAACAAAGTATTTAGAAAAAATTGGGAAATAAGTTTACATAATATAGGTACAAAATATGGGACACATCCTGTTGTAACATGATCTTATCAGAGAGCAAAGCCACTGAAAAATACCAGAAAAGTGGCAGAAAAGCGAAGGAAAAGATAAGAAAAAAGACACAGGGGGGTCACAATTATGCGTGATAATACAGTACATGTAAGAAGAGGAAAGAAACATCCGTCAAGAATGGAAATGATAGTGCTTGCAGCTCTTGCAGCCCTTATGGTAAGCGGCGGAACATTATTACTGCTGGCAGCTTTGCTGGGACAGGATATTACAGACTGGAACCACAGAGCAGCAATTACAGCAGGACTTTCTCTTGCCGGAGTTGTGTGGGGATGGTTAATCAGGGCAAACCGTTAGACATATCCGTGGGATAAGTACGACATGGTTTTTCGAATTGAGGTTGACGCATTCCCGATAGTTTTCTATAATGAAACTGATTATATTGTACAGGAAAATCAAAAGAAGATTTTCTGTTGTTTTGGAGAAAAAGGGAATTGAAGGAGACGGAAAATGAAGAAAACAATTCGTAAGATAGAGATACTTTTCATGACATTGATTTGCATTTTTGCCATGTCAGGAATGCCGATGCAGGTATATGCAGGTCCTGCGGATAATTCGCTGGAGACACTGACAGTAGCCGAGGGTTCATTATCACCTGCATTTGAAGGAAGCCGTATGTACTATACGGTACAGGTAGGACAGGATGTAAGCAGCGTGACGGTAAGTGCAAAAACGGTAAATCCGGCAGCAACGATTCAGTCCGGGGTGGGAACCACTACCTTAAAAACAGATGGAGATACAAAGATTGACGTAGTAGTGCAGGCAGAGAATGGAAATCTTGCAACTTATCATCTGACCATAACCAAGTCTGCAACAGGTGCTACAACAAATACAGATACTACAACAAGCACAGACACAGGCAATACTCCGGCGGACAATAATACCGGAGCAGATAATGGCACAGATACAGCCACACCGGACGATACTGTATCTGCCTATACCGTGTCAGAAGATTTCGCAGCAGAACAGATTCCGGCAGATTTTACAGAAGCACAGGTGCCTTATCAGGGAGCTGAATACCGTGGTGCTGCTTTTAACAATGGTAATTTATCTCTTTTATATATGACAGATGCAGCAGGAAATGCAGGCTTTTATGTGGTAAATGGCACCGATGGCAGTGTGTGCCCATATATTCGTATCGATAATGGGGATAATTATCTGATTTTAATGACACCTTCGGCAGTGACTTCCTTTGTACCGGGCGAAGCAACCACGCCTATTCAGGTTGGGGACAGTACATTTGAAGATGCATACGCAACAGATACAGAAAATATTTATACCGTATATGGAATGACAAATGATGGGCAGGAAGGCTGGTATAATTACAATACCAGTGATGGAACCTTCAGCGAATACCAGTACAGTGACAGCACGGAGGAGGATGCCGATACCACCTATCTTCAGAATGCATTAAATGACTTAAATGACAAATATACCGCTAGAAAAGACCGGGATTTAAAAATTATTGCCGGATTAATTGTAGTAATCGTAATTCTTATTTTTATCATTATTAATCTGTTGCTTCGTGGAAGAAGAGGTTATGAAGAAGAGGACGATGATGAAATCGAAGAAGCAGTAGATATCTTTGAAGAAGAAAAACGCAGAAAGGCAAAGAAGAAACAGAAATTCGTAGAAGATGCCGGTAAAGTCGAAGAAGAACCGGTCGAAGAAAAAGAGACCAGTGCAGTGAAGGGGCTGCCAGAGAAAGCAGAGTCAGAAGAAAAAGAAGAAGCGGATTCCGCTGCTCAGCTACCGGAAGAAGTGGCAGAACGGTTAGGTGAAACTGACTTTATGGAAGAATTTGAAGAAGAACCGGAATTTATGTCCGGCAGAAAGAAACGTGAAAAGGAAAAGAGAGAGAAAAAAGAGAAGAGACGGCGGAGCAAAGATATTTTTGATGATGATGATGATAATGGAATCTTTGCAAGCCATGATGACTTTATTGAAAAAGAATCATCAGATGATGATATTGAAGTAATGGATTTAAATGATTTATAAGAGAATTGGCGCGTAGTGACAGGAGGATTTTATGCATAAACCATATACAAAACAAGCGCAAAAAGTAATAGAACTGACGACAAAGGCAGCCAGAAGCATGCATCATAATTATATTGGAACAGAGCACCTTTTACTGGGATTGCTAAAAGAAGGCAGTGGAGTAGCTGCCTGTGTTCTGATGGATGCGGGAGTAGAAGAACCCCGTCTGGTAGAACTGATAGAAGATTTAATCGCTCCATCTTCGGATGTGGCAGTATTAGACCGGAAAGGTTATTCTCCAAGGATTCAGCATATCATTGAGACCGCTGACCAGGAGGCAGAGCGTTTTGACAATGAGAATATCGGAACAGAACACCTTTTAATTGCATTATTGAAAGAGGCAGACTGTGCCGGTGTACGTCTGTTGAATACACTGGGTGTGAATATCCAGAAGATTTATATCGAGACTCTGGTAGCCATGGGAGAAGACGTAAACCGCTATAAAGAGGAGATTGCGGCAAGCAAATCCGGAAAAAAGAAAGCAGTAGAAGTAACGCCAACCTTAGATCAGTATTCCAGGGATTTAACTGCTATGGCAGCCTATGGTGAGATAGACCCGGTGATTGGCAGAGAGGCAGAGATTGCCCGCGTGATTCAGATTTTAAGCCGCAGGACGAAAAATAATCCATGCCTGATTGGAGAGCCGGGAGTTGGAAAGACAGCTATTGCAGAAGGACTTGCCCAGCGTATTGCATCCGGACTGGTTCCGGATACAGTTCGGGGAAAACGAGTGGTAACACTGGATTTATCCGGAATGGTAGCAGGCTCTAAATACCGTGGAGAATTTGAAGAGCGGATTAAGAAAGTCATTCGTGAAGTGACAGAAGCAGGAAATGTACTTCTTTTCATAGATGAACTTCATACCATTATCGGAGCAGGTGGAGCGGAAGGCGCTATTGATGCATCCAATATTTTAAAGCCATCCCTTGCCCGTGGAGAAATACAATTAATCGGAGCAACCACATTAGAAGAATACCGTAAATATATTGAAAAAGATGCAGCCCTGGAACGTCGTTTCCAGCCGGTAACGGTGGAAGAACCGACGGAAGAGCAGGCAATAGAAATATTAAAGGGATTAAGAGAACGCTATGAGAAGCATCATCATGTACAGATTACAGATGCCGGAATTGAAGCCGCAGTGAAGCTGTCTATCCGTTATATTGCAGACCGTTATCTGCCGGATAAGGCTATTGATTTGATGGATGAGGCTTCCTCGAAGGTTCGCCTTGGCGGATTTAAAATGCCGGAGAAAATCAGTGAACTGGAGCGTAAGATTGCTCAGTTAGAGGACGATATGGAGACGGCATTGATGGAACAGCGGTTTGAAGATGCCGGGGCAATCCGCAAGGAGAAGGAAGCTGCCCGGAAGAAATACGAAAAGCAGGTGGAAAAATACCATCGGGATGCAGACAAGAAGAAACTGGTTGTCGGAGAAAATGAAATTGCAGAAATTGTATCTGACTGGACAAAGATACCGGTGAAGAGACTGGCAGAGGGCGAGGCTGCACGTCTCAACCGTCTGGAAAAGACACTGCATAAGCGTGTAGTGGGACAGGAAGAAGCAGTCAGTGCAGTGGCAAGAGCAGTCAGAAGAGGACGGGTAGGATTAAAAGATCCGCATCGTCCGATTGGTTCCTTCCTTTTCTTAGGACCGACCGGAGTTGGTAAAACAGAGATAACAAAGGCACTGGCAGAGGCTGTCTTTGGCGATGAGCAGGCCATGATTCGTGTTGATATGTCAGAGTACATGGAGAAGCACAGTGTTTCTAAAATGATTGGTTCACCGCCAGGTTATGTAGGTTATGAAGAAGGCGGTCAGCTCAGCGAAAAGGTCAGAAGAAAACCATATTCTGTTATTCTTTTTGATGAAATTGAAAAGGCACACCCGGATGTATTTAATGTATTGCTTCAGGTACTGGATGATGGACAGATTACAGATGCCCAGGGCAGACGGGTAGATTTTAAGAATACGATTATCATTATGACTTCCAATGCAGGGGCGCAGTCTATCATTGCACCGAAGAAGCTTGGATTTGCTGCAGGCGAAGATGAAAAGAAGAATTATGAATACATGAAAAATGGTGTAATGGAAGAAGTCCAGAGAATCTTTAAGCCGGAGTTCTTAAACCGAATTGACGAGACCATTGTATTCCGGGCTCTCAATAAAGAGGACATGAAGAAGATTGTCACCATTTTAAGCAAATCTTTAATTGACCGGTGTGAAAAACAGATGGGTATCCATCTGACCATAACCGGCAGCGTAAAAGGATACATTGCTGAGAAGGCATACAATCCGAAATATGGAGCAAGACCATTGCGGCGTATGATACAGACACAGATAGAAGATATGCTGGCAGAAGAGATTTTATCCGGTAAAATCAAGCCGGGAGATGATGTGGAAATCCGCATGGTAAAAAAGGAAATAAAAACCGTTGTGAATTCATCAAAATAACTGGAAAAATGTGTCGAGATAAGCTATAATATTTTCATAAAATTTACGAAAAAGCCATCGTGGGATAGTGGCTTATAGGAGGATAAAAAATGGCTGTAGTTGCAGAATTAATTCGTTCAGAAGCAAACGGAACAATCAGTTTTGGAGATTATACACTGGGAGCAAAATCCAAACTGGACAATTTTGAACATGCGGGAGATTTGTACAAAGTTAAGACATTTCGTGAGATTACCAAATTAGAGAGAAATGGAATGTTTGTATATGAATCTGTTCCAGGAACTGCAGTTACAAATATGGCAGCATCCGAAAACGGTGTGGAATTTGAAGTAGAAGGACCGGAAGATGCAGAGATTACACTTGGCTTAATGGAAGAGACAGAGTATGATGTATTTGTAGCAGGAAAATCAATTGGTCAGATGAAGACTAATTTAGGTGGCAAATTAACACTTAGCGTAGAATTAGACCCGGAAACTCCGGTTGCAGTAAAAGTATCCAGAGTATAAATGGATATATCAATAAGATGATAAGAAAGAGAATCCAATTCCAGCGGATTGGGTTCTCTTTTTACTAATTTACGCGAGTAGCAAGAAAGACAGTTATTGCAAGAATAAGGGGGAAAATAGATGGCAAAGGGAAAAGCAACCGTATTTTTCTGCCAGGACTGTGGCTATGAATCATCCAAATGGATGGGACAGTGCCCGGGATGCGGCGGGTGGAATACTTTTGTAGAAGAAGTGATAGATAAATCAGCACCTGCAAAAGTGCGGAAGGAAGCAGCGAAAGCAGAAGTTGTAAAAATTGCAGATATTAAAACAGGACGGGAAGAGCGGCTGACTACAGGACTAAAAGAGTTAGACCGGGTTTTGGGAGGTGGAATCGTAAAAGGTTCCCTTGTTTTAGTCGGTGGAGATCCTGGAATTGGAAAATCCACGCTGCTTTTACAGGTGTGCCGGAATCTTTCCCTGCAGAAGACCGATGTATTATATATTTCCGGAGAGGAATCCCTGCAGCAGATAAAAATTCGTGCAGAGCGTATCGGAGAATTTGGCGATACTTTATCACTGCTTTGTGAGACCAATCTGGATACTATCAAAGAAGTGATTAGCAGAACAAAACCGGAAATCGTGGTCATTGACTCAATTCAGACCATGTATAATGAAAATATTACATCGGCGCCCGGCAGTGTTTCCCAGGTCCGGGAAGCAACCGGAGTTCTGATGCAGATTGCAAAGGGGCTTGGTATTTCTATTTTTATTGTCGGCCATGTGACCAAAGAGGGTGTTGTGGCAGGTCCCCGTGTGTTAGAACATATGGTAGATACGGTATTGTATTTTGAAGGTGACCGTCATGCAGCATATCGTATATTGCGTGGCGTGAAGAACCGTTTTGGTTCCACGAATGAGATAGGTGTATTTGAAATGTGTAACGAAGGGTTAAGGGAAGTGGAAAATCCTTCAGAATATATGTTAAGTGGAAAGCCGGAAGGAGCATCTGGTTCTGTAGTGGCATGCTCTATGGAGGGAACCCGTCCGATTCTTTTGGAAATACAGGCACTGGTGTGCCACAGCAATTTTGGAATGCCAAGAAGAACAGCTGCAGGAACGGATTATAACAGGGTCAATCTTCTGATGGCTGTATTAGAAAAGAGACTGGGACTGTCCTTAAGTTCCTGCGATGCATATGTAAATATTGCCGGGGGTATCCGTATGAATGAACCCGCAATTGATTTGGGTATTGTGCTTGCGATTGTATCCAGCTATAAAGATGTTCCAATTGATGAGAAGACCATCTGTTTTGGGGAAGTAGGACTAAGTGGTGAAGTACGCGCAGTCAGTATGACAGCACAGCGTGTGCAGGAAGCTGAGAAGCTTGGCTTTACCACCTGCATTCTACCTGAAGTTTGTAAAGCAGGATTGAAGAAGAATCCAAATATAAATGTAGTGGGTGTCAGCAACGTACAGGATGCCATCCGCGATATTTTATCCAAAGAAAAATGAATTGAACACACAATTCAAACAATTTAGATAAAAAACGACAAATGACCTACTTTAATAAATATGGCAAAATCGTGTTGACATCCCGAAAATGACGTGCTATTATAAAACTCCACCGCGCAGGAAACGCCTGTTGCGGCGGGAGATAAGAATTAAAAAAATAAAAAAAGTTGTTGACAAAAGCTGACAGACATGATATTCTGTAAAAGTTGCAGGTC
>ERZ772865.3492-NODE-3492-length-11841-cov-8.485746_pt1 | contig 11841 bp, 8 predicted proteins | sample MGYA00512133_ERZ772865 | MGnify/ENA primary metagenome ERZ772865 (study PRJEB29015, sample SAMEA2737722) | human gut metagenome | biome: human gut; feature: human-associated habitat; material: faeces | place: China | collected 2012 ...
ATGCTGTGGTGTCGTATTTACAGAAATATAATGCTTTGAGTTGATTGTAGCACAGAGAGGACAGTTTGTCATCAAATTTCTCTCTAAAAGACGAGGGTCTAAAATGAATATATGCTTACTTTTTATTCTCTAATCAAACCCTTATTACACAAAAACCGCGCAAGCCAATCTCCTCCGATGCACTTGCGCGATTTCGTCTGATATACACATACCAAAATTATTATTTACATTTGCTACAGCATTTGACTGTTTTATACATTCTCAATCTCTGTCTTATACTTTTCAAGAATCATATTCTGGATATTCTCGCGTGTGGCAGAGTTAATCGGATGGGCTATATCCCTGTACTCGCCATCGTTTGCCTTGCGGCTTGGCATGGCGATGAAAAGTCCCTTTTCTCCTTCGATTACCTTAATGTCATGTACCACGAATTCATCATCGATTGTGATTGACACAACCGCCTTCATCTTGCCTTCTTTTTCTACCTTACGAATTCTGATGTCTGTAATCTGCATATTTTTGTCCCCCTGGTCTGTTTTTAAATTACATATCTTACATTTTTTTCTTTTACTATCATGACTCCATCCTCACCACAATAGCAGGTGTTTGGATTGATGGTTCCGCGGCTCTCTACGATGCAATTTTCGAGGTGCACATTGTCGCCTATGTAGACGTCATTGAGTATCACGCAGTTCTTCACTGTGGTGTTTTTGCCCACAAATACCTGCTTGAAAAGCACCGAATCCTCCACACTGCCGTTTATGATACAGCCACTTGATACGAGGCTGTTTGAAATGTCTGAGCCCGGATTAAACTTGGCCGGTGGCAGGTCGTCCACCTTTGAGCAGATGGTCGGCTCCTCCCTGAAGAAATAGCTTCTGACGTCAGGTCTTAAGAAATCCATATTGGTCTTGAAGTATGCATCAATATCGGCGATATTGTTCCAGTATGAATTTATCTTGTAGCCATATATTTTCTTTACATTTTTGTAGCGCACGAGGATATCATTTACGAAATCGAATCTGTTTTCCTCAGCTGCCGCCTCCAAAAGCTCTATGAGCTGTCGTCTCCTGATGACATAGATACCTGTGGAAATGGTGTTGGATGAGGCCTCGATTGGCTTTTCATCAAACTCTGTGATTCTTGACTCATCATCCATGCGTACCACACCAAAACGGCTGACATCGTCGTTGTACATCATGTCCTTGCATACCACTGTAATGTCTGATTTTTTCTCGATGTGAAAATCAAGCACTCTGTTGAAATCCAGCTTGTATACACAGTCACCGCTGCTGATGATGACATATGGCTCATGGCGTCTCTTGAGAAAATCAATGTTCTGATACATCGCATCTGCCGTGCCCCTGTACCAGTCACTGTTGTCCGCTGTGACTGTAGGTGTAAAGAGGAATAAGCCCCCCTGCTTTCTGCCAAAATTCCACCATTTTGATGAGCTTAAATGCTCATTCAGTGAGCGTGCATTGTACTGGGTCAGTACTGCGACAGTCTGTATATGTGAGTTTGACATACTGCTGAGCGCAAAATCTATGCTTCTGAAGCTGCCTGCTACCGGCAGGGCCGGTACTGCTCGTTTTGCTGTCAGTTCCTTCATCCTATTATTGTTGCCGCCGGCCAAAATTATTCCTATTGCCTTCATTTTCCGTCACCTGCCTTGATAATAACTTCTCCGCCCTCAAGCACACCGTCTTTGTAATCCTCTTCGTATGTAACACCGGAGATTGCTGTATTTTTGCCTATCTTTACCCCGTCCGGTATCACAGAATCTTCTCCTATAGTGACCAGCCCAAATGAGTATATGCTCTCATTTAATACGTTCGGCTTCTCCTGTCCGAAGCCAAGTGTCACATTGTCGCCCACCTTGCAATTTTCGGCAATGATGGACTTGTCTATCGTGACATTGGAGCCTATCTCCGTGTCACACATGATGATGGAATCACGTATTACTGCGCCTCTTCCAATCTTGACGTTGGCACCTATGACAGAATGCTCCACATGACCGTAGCATTCACAGCCCTCACCCATGATGCTTCGCTCCACATGACCTCCTTTGGCTATATAAAGTGGCTCGATTGCATCATTCTTTGTGTAAATCTTCCAATACTCCTCGTACAGATTGAACTCCGGAATGAGGTCCACAAGCTCCATATTGGCCTCCCAGTATGAGCCCAGTGTACCTACGTCCTTCCAGTATCCGTTGAACTCGTATGCAAACATACGTCTGTCGTTTTCAAAGCAGTATGGTATGACATGCTTGCCAAAATCACAGTTTTCCTGATCCTTTAGTGCAAGTAATGCTTCCTTTAGCACCGGCCATGAGAATATGTAAATGCCCATTGATGCGAGATTGCTGCGCGGATGAACCGGCTTTTCCTCAAATGCATTGATGCGCTTATCATCATCGGCTATGACGATACCAAATCGGCTGGCCTCCTCGATAGGCACCGGCATGGTTGCTATGGTCACATCGGCATTGTTTTCCTTGTGGAAATCAAGCATCACCTCATAGTCCATCTTGTAAATATGGTCTCCTGACAGTATCAACACATAGTCCGGGTTGTAACTGTCTATATACCTCATATTCTGGTAGATTGCATTGGCTGTACCTGTGTACCACTCGCTGTTGCCGCTCTTCTCATAAGGAGGCAGTATTGCCACTCCTCCATTATTCCTGTCGAGATCCCACGGAATACCTATTCCGATGTGGCTGTTAAGTCTGAGTGGCTGATACTGTGTAAGTACACCCACTGTATCAATGCCTGAATTGATGCAGTTGCTAAGCGGAAAATCTATGATTCTGTACTTTCCACCAAACGAAACTGCCGGTTTTGCTACGTCCGCTGTCAGAACACCAAGTCTGCTGCCTTGACCGCCTGCTAAAAGCATGGCTATCATTTCTTTCTTAATCACGTTATCACTCCTCGTCTGTCCTAATTTTTGTTGTGCCATCCGGTCCCCACCACTTGTTTCTGTAATAACCGTATCTGTAATGCTTCCATAATAAATCACAATTGTTTCCATATAAATTATAGTTGCTGCTGCATAAATTGCAGTTACCGCTATATACTTTAAACCCATCAAATTCATATGGTCCGGATGAATTATTTTTATAAAAAAAATTATACCACAGCCGCATTATCACTTCAACATTTTTCACAAAATCAAATAATATTTTTCTTTATTTTCGACATTTTGCACAAGTGTCATTTAGCGTATATCTGTTTAACCTGCTATGGTTCTTATCATTTGAAAGTCATGCCTGCTTTCAATGCCTGCTTTCACCTTATTTTTCCTTTGCAAATACTATATTTAGTTGTATAATTAATATAAAGTAACTATTCAGAACAAGAAAATCTGTTGCTTACATGCAATCATGACGCATCGGCTTTTTGTTCTCAGTGTTTCTTAATAGTTACAATATAAATTATAATAAATCAGGCAGGTAAAATTAATGTATAAAATAGATTTCAGTAAACCAATACACATCCATTTCATAGGCATCGGCGGTATCAGCATGAGCGGTCTCGCAGAGATTCTGCATGAGGAGGGCTTTACAATTTCCGGCTCCGATTCAAAGGAATCAGACCTCACAAAAACTCTTGCTGCCAAGGGCATAAAAGTCATATATGGCCAGAGCGCAGACAATATCACATCCGGTATCGACCTGGTGGTTTACACTGCTGCTATCCACGAAAGCAATCCTGAGTTTGCCGCAGCAAAGGCAGCCGGTATTCCAATGCTTACCAGAGCCGAGCTTCTCGGACAGATTATGGACAATTACGATTATTCCATCGCTGTAGCCGGCACACACGGCAAGACTACCACCACATCCATGATCAGCGAGATTCTTCTCGCCGCCCAGACAGATCCTACCATTTCCGTAGGTGGTATTTTGTCATCTATCCACGGCAATCTGCGTGTGGGCGATTCAGAGTACTTCATCTCTGAGGCATGTGAGTACACAAACAGCTTTTTGAATTTCAGACCACGCTACAGTATTATTTTAAATATTGAGGCTGAGCATCTGGATTTCTTCAAGGATATCAACGACATCAGGCATTCCTTCCGCGAGTATGCATCAAACACTCTCGCAGGCGGTGCTACCATCATCAATGGTGAGATTGACCGCTATGAGGAGATTGTCGCAGGGCTTCCTCAGAAGATTATCACCTATGGCTTTGATTCAAAATATGATTTCTATCCGGAAAATATAACCTATGACGATAAAGCTTGTGCATCTTTTACAGCTATGAGACAGGGTAGTCCACTTTTCGACGTAAAACTCTCTGTTCCGGGCGCTCACAATGTAAGCAATGCGCTCGCAGCCATAGCTTTATCCACCACACTCGGTCTAGATACGGAGTCTATCCTCACAGGCCTTGACAAATTTGGCGGTGCTGACAGACGTTTCCAGTACAAGGGCAAGGTAAACGGCGTCACAATCATTGATGACTACGCTCACCATCCAACCGAGATCCGCGCAACACTGACAGCCGCACAAAAATATCCACATGACAGGCTTGTCCTTTGCTTCCAGCCACACACCTATTCCAGAACCAAGGCATTCTTAAATGATTTTGCCGATGTTCTTTCAATGGCAGATGTTGTGGTGCTTGCTGATATCTATGCTGCGCGTGAGCAGAACACATATGGTATCTCATCTAAGGATATCCTGGATTTATTGCTCGAAAAAGGTGTGAATGCGCACTATTTCCCATCATTTGAGGAAATCGAGAAATTTTTATCAGAAAATTGTGTAAACGGTGACCTGTTGATAACAATGGGTGCCGGAAATGTAGTAGAAATCGGCGAAGACCTGCTTAAGAAATAAGTTATCCACGTTATCCACATACAAAATGTTAACAACTCTCATTTTGTGTGTGGATTTTTTAAATAATTTTCAACAGCTTATATACCCTGTGATACATTGATTTTTCAATTATTTTACACAGTTATCCACGTTATCCACATTTTTTTGTGGACTCGGAAAGCCCGAGTTTACAAGGCTTGTAGCACTTTTACCATCTTCACACGGTTAAAATATTGTGCTATAATTGCTCACAGGTTAAGCGAAAGAGAGTTTTTTATATGACAGCGATAAACATTAGCAGTGACATAGCAACATCATTCACTACTGTGTCAGATATTTTTATAGATCAATACATGCCAAAGGCAAACGGTGAGTTTGTCAAGGTATACCTTTATCTGCTCCGTGCGACAGGCTCCGGGGCAGGCATAGCAACTATTTCAGAGATTGCCGATCATTTCAGCAATACTGAAGCCGACATCATACGTGCCCTCAATTACTGGGCCTCTGAGGGCATTTTGCAGGTGCAAACCGGCGCTGATGGCCAGATTATGGGAATCAACCTCTGCAGTCTTTCTGTATCCGGTATGCAGGCTGCTCAGAGTAATATACAAAGCGCTGTGGCTGATAATGCCGCGCAGAATAGTTTGCAAAACAGCGTAGTTAATAATGCTGCACAGAATATTTTGCAAAACAGCGTGGTTAATAATGCTGCACAGAATATTTCTACCGCGAATATTCGGATGCAGGATTCTGTTGTGGAAAAGCTTAAGAGCCAGACTACTGACAAGCCTGCTTCTTCACAGAAGGAATACACCCTTGATGAGATTAAGGAGTTTAGAAAGAATCCTGACATTTCAGAGCTTTTCTTTATTATAGAGACATATCTGAAGCATACGCTTTCATCCACAGACACCAATATGGTGCTCTACTGGCTGGACGAGCTCCATTTTTCTACCGACCTGGTGGAGTATCTCGTGGAGTACTGCATTACCAAGGGACATTCAAGCCTTCGTTACATGAACAAGGTCGCTCTCGGCTGGGCCGATGCCGGCATAAAGACCGTAGACCAGGCAAAGGACGATGCAGCCGCTCACTCACAGATTTACTATTCTGTAATGAAGGCTCTAGGCATCACAGGCCGCAATCTGGTTGACTCTGAGGTGTCACTCATCAACAAATGGGTCGGCGAATACGGTTTCGATATAGAGCTTGTAAAAGCCGCCTGCAGTAAAACTATTTCAGCTATCCAGAAGCCAAGCTTCGAGTACACAGACTCGATACTCGCGAACTGGAAGAAAAAGGATGTACATACATTAAAGGATGTTGAAGTGCTTGATGCCAACTTTGCCAAGGCCAATAAAGCCTCTGCTACAGGCTCATCACAAGGCACAAATGCTGCAAACGGTTCCTCAAAACCAAAAAACAATAATTCAAGTTCCAAGAATAAATTTAACAACTTCAATCAGCGAAACAATGATTACGACAAGCTGGAGAAGCTGTTTCTGAATTCTACGGTATGATTTAAGCTACATGATTTCAATTATATGATTTTCAAGTTAGATTTACACATCCCAAGGAGGATATATGGCACTTACCAATGCTCAATATGATGAGATAATGCGAGGCTACGATAAACGCCAGCTTCAGAACAAATACATACATGACAAGCGTATTGAGGAAGCCTATCGCAAGGCACCCCGCCTCAGGGAAATTGACTCAGAGATTGCATCCGCATCTGTCAGGCAGGCGTACAAGCTTATGGACGGTGATGATAATGCCCTTGCCGCTTTACGCCTTGCAATCGAGGACTATAAGGAGGAGCGTGCTGCACTGCTATCCACACTCGGATATCCGCTTGATTATTTTGAGCCTATTTACACCTGTCCAGATTGCCATGATACCGGGTATATAGATGGTCAGAAATGTCATTGCTTCAAGCAGGCTATTATCAATACCGTTTATTCGCAGTCCAATATCAGGGAGATTTTGTCTCGTGAGAATTTTTCCACGCTCTCATTCGATTATTACTCAGATGAGCAGAAAAATCCTGCGACAGGGCTGTCTGCTCTTGCCACAGCAAAGCTTGCAGTGACGAACTGTCATGAATTTATAGACAATTTTGAAAACAAACCTAAAAACATATTTTTCTACGGTAATACCGGTGTCGGAAAGACTTTTTTATCTAATTGCATTGCAAAAGAGCTTTTGGATGCAGGTTACTCCGTAATTTACTTTACAGCATTCCAATTATTTGATATATTAAGCAAAGGTGTGTTTGAAAAGGATGCAGATGCCATCGCAGCGCACCAGAATATATTCGACTGTGATTTACTTATCATAGACGATCTCGGAACCGAGCTTTCCAACTCATTTACCACATCACAGCTTTTCCTTTGTGTAAATGAGCGTATACTGCGACAGAAATCTACTATTATTTCCACTAATCTGAATCTGGAGCAGATAGCAGAGATTTACTCCGAGAGAACACTTTCAAGAATTTCAAGCAATTATAGTTTTATCAAGCTCTTCGGAGATGACATACGAATTAAAAAGCGTCTTTCCAAATAACGCTTTTTATATTATATATTTAGTTTATTTATTATATGGTTATATGGAGGAATAACAATGCCAAACGATGAGAGAATTTTGGAGACTATGCCAACCGGTACACTTGGACTTGTTGCAACCGACAGTTGTATAGGTCTTGCCCAGAAGGTAGATGCATACTTACAGGGCTGGAGAGAGCACAGAGAGCACCAGCATGCTAACGAGAGTGCTTTCAAGGACTACTACAAAAACAGTTACATTATCAAGCCTTCTACACCTAGATTCGGTTCCGGCGAGGCTAAATGTGTTATCAACCAGTCAGTTCGTGGTTATGATCTGTACATCATGGTAGATGTAACAAACTACAGTCTTACCTATACAGTATGCGGTCAGACAAACCACATGTCACCTGATGACCACTACGCAGACTTAAAGCGTGTTATCGCTGCAGCCGGCGGAAAAGCAAGAAGAATCACAGTTATCATGCCTTTCCTTTATGAGAGCCGTCAGCACAGACGTACAGGCCGTGAGTCTCTTGACTGTCCATTGGCTCTTCAGGAGCTTATCAACATGGGTGTAGACAATATCATCACCTTCGATGCTCATGACCCTCGTGTGGTAAATGCTATTCCTCTGAACGGCTTTGAGAATGTAATGCCTTCTTACCAGTTCATTAAGGGCATCTTAAAGAACGTAAAGGATATCACTATTGATGCTGACCATCTTATGATTATCTCTCCTGATGAGGGCGCTACAAACCGTGCTATCTACCTTGCAAACGTACTCGGAGTAGACATGGGTATGTTCTACAAACGTCGTGATTACAGCCGTATCGTTGACGGACGTAACCCTATCGTAGCTCATGAGTTCCTCGGAACAAATGTGGAGGGTAAGGATGTTCTTATCATCGATGATATGATTTCTTCAGGCGAAAGTATGATTGATACAGCAAGAGAGCTCAAGAAGCGTAAAGCTAACAGAATCTTTGTTGTTTCTACATTCGGTCTCTTTACAAACGGCTTTGCTTCATTTGACAAGGCTTACGAGGAGGGTCTCATCTACAGAGTAGTTACAACAAACCTTATCTACCAGTCACCTGAGCTTCTCTCTAAGGAGTACTATATCAGCTGTGACATGAGCAAATACATCGCATACCTCATTGATACATTAAACCACGACTGTTCTATCAGTGATCTTCTCTCACCATATGACAGAATCAAGAAGTGTGTTCAGAAGTACAATGACGAGCAGGCTGCAGCAAAAAATAAATAATTAAGTGCATTTATAAAAAGCCGTGTGAAATGATATGTACCCCTTTTACTGGACATCCAGTGAAAGGGGTATTTTTATGCGTTACAGTTACGAATTCAAACCAAAGGCAGTCGAACTATACATGCAAGTAAAACGCATCAGTTTTTCTCAAAGTTTAGAATAATTATCTTAGTAATATAAAAAACCAGAGAAGTGAGTGTCATCCACTCAAATCTCTGGTTTAATTTAGTCTAAGATTTATACCGATTAAATATTAAACTAACTCAAGGAGAACCTCTAAAGCTCCGTCACCTTTACGCTGTCCAATCTTAACGATTCTTGTGTAACCACCGTTACGATCAGCATACTTAGGAGCGATCTCATCGAATAACTTGTTTGTTACATCGATAGTCTTTGTTCCCTTCTTTGTGCCGTCAGACTCTTTAGCTGTGTAAAGAACCTTAAGCATCTGTCTTCTGGCATGAAGACGTGAAGCAGAATCCTTCTTGATCTTCTTCTCTACTTCGTCATAAACAGTAACTTTCTTTCCGTCTACAACCTCTTTTACTCTCTTGCCATCTTTGTCCTTGCGGGCAACCTTAGCTGTTACAGTAACCTCTTCGAAGTTGTCTTTCTCTTTTACTGCTAATGCGATAAGACCCTCAGCGATCTTACGAACCTCTTTAGCCTTAGCCTCTGTAGTAACGATCTTTCCGTTAACAAGAAGCTGTGTAACCTGACCTCTGAGTAAAGCCTTTCTCTGGCTTGATGTTCTGCTTAACTTACGATATTTTGCCATTTTTATTTCCTCCATTTGTGGGACATCCGGTCACGCTCTTCGGTCTTACTGCCAGACATCGTATCTTGTTGTGATAAAGCTTTGCCTTATTTCAAAAAGCAAATGCTCAAATCAGTTGCCACTCATGTATCAGACATGGTCACGCTCTTTGGTCTTACTGGCCCTGCCGCTATGAGTTTTGTCACACATAAACATAAATATGATATTTAAAACTTATATATGACTAATTTATTTAGAAGAATCAGTGCAAGGATTATTCGAATGAATTATTCCTCAGTCTGATTTAACTCTAAACCTAATTCTTTTAATTTTGCTAAAACTTCCTCTAAAGACTTGCGTCCAAGGTTACGAACCTTCATCATGTCCTCAGGTGTTCTATTGATAAGCTCTGCAACAGTGTTGATTCCTGCACGCTTTAAGCAGTTGTATGAACGAACTGAAAGCTCAAGCTCATCGATGTTCATCTCAAGAACCTTCTCCTGAGCATCGTTTTCCTTCTCGACCATAACGTCAACCTGCTGTGCTGCCTCTGAAAGATCGATGAACAGATTTAAGTGCTCACTTAACACCTTAGCTGCAAGGCTGACTGCCTCGTCCGGCTCCAATGTACCATTTGTAAATACATCTAATGTAAGCTTATCGTAATCTGTAACCTGACCTACACGGGTATTCTCTACAGTAAGATTAACACGCTCAACAGGAGTGTAGATTGAATCTACAGCAAGAACTCCGATTGGTGTATCCTCGTTCTTGTTCTTCTCTGCTCCGACATAACCTCTGCCGTTAGTGATTGTAAGCTCCATGTAAAGCTTAGAATCTGCTCCACCATTCAAGTGTGCAATCTCTAACTCAGGATTCAAAATCTCGATATCTGAATCAACCTGAATATCGGCTGCTGTAACAACGCCTTCACCTTCGAATTCGATATATGCAACCTTTGGTTCATTTGTAGAACTATTATTGCGAATTGCAAGGTTCTTGATATTCATGATGATTTCTGTAACATCTTCCTTAACACCAGGAATAGAGCTGAATTCATGTAAAACACCATCAATCTTGACCTGGCTTACTGCAGCGCCCGGTAAAGAAGAAAGCATGATACGTCTTAAAGAGTTTCCAAGTGTTGTACCGTAACCTCTCTCTAATGGCTCTACAACAAATCTGCCATATGTCTTGTCTTCTGAAATTTCTGCGATTTCAATTTTTGGTTTTTCAAAATCGAACACTTCAAATTCCCTCCTTCTCGGGTATCGTTGTTATATGTTATCAAAGAGTGGATAAGCCGGGAAATAAATCCCCGGCAAATCAACCTAATTTTACTTAGAATATAACTCGACGATGAGCATCTCATCTACAGGAACATCAATCTGCTCACGTGTAGGTAAGTCTTTTACAGTTCCCTGTAATTTCTCAGCATCTACGTCTAACCACTCCGGAACGATTCTTCCGCCAGCTACCTCGACGATATCTTTCATTCTCTGAGTATTCTTTTTGCTCTCTTTAATTTCGATAACATCGCCAGCCTTTACAAGGTATGAAGGGATGTTAACAACTTTTCCGTTTACTGTAACGAACTTGTGATCAACGATCTGTCTAGCTTCTTTTCTTGTTCTTGCGAAACCAAGACGGAAAATTACGTTGTCAATTCTTGACTCAAGGATTGTCATAAGGTTAAGACCTGTTAATCCTTTCATCTGATCTGCTTTCTTGTAGTAGTTACGGAAAGGCTTCTCTAAAACACCATAGATGAATTTTGCCTTCTGCTTCTCTTTGAGCTGAAGACCATATTCGCTCTGTTTTCTACCAGCTCTAGCATTTCTATTAGACTTCTTATCAAGACCAAGGAATGTAGGGTCAATTCCAAGACTTCTACATCTCTTGAGTACTGGAGTCATATCTCTTGCCATGTTTATTTCCTCCTATATAATAATACACAAATAATTATTCATCTTTATATCTGCTTCAGAAAGCAGACTGTTCTTAATGTTTTGTGGCAAAAGCCACAAAAATCATACACGACGACGCTTTGGTGGGCGGCATCCGTTATGTGGTACAGGTGTTACGTCTCTGATGCTTGTTACATCGATTCCGCATGCCTGAAGTGCACGGATTGCTGCTTCTCTTCCTGAACCTGGTCCTTTTACGAATACTTCAACAGTTTTTAAGCCGTGTTCCATTGCAGCTTTAGCAGCAGTTTCTGCAGCCATTTGAGAAGCAAATGGAGTAGCTTTTCTTGATCCTTTGAATCCTAATTGTCCTGAAGATGCCCATGATATAGCATTTCCATGAACGTCAGTTAAAGTAACTATTGTATTATTAAAAGTTGATTGTATATGCGCATGTCCACGATCTATGTTTTTACGTTCTCTTCTTCTTACACGTGTTGCTTTCTTTTTTGGTTTAGCCATTTCTCGAT
>ERZ772865.3504-NODE-3504-length-11790-cov-3.473370_pt1 | contig 11790 bp, 17 predicted proteins | sample MGYA00512133_ERZ772865 | MGnify/ENA primary metagenome ERZ772865 (study PRJEB29015, sample SAMEA2737722) | human gut metagenome | biome: human gut; feature: human-associated habitat; material: faeces | place: China | collected 2012 ...
AGAGGACGGTATCAAACACTTCCCTGCCTACGGCCATGCCGTAGGAAGCCACCATTTCAATGGCCGCCCACTGCCAGTCCTGTTCATTGGCGAAAACCAGCTTGTTGCGCAATTCTTCGTTGTCGACCTTGCCGAACTCCAGCGGCCTCAATGTGTTGCAGTCGATAACGCAGTAGGCGCTCTGCCTGTTGCCCGGATCAATGGCAATAATCGGGCATTTTTCACTCATAAATACGACCTCCCAAATTCCTGAATAAACCGGGCTTCCGGCCAGCCGTAGTGTTCCATAGCCTTTTTCTGCGCCCAGCGCTTCAGCCGGAGATCAGCATCACGATTGTTGTGGATGGCGGTCGGGCCGTTCTGATGGCACCACGGGCAAAGTGTCACCCACAGGCCCAGACGCTTGCTCTTTGCCCGGTAGGCACTCCCGAAGTACACCTCATGCCGTGCTGTACCATACCGCCCGCAGATCAGGCAGACCGGCTTATCATGCAGGATGCTGGGTGCATAGCCGTTGGAATCCAGCTTTTCGCCGTACTCATTCAGCGGCATCCGTCTCACCTCCCGTCACAATCCAGACCTTGTGAGAACCCCAGCCCGACCACGAAATCGCTTCCGCATGGGTGCCAACGGCCACATCTAAGGCATTTTCCTTGATGAGTGAGCCGGTATCCTGAACCACCCTCATCCCTACGCCCTCAATCAGAATGACCGTGCCATAGGGAAAGATGCTGGTGTCAGCGGCCACCGTCACGCCCGGCTGAACCTTGGCACCGCTGGATGTGATGCCCTGCCCCTCCCCGCAGATATGCGGGTATTCCTCGGAGCAGTAGGCTGTGCAGTGAAACTCTCCTGCGTATGTAAGGGCAATGCTCTGATCTGCGGCAAGCGTGTCCGTGAGCTGCTCAACCTCGGTCTGCATCTGCTCAATGGTTTCCTTGCGCTCCACGGCCTTGTTCATCCAGTTTTCTTTCTGGCTGGCGTAAATATCCCTCTCCATGGTGAGTTCATCCACCCGGCGGGCATAGACCGCGCTGGCAAGAGCGCTGCCGGTAAAAAGGCTGACTGCACAGGCCAGCGACACGATAGAACGAAACTGCATTTCAACCTCCAATCTGAGCCTTTGCCCCGCCGGGCAGTGCCGGGGGCTTCAAATTCTCAACCGGGGCATCCTGTACAGCCCGAATGAAGCCCGGCTTCACGAACTGGAGCAGGTCTGCGCTGTCACGGCCAAAGGTCGTGCTCAGCTCTGCCGGAGAGCCAGCCCAGCGCTGCACCGCCACCGGCAGGGTGGCGAAAATCTCAGCATTGCGGGTCTTGAAGTCCTCCCCGGTGAGCTTCCCGGTAGGAGTTACCAGCCCGCCGTGAGTCATGTAGTACAGGTTTGCCGTAATCTGCCGGGCGGCGGTTGCCGCCTGCGCCCAGAGGTCGTTTGCCGAGGGCTTCACAGTAGCCTGCAACTTTTTAATTTCCTCACACCAGTCAACAATGATCTGATTCGGAAACCGGCACTTCGCAAATGCAGCATATAGTGCCTTTTCTACAATTTCGTCAGGAACCATGCCGAATGCCTGAACACAAGTTTTGAGATCGATTATACGATCTTCTTTGCTGCGAACACGGCCATAGCGATTGTCAATCACTATCAGCAGTTCTTTCAGTTTTTTGTCTGTCACGCTGAGCCTCCTAAGAGTTCTCTAAAGATTTCATCATAATCCTCGGCCGCAGAGCGTTTCGGCTGTTGCCCAGTTGAGGGCTTTCGCTGTGCTTCCCACGCTTCAAAGTCACCGGGAGTTTTGATGTTGTCTTTTTTCCATCGCCTTAATATAGATTCAATATAGCTCCACTTATGGGCGCCGTTCTTTGCACCCTCAGAAATCGCCAAAAGCAACATTTCTGTGCTGAACTGTTCTTTCCAGCGCTGTAGGTCGTCCGTCAAGATACGCGGCCAGGTTCCAATATTGGCCTGATACGCATTGATTATCTTGCTCAGGTCTGCATCCAGCCGTGGGTCTTTTTTGCGGGTGCCGCCGTCCTCTATAACTAGAATATCTTCTATATTATCTTCTATATTATTAGGTCTAAAATTTGGACTAGGGTGGTCTAAATTTTGGACTACCCCGGTATAAAAATTGGACTGGGGTGGTCTAATTTTTAGACTACCCCTCGGAGCCGCCAGATAATAATTGTGCTTGATGCCATTTACAACCTCTGTGCGTTTTTGAACCAGCCCTTTTTTGATGAGCTTATCCAGCGTATTGAACACGGTCTGCTTGCTTTCCGCTCCAAGCCATTCCTGCATGTAGCGGATGCTTCCCGAAAATTCAGTTTCGCCATCTTGCGTAAATCCGTAGATTATTGCATATAAGTTCAATTCGTTTCCTTTGAGGTTCAATTCAGTGCGCATCCAGCCCAGAAGCATAACGTAGTTGTCTGGCTTTACCATCCAACCACCCCCTTACCTCGGTTAGAACGGCAGATCATCGGCATCGTCCAGAACCGAGAAATCATCGTCGTTGCCCTGAGAAAAGCTCTGGCTGACCTGAACATTGCCAGGATGATCGGCGGCTCCCTGCCACTGTTGGCGCTGGCTCTGGGTGGCAAAGCCCATCTGCTGGGGCTGCGGCTGCTGATTCCGATAGGTGGCCGGTGGCGGGTTCGTCCCGCCATCATCCACGGTCCCCTGCTGGTTGTCCTGCTTCGGCCCCGCAAAATAGATGTTGTCCACCACGAACTCAATCGCCGTGCGGTTGTTTCCATTCTTATCCTCATACTGCCGCGTCTGGCAGCGGGAATGAACTACAGCGGCGCTCCCCTTGCGGAAATACCTGCTGACGAACTCCGCCGTCTTGCCCCATGCGGTAAAGGTGAGCCAGTCCGTGGGGCGGTGGCCGTTGGCATCCACCATGTCCCGGTCAACCGCCATGCGGAAACTTGCCACCTGCTTTCCCGTCTGGGTGGTTCTCAGTTCAGGATCAGCGGCGAACCGCCCCTGAAAATCACAGCTGTTCAGCATGAGAAATCACCTTCGGCACTTTCTCAGATGCCACAGGTACGGCATCGGCTTTCAGAGGGAACACATCCGAATGCAGCATCTTCATGAGCTCATCAGCGAACATTCCTGCTTCAATTGCGCCGTCTTTCCTGCACTTGGAATAAATCATGTGCAATTCCAGCCGGAGCTGGAAAAGTTCATTGTATTCCTCAAAGGGAATCGAAATCATTTCCATAGAAATGTCCTTTCCGGTCATTTCGACCATTCTTCTTTGTACCGAGCCAACTGTTCTGGGGTATCGGTCTGGATGCCCAGTTCTTTGGCTTCTTCAATTGCACCGTCCACAAGATGAGCAAATTCCTTTGAATCCATCTTGTGGCTTTCCTTGTAGACAAAATAGCAGGAGTAGTCTTTTCCGTTTTCCTGCCGGGTTTCATAGAGCCGGACATAGGGGTAAAAGTCGCTGGGATCTACGGTCGGCGGGAGTTTCAGGCCAACAGGCTTGCCGTCCTTGTCGCGGGCAAGCGCTCCATACGAAACCACGAGCCGCCGCTTTACTGCATCCTCGCTCTCGCCGGTCTCCGCAGAAATCTTGTTGCACAAGACGTGGAAATACGCATTTGCTGACAGGCTGCGCTTTTCCCTGTGCTTTTTGATTTCCACATCCAGAACCGGCTCCTGATGGAGCTTGTCCCAGATTTCCCGGAAGTCGCCGTTGATTTCCAGCGTGACCCGTTGTTTCCCGCCGAGGGTAAAAGCCATGTCTACCAGCCGCCCGGTCATGTGGCATCCTCCTTGTCCTGATGGCAGTGCATATAGATATAGGCGCTGTTCGGCCCCATGTTGGCGTATAACCAGTCATTGATCTTGGCAAGGCTCATGTGGTTGTGCAGCACTCCAAGCTCGTAAATGTACTCACCGTTCAGCTTTTTCTCAGCAATTTTGGCTTGGATTTCTGCGTCATCGTAGTTGGCTTCCACCATGTACAGGTCATAGTTTGGAGCCGTGATGCCGTTCAAATTGTTCATGTCTGTGCAGTAAAACAGCTTTCCTGACTGGAGCCAGACTTTCCACCCGCAGTTCGGAACATTGTGCTTGACCATATCGGGCCTGACATTACAGATGCCGTATCCGTACATGTGCCCCGGCTCCAGAACATCAATCTGCGAGACCGGAACCCCTGCATCCACCAGCGGCTTGCACAGCCATGCACAGCACGCAAAGCGGAGTGTGGGGCGTTTTTCCGCTAAAAGCCGGAGCGTTGTCGGCTGGAAGTGGTCACCATGAATGTGAGTGAGCAGAACCAACTTCAACGCCCGGTATACTTTCGACAGCGCCTTGAACGAAACGCCGCAGTCAATCAGGATTTTTTGGTCAATCACCACCGCATTGCCTTTACTGCCAGTTGCGATGATGTTGTAGTCGATCATAACGAGCTGAGGTCAACCACCGGCTCGGCGGTCGTGGGTTCGCTCTGAGCAATGTCCACATGGGGCAATGCCTGCCCATCGCCCACCTCAGGCTTCCCGGTATGCAGTTCCGGCAGTTCGGATGCGTCGGGCATCGGTTCCGGCTCAGTGACGATCTCGTTGTTGTCGGCCACCGTTGCCACGGCGTTGTCGCTCTCCATGGCTTTCGTCATTTCGATGCTCATAACGCCCCAGCGGGAAATAAGCTGGCGAAGCAGGGTCTTTTTGGCCATGTCATCAAAGTTTTTGTACCAGAACGAGGAGTACTTCCACATCTCGCTTTCCGGGACTTTGCCAGCCATCAGGTCTTCGTAGTTCTTACGGCTGAAAGCCTTGGAATAGGTATCGGCATGGGTCATCATTTTCTCTTTCGACCAATACAACACCTTGCGGAAGCCGTTGAGGTACTCAAAGTAGGCCATATACCCGACCGTGGGCAACGCGTCACGCTGATCGTCATCCTCGACGAACTGGAATTTGGCTTTTCCGGTTTCCGGGTCTTTGCCGAGGTACTCGCCCTGCTTGATGACCATAACATCCAGATCCTTGTACTGGCCGCTGCGTAAGGCCAGCTGGGTGTAGCCCTTATAGCCCAGAACAAACTGTGCCGTAACACTCTCCTGGCGGATCAGCCTGTTGTTGCGGTCATACTTGGCTTTCTGCTTGAAAGGCACGAGGTAGTACTGCCCCAGCTGAGGGGACGGGCTGAGGTTCAGGCTTTCACCCAGCAGGGCACCGGCCAAAATCGTGCCGGCATCGCATTCCTGCAGGGCGGGGTTGACGGCCACCGCCGAGGTAATGCTGGCCGTGAACCGGCGGGCGCGGGCCGGGTCGCGCAGAGTGTTGGAGATCAAGGACTGATAGCCCTTGGTGGTGATTGCCACGGAGAACTTGGGCTTCTGCTGTACCTGCATCTGATTATAAGTTGCCATATTCAATACCTTCCTTTTCCAGATAATGCTTCAAACCGATCAGCTGGGCTTTGGTGCCTTTCGCATAAAAGCGGGTCATCAGGATAGGCTCAGCCGCCGGGGTGGACTGAAGTTCAGGCTGGGGTTCCGGCTGAGTGCCGGCTTCCGGCAGTTCGGACGGCTCCTGTACCGGGGCGGGCAATTCAACCGCCGAAGCCGCCACAACAGCGGCGCGGGCTTTTTCGGCAGCGGCTTCCCGTTCGGCCTGCCGGGCGCGGCGCTCTTCTTCCCGCCGACGCTGTTCCTCCAGCGCCTTGTGCCGGTCACCCACAGTCTTGATGGCGTTGGGCAAGTCCAGATTGCTGCGGTACTCCACCATGATCTCGGCGGCGTTGTCCATGCCCTCGATTGCGGCCACGTCGGCCACAATGCCGTCCACGAATGCCTTTGCCTGCTTTCTCAAAGAGGTCAGGCTGTCGCTCATGTTGACTTTCGGGCGGTAGGTCAAATCGTCCAGCCAATCAATATCAGCGACTTCCACCAGCTCGCCGTAGTAGTCCATGAGCGCTTCCGTCTTCTGAGCCACAATGCCAGAGGTCACATCCGCGATTTTCTGCTTCAGTTCGGCATCTGCCTGCTGGAACGGTGCCGTCACGCACTCCCGGTAGACCTGCTCAAAGGCATTGTAGGGTTCAAGGATTTTGCTCTTGATGGCCGTGCGCCGGGCTTCGTACTCCTTGAATTCCTTGGTAAGCTGGGCGCGGGCATCTTTGACGCTCTTATAGGTTTCTTCGGTGCAGATCAGAGAGGTGGCTTCGGCGGTGCGCCGCTCAATGTCGGCCTTTACGCTGTGAAGCCGCTCGACAATGATAGGCAACTGCTGAAGTTCAATGACCTGCAATGCGGTATCCTGTGCCATATCGCACTCTCCTTTCAATTTTTGAATACTTCATAATGGCCGGTGGTCTTGTTCATCAGAACCCAGCCGCCGGCATCCGGGCTTTCCTGAATGAAAAGGTACTGCCGGGAATCCCAGCCATGTGCAGAAAGGGCTTCTTTCTGCTTGCGGGTCAGCCTTTTGGGCCGGGCATTCATGTGTCTGCCGCTCATACGGTACTCACCTCCTCATTCCAGCGCTTCAACAGCGAGGGCTGCATGGTGATGATCTTGTAGCCGGTGGCTTCCAGTTCAGTACTGCGGTCGTAGCTCTGCACGTCCTGTGCGTGCCGTGTGACAGCGTTTGCCAGACCATAGAGGGAAAGGTCACCGCCCGCGATAAGATGCCCCAGAATGCCCTCGCTCTCGTTCTGGCGGATGTTGAACTCCTTGGCCGCAAGCTCAACCACCTTGGGAGCCGCCGCCGGGAGAATGGGTGCTTCCTTGGCATCCCGGAGTTTCTGCACCAGCGCATTGAACCGGGCTTCATCGACCGCCGCCCGGACGGTGTCCTCAATCTTCATCAGGAACGCCCGGTCGTCGGCTTCGATGGTCTCATCCCGGAAAATCCCGAAATCGCCATCCACGCTTTCATTGATGCGGCCAACATGGCGCTTGCCAACACCCACATCCGCCACCATGCCATTGGTACAGACAAGACGGTAAATCAGCGGTTTCACGGAAACGCTGCCCATGCCGACCTCAGAATTGGAAATCAGGATGCCGGCCTGAACGATGTCCCCCGGCACTACTTCGGTCTGGATGCGCTCATTGACAACCTTGATGTACATGCGGGTATCGGTCAGTTCACAGCTTTCAATGCGGGCTCCCTGCATTTCAGAGATAATCGGTAGGACCGTCTGTGCAACCTCGTAGTTGTCGATACGGCGGTAGCGGTCGGAGAGGATGGCGCGGGCGGTACCATCAAGGGTGCGAACCATGCGGCGGGTGTCCGGGGACTGCTGGAACCAGCCATTGACGTTTGCCATCAGCAAGCCGGGGTTCTCTGCCCGCATCCGCTCGTAGTAGGGAGCCGGGATCTTCAACTGCAATCCCAGCTGACGGTGGGCATTTTCGTTCAGCTGGAACGGGGTGTTGCCGATTACGAGGTCAAAGTTCTCGTTGACGGCGGTCATCTGCATAGCACCCGCTGTGGCAACGTAGTCCTTTTTGACCTTGGCCTGCCGGTCAAGCTCAATCGCAAGCTCCTGCAAACTTCTTCCATATTTCATAGGGTTACTCCTTTTCCGGGAAGCACTCAGGGACTCCCCATGCCTCGACCGCTTCAAGGGAGCGGTCACAGCCTACGATCGTACCGTCATCGGCGCGGTAGATGGTATCGCACCTCTGGTGGCAGAGGGGGCACACAGGAGGCTCAGGGTAGCCAGCTTCTTCGTCAGTCGGATACAGCATCCAGCACCTCCCGGAGCTTGCGCCCCATCCAGCGGCCTACATCATCGAACATCCCCATGCTGTCCAGCCAGACAAACAGGGCTGCGATAACAGAGGTCACAGCAAACTGCGCCGCCGGGGCACGAGCTGCTGCCTGTTCGGCGGTGATGCCGTACACGATCATCAGAATCCGGGTCATTCCTTACACTCCCTTTCTTTGCGAGCCTTGCGGGCAGCCGTTTGGGCTTCCAGCTTCTCGCGGTTCCCGGGCTGGGCGATGAATTTTTTGAATCCCGCCAGCGTCACGCGGCCAAAGCTCTCACCGACTTCCGGGGGAATATCGGCCACGTTGATGTGAATTGTGGTGTCCATGTGGTCCTCCTGTTTCAAAGTAGGCAAAAAGTCTACTTACAGAGCAAAAAAAATCTGCTCCATTTCCTCCGTTCCGATGTGGAGCAACTCGCACAGACTTTTAATTTCAGGTGCGGTAAAATCGGTTTTATTCCGAATTTTGTTCAAAAATCCCTGATATGAAAGGCCAATGCGATTTGCAATATACTTCATCTTGTAGCCGGAGGCATCAATCTTTGCTTTGAGCAAAGTGGTATTGGTCACAGTAAGTTCACCTCGCTTTCCGTTCGGCGTAGACTGGTTGTCTACTGGGTGTATATTACCACCTCGTAGACCGAATGTCAACTATTTTTTTGAAAAATTTGAAAAAATGTTGACCTCATGCCTACGCCGTATTATAATTGCATCAGAAGATTTTAGGGGGAATACAAAACTATGACCATCGGACAGAGAGTGAAAATTCGACGCGAAGAGCTGGGTATGTCCCAAGAAGAACTGGCAACGAAAGTTGGCTATAAGTCGAAATCATCCATCAACAAAATTGAACTCGGATTTCGCGTCCTTACGCAGTCCAAAATCAAAGTCATTGCTGACGCTTTGGAAACCACCCCGTCTTATATCATGGGATGGGACGAGGAATCTCATCAAAACGAATGGTCTTCAAAGTTTCGCGATAGTGTGATGCAGATTTTGAATAATGCAGATCCGGCCGACTTAGAGGCTGCGGGTATCAGCGTTCAGGAAATCGAAGAAGAACTGAGCGGCAGCGACTCTATTTCGTTGGTGACGGCCTGCGCCATTGCGGATGAGCTGGGCGAGTCGCTGGATTCTCTGCTGGGCCATACTCCCAAGGAAATGATAAAGGCCGCCCTCCAGCAGGAGGACGGCCAAACGGCTGAAATTATTGAGCTGCTTCTTGATTTACCGGCAGATCGGCAGCAGGAGGCGTTGAGCTATCTTCGTTACCTTTCAGGGCGTGCAGAAAAATAAGCAATCGCTCCTTATCAGCATCCGACAGTTTTTTGATTTTGGCAAAGATATCCGACCATTCGCTCGTAGTCATACGGCATGGCTCCTTTCTCAAATTTACTGTCGGCAGCAACTGAATTATATCAAATACGCACCCGCTTTTCAGGGATTCGTAGAATTATACCGAAAATCGGAAAAATATTGCGAATTTTGAAGAAGATAATCGTGAGGTGATGGTTGATGGCCCGAAAAAAGAATATTGCTGCGGGTCAGAATGCCGTCATTTATGCCCGCTATTCCTCCCACAACCAGCGAGAGGTCAGCATTGAGCAGCAGGTCAGAGAGTGCATGAAGCACGCTGCCGAGCTGGGGCTGCACGTCGTTGGAACTTATGAGGACAGGGCCATCAGCGGCAAGACCGATAAGCGGCCCAACTTCCAGCGAATGATGCGGGATGCTGAAAAAGGCAAATTTCAGGCGGTTGTGGCATGGAAGTCAAACCGCATTGGCCGCAATATGCTTCAGGCAATGGTCAACGAGGCCAAACTGGAAGACTGCGGCGTGAAGGTGTTCTACGCCGAGGAAGATTTTGACGATACAGCCGCCGGGCGTTTCGCATTGAGGAACATGATGAATGTGAATCAATTCTACAGCGAGAACATGGCGGAGGACATCACCCGGGGGCTGTATGATAACGCCAGCAAGTGCATGGCGAACGGTCGGCAGCCCTTGGGCTACAAGCGGGGTGAGGATGGCCGTGTGGTGCTGGATGAAGCGAATGCGGCCGTTGTCCGGGAAATATTCACCCGTGTGGCTGCCGGTGACCTGTTCGTGGACATTGCGAGAGATCTCAATGCCCAGGGCATCAAGACCAGCAAGGGAGCCAACTGGAACAAGGGCAGCTTCCAGAGCATTTGCCAGAATGAACGGTACAGAGGCATCTACATATACGGGGATGTCCGGGTGGTTGATGGCATTCCACGCATAGTGAGTGACGATTTGTGGTACAGGGTACAGGAGGCCATGAGGATGAAAAAGAACCCAGTTGGAACCCGGCACCGTGTCGGGGCAGAAGATTATCTGCTGACCGGGAAGCTGCGCTGCGGGCATTGTGGCAGCTACATGACGGGCGTATCTGGCACCAGTAGAAACGGCGAGCTGCATTACTACTACACCTGCCAGAAGCGGCGCACCGAGCACGCCTGTGACAAGAAGAACATCCGCCGGGATGTCATTGAACCGGCTGTGGCTCAGGCCATCAAGATGTACTGCCTGACCGACGATGTCATTGAATGGATGGCAGATCGGACGGTCGAATACTGGGAAAAGCACGACAATGACCTCCAGATTGAGGCACTAGAGCAGCAGTTGGAGGAAAATAAAAAAGCCACCTCGAATATGCTAAAAGCCATCGAGATGGGGATTATCACAGAGGCCACCCGCACCCGGATGGTCGAGCTTGAGACTGAGCAATCCCGGCTGAGCGTCCAGCTGAATGCGGCCAAAGAGGATGTCGTGAAAATCGACCGGGAGCAAATCATCTCCTATCTGGAACTGCTGCAGCAGGGTGACATCCACGACCGGGATTTCCAGATGGAATTGTTCAAGAACTTCCTTGTGGCTGTCTATGTCTATGATGATAACCGCATGAAGCTGGTTTTCTCCTGCATGGGAGACCAGAACAGCGTTGAGATTCCCTTGGAGACCGGAGAAGACCCGCCGGATGGCGGGCTGTCACCGGATGCTAAAATGTTCGTTTTGACTCCTGATAGCTCCACCAAAAAAGCACTGTACTTCGTAGGAAGTATGGTGCTTTTCTTTTTACTGAAGCCGATTTTTGGGGGGCTGCATTGAGTCGCCTGCATGTCTTTTGGGCTTTTTGCGGAAAACCGGGATGTTCCCGCAGATAAGCGGTTCCCCATAACAAAAGAGACCGCCGTACAGCAAGCTGCTGTACGGCGGTCTCTCCTTCTTTTTTCAGTTCCGCGGGATGGCCATTCGGCGCTCTGCTTTCTTTACGAGCCATGCTCCCGCCCATCCACAGGCAGCTCCCAAAATGACACCACCCAGAATATCCGTCGGGTAATGGACACAGAGGTACATCCGCGAGAATGCGATGAGAACGCCTACCGGCAGAGCTGCCATCGCCCACTGCTTTTTCCCGGCCAGCCAGAGGGCTGTCACCGAGGCGAAGGACGCCGCCGTATGGCCCGAAGGAAAGGAGAAATCGTCCGGGTACGGGATAAGCAGTTGTACCTCCGTAAGGATGCCGCATGGACGGACGCGGGCCACCAGCGGCTTGAGAAGAAGATTGCAGAGGACAGCGTCGATGAGGAGCGCCGCTGCCAGCACACATCCGACCCGCCGCGTTTTGCGGAACACCAGCAGCGCCGCTGTCAGCGTCACCCAGAGAATACCGGAGTCTCCCAGACGGGTAATAAAACACATGCTTCCATCCAGCATGGGGCTGTGCAGGGATTGCAGGAATTGCAGGAAAGTGAGTTCGGCGTTCATAAAGCTCCCTCTTTCTCGTTTCGTTATGTACAGGATACCAGAAGTTTATGAACAGAAAAGCACAAAGTCTTAAACAGTAGTTAAAACAGCCGGCTCCGCCGCTGAGTTTTGCAGCATTTCAGTTCCCGGCGTTTCGGATGGACAAGGGAAAAATTAAAAAGAAAAGCCGACTGAGAATGCCTCTCAGTCGGCTTTTTCTATGCCGGTGGTGGGGGTCGAACCCACACGTGTTATTAGCACAAGGGATTTTGAG
>ERZ772865.3505-NODE-3505-length-11778-cov-3.748273_pt1 | contig 11778 bp, 9 predicted proteins | sample MGYA00512133_ERZ772865 | MGnify/ENA primary metagenome ERZ772865 (study PRJEB29015, sample SAMEA2737722) | human gut metagenome | biome: human gut; feature: human-associated habitat; material: faeces | place: China | collected 2012 ...
GGTCAGAAGACAGTAACAGGTAAGCTGACAAAGGTTACCAACAAAGAAAAGTATACTGTTGACGGCACGGAATACAAAGTTGCTGAAAAAGAAGTCGCTGGTATTTCTACATCTTCGACGGACTATGACATCGCAGCTGATGTCAAAGCGGGCGACACTGTAACGCTGACATTAGACGTTTACGGAAACATCTATAAGCTGGAAGCTGACTCTGCAAACAGAGCATATGCAGCTGTATTAAAGCAGGGTAAAACAGAAAACGCTTATGACGAAGAAACATATTCTCTCCAGTTCTTAAATGCGGAAGGCGAAACTGTAGTTGCCAATGTAGATAAGGACTACGCTGCTAAGTATAAAGCAGTGATGGGTGATACAGTAGGTGCAGTTCAGGCTGTAACTATCGTTAAGTACCACCTGAACTCGTCCAATGAAATCGATTTCATTGAGAAGGTTACGATATCGACTCAGGAAGAGGAAGAGAAAAAGAAGGTTTCTTCTTCCGGATATTACGATGGTTATGAATTAGCAAGCAATGTTGTAATCTTCTCCTACAACGGCAGTGATTACAGCAAAGATGACAACTATACTGTTGTAGCACGTGAAGATGCGATCGGTAAGGAGTTCAAGGCAGTTTATGCAAAGAATGCTGACGATAAGATCGTTCTGATGGTAGCATTACATCCGAAAATATTCGGAGGTATTCTTTGTCGTCGCGGGTTGGAGCAAGATCTGCAACAGATTGAAAAGTATGAAATCCCTGAAATAGATTTAGTCATTGTTGACCTGTATCCGTTTGAAGCTACTGTAGCTTCCGGTGCATCCGAAGCAGATATTATTGAGAAAATCGATATAGGCGGAATCTCTCTGATTCGTGCCGCAGCCAAGAACTACAACGATGTAATTATCGTTGCTTCTCAGGCTCAATACAAACCGTTGCTGGATATGTTGATGGAGCACGGCGCTACTTCCTCACTCGAAGAACGCCGTTGGATGGCAAAAGAAGCGTTTGCCGTTTCTTCCCACTATGATTCAGCGATCTTCAATTATTTTGATGCAGGCGAAGGTTCTGCTTTCCGTTGCTCGGTAAATAGCCAAAAACAACTTCGTTATGGTGAGAACCCGCATCAGAAGGGTTATTTCTACGGAAATCTGGAAGCGATGTTCGACCAAATTCACGGAAAGGAAATATCTTATAATAATCTTCTCGATATCAACGCTGCCGTTGATTTGATTGATGAATTTGACGACCTCACTTTCGCTATTCTGAAACATAATAACGCTTGCGGTCTAGCTTCACGGTCTACTATGCTGGATGCATGGAAAGATGCATTGGCCGGTGATCCTGTTTCCGCTTTCGGAGGCGTGTTGATTACAAATGGGGTTGTTGACAAAGAAGCAGCCGAAGAAATCAACAAGATTTTCTTTGAAGTGATTATCGCACCGGATTATGATGTGGACGCACTCGAAATCCTTGGACAGAAAAAGAACCGCATCATCCTCGTTCGCAAGGAAGCCAAATTGCCGAAGAAGCAATTCCGTGCTTTGCTGAATGGTGTATTGGTGCAGGATAAAGATACTAACATTGAAACGGTAGCCGACCTCAAAACCGTAACAGACAAGGCTCCTACTCCGGAAGAGGTGGAAGATATGTTGTTTGCTAACAAGATTGTGAAGAATAGTAAGTCAAACGCTATTGTATTGGCAAAAGGCAAGCAGCTTCTCGCAAGCGGTGTCGGACAGACCTCACGTGTAGATGCATTGAAACAAGCAATTGAAAAAGCTAAGTCATTCGGATTCGACTTGAATGGCGCGGTGATGGCTTCGGATGCCTTCTTCCCTTTCCCCGATTGTGTGGAAATTGCGGATAAGGAAGGTATTACGGCAGTAATCCAACCGGGCGGCTCGGTAAAAGATGATTTGTCTTTTGCTTATTGCAATGAGCATGGCATGGCGATGGTGACTACCGGTATCCGTCATTTTAAACACTAAAAATAATAATTAAGAATGGGATTGTTCTCTTTTACACAAGAAATAGCGATGGACTTGGGTACAGCCAATACCATCATCATCACGAACGGGAAAATCGTGGTGGATGAGCCTTCGGTTGTGGCTTTGGACCGTCGTACGGATAAGATGATTGCCGTGGGGGAAAAGGCGAAATTGATGCACGAAAAGACCCACGAAAATATACGCACTATCCGTCCGTTGAGAGATGGTGTGATTGCCGACTTCTACGCTTGCGAGCAGATGATGCGCGGTTTGATTAAGCGGGTGAATACACGCAATCACTTATTCTCACCCTCTCTTCGTATGGTGATCGGTGTTCCTTCGGGAAGTACGGAAGTTGAACTCCGTGCCGTTCGTGACTCTGCCGAACATGCCGGCGGACGGGATGTCTATCTGATCTTCGAACCGATGGCTGCGGCTATTGGTATCGGCATTGATGTAGAGGCTCCGGAAGGGAATATGATTGTGGACATAGGTGGTGGTTCTACGGAAATTGCTGTTATCTCTTTGGGAGGTATTGTTTCCAACAACTCCATCCGTGTGGCGGGTGATGATCTGACGGAAGACATCCGTGAATACATGAGCCGTCAGCATAACGTGAAAGTCAGCGAACGTATGGCGGAACGTATCAAGATAAATGTGGGCGCTGCCTTAACCGAATTGGGTGAAGGAGCTCCGGAAGATTATATCGTTCACGGTCCTAACCGTATCACGGCTCTTCCGATGGAGGTGCCTGTATGCTATCAGGAAGTGGCTCACTGTCTGGAAAAATCAATCTCGAAAATAGAAACAGCTATCTTGAGTGCGTTGGAAAGTACACCTCCTGAACTTTATGCTGATATTGTGCACAACGGTATCTATCTTTCCGGTGGTGGCGCATTGCTTCGTGGGTTGGATAAGCGACTGACTGATAAAATCAATATTCCTTTCCACATTGCAGAAGATCCTTTGCACGCTGTAGCTAAAGGCACGGGAGTTGCATTAAAGAATGTAGATCGTTTCTCTTTCTTAATGAGATAACTCAGGGATGCGGAATTTAATAAACTTCCTTCTGAAATACAATTACTGGTTCCTCTTTATCTTATTAGAGGTAGCCAGTTTTGTTTTGTTATTTCGGTTCAACCGTTATCAGCAGAGTGCTTTTTTCACTTCTGCCAATACGGTTGTGGGGGCGGTTTATGATGTGTCGGGAGGCATTTCCTCTTACTTTCATTTGAAATCGGTCAATGAGGATTTACTAGACCGAAATATGTTGCTCGAACAGCAGATCTCCAATCTGGAGAAAGCGTTGAAAGAACGCCAGGTGGACTCTATTACCATTAACAGTGTCCGGCAGATGCCTCAAAGTGACTATCAGCTGTTCAAGGCTCATGTGATAAAAAACAGTCTGACACTGCCCGATAACTATATCACGCTCGACAAAGGTTCTTCCTCCGGCATTCGCTCTGAGATGGGAGTGATAGACGGTAACGGAATTGTAGGTATCGTGTATGAAACTTCTCCATCTTATTCGGTGGTGATTTCTGTACTGAACAGCAAGTCCAATATAAGTTGCAAGATTATCGGCAGTGATTATTTCGGCTATCTGAAATGGGAACGTGGAGATTCGCGTTACGCTTATCTGAAAGACCTGCCCCGTCATGCGGAATTCAATTTGGGCGATACCGTAGTGACTAGCGGATTCTCGACCGTATTCCCGGAAGGTATTATGGTAGGTACGGTGGATGATATGTCCGACTCTAATGACGGGTTGTCCTACCTGCTGAAAATCAAGCTGGCTACCGACTTCGGAAAGCTCGGTGATGTCCGTGTGATAGCCCGGAATGGGCAGGAAGAGCAGAAGAAACTTGAAAATAAGGTAACAAAAGAATGATTATCACCTATATACATAGAATCGGATGGTTTATCGGCTTGGTGCTTCTTCAAGTGCTTATCCTGAATAATGTCCATATAGCAGGTTATGCCACTCCTTTTCTCTATATTTATTTTATCCTAAAGTTTGACTCCGGCACTTCGCGGAATGAGTTGATGTTGTGGGCTTTCTTTTTTGGACTGACTATCGACGTATTTGCTGATACTCCGGGAATGAATGCGGCTGCAACGGTGTTGCTTGCTTTTCTCCGTCCTTCTTTACTGCGACTGTTCACACCTCGCGATAATCTGGATAGCTTCATCCCATCTTTCAAGACGATAGGGATTACTCCTTTTCTTAAATATACGACTGCAAGTGTTTTTGTACATAGTCTGGCGTTACTCTCCATTGAGTTCTTCTCGTTTTCCAGCATTTGGCTGTTGCTGCTGCGGGTGTTACTTTGCACCATTCTGACTGTAACCTGTATTGTAGCTGTTGAAGGCATAAGGAAGTAAAAATGGCAAAAGATTATAGATTAGAGAAACGTAAATTTGTTATCGGAGGCATTGCCCTGTCTATTGTCTTGATTTATCTGGTACGGCTTTTCGTATTGCAGATCACAACAGATGACTATAAGAAGAATGCTGACAGTAATGCTTTTCTGAATAAAATCCAATATCCTTCGCGTGGAGCGATTTACGACCGGACCGGGAAATTGTTGGTATTCAATCAGCCTGCATACGACATTTCGATTGTTCCGAAGGAAGTCGAGAATCTCGATACGCTCGACTTGTGTCAGTCGTTGAATATTACCCGTGCCCAATTCTTGAAGATTATGAGCGATATGAAAGACCGTCGCCGCAATCCGGGTTATTCCCGCTATACCAACCAGTTGTTTATGTCGCAGCTTTCGGCGGAAGAATGTGGTGTCTTTCAGGAAAAGCTGTTTAAGTTTCGTGGTTTTTATATCCAACGGCGTACTATCCGTCAATATTCTTACAATGCGGCTGCCCATGCGTTAGGCGACATTGGAGAGGTGTCTGCCAAAGAGATGGAAGCGGATGAAGACGGATACTACATTCGCGGTGATTATGTCGGAAAGTTGGGTGTGGAGAAATCGTATGAGAAGTATTTGCGTGGAGAAAAAGGTATTGAAATTCTGCTTCGTGATGCACATGGCCGTATTCAGGGACACTATATGGATGGGGCCTACGACCGTCCCTCTGTTCCCGGCAAGAACCTGACATTGAGTCTGGATATTGATTTGCAGATTTTAGGCGAACGCCTGCTGAAGAACAAGATTGGCAGTATTGTAGCTATCGAGCCGGAAACCGGTGAAATCCTTTGTCTGGTATCTTCCCCGAACTACGATCCGCATTTGATGATCGGTCGTCAGCGTGGTAAGAATCATCTGATGTTGCAACGCGACAAGATGAAACCATTGTTGAACCGTGCTTTGATGGGAGTCTACCCTCCGGGCTCTACTTTCAAAACAGCACAAGGGCTGACTTTCTTGCAAGAAGGTATTGTTACAGAGCAAAGTCCGGCTTTTCCCTGTTCGCACGGATTCCATTACGGCAGGTTGACGGTGGGTTGTCATAGTCATGGGGCACCGATTCCGCTGATACCCGCCATTGCTACATCGTGCAACTCTTATTTTTGCTGGGGACTGTTCCGTATGTTCGGTGATCGTAAATATGGCTCACCGCAAAATGCTATTACCGTATGGAAAGATCACATGGTTTCGCAAGGGTTCGGTTATAAACTGGGAGTCGATTTGCCGGGAGAAAAACGGGGCTTGATTCCGAATGCTCAGTTCTATGATAAGGCTTATCGCGGACATTGGAACGGATTGACGGTGATCAGTATTTCCATCGGCCAGGGAGAAATTCTGACTACCCCTCTTCAGATAGCCAATTTGGGAGCGACGATTGCCAATAGAGGATATTTTGTCACACCTCATATTGTGAAAGAAATTCAAGATAACCGGATAGACAGTCTTTATCGCACTCCTCGTTATACCACGATTGAAAAAAGACATTATGAATCGGTGGTGGAAGGTATGCGTGCGGCCGCTACCGGAGGAACTTGCCGTATGCTGTCAATGATGGTCCCGGAATTGGAAGCCTGCGGAAAGACAGGTACGGCACAGAATCGCGGACATGACCATTCGGTGTTTATGGGCTTTGCGCCAATGAATAAACCGAAAATAGCAATAGCCGTCTATGTGGAGAATGGGGGATGGGGCGCTACATACGGAGTGCCGGTCGGTGCTTTGATGATGGAACAATATATGAAAGGTAAATTGTCGCCGGAAAATGAGATAAGGGCGGAAGAAATTAGTAACAGAGTGATATTGTATGGTAACGAGGAGCGATAGTTTATGGAAATCTTTGGACTGGGTAACGATTTGTATCTACCTGCTCCTGATTATTGGGGGATGGTTCAGCGTGTGCGGAGCCAGCTATGACTATGGTGATCGTGACTTCCTCGACTTCTCTACCCGTGCCGGCAAGCAATTTGTCTGGATTATCTGTTCCTTCGGTCTCGGTTTCGTGTTGTTGATGTTGGAAGACCGGATGTATGATATGTTCGCGTACATTATATATATAGGAATGATAATTTTGCTTATCGTTACTATTTTTATCGCGCCGGATACCAAAGGTTCCCGTTCTTGGTTGGTAATGGGGCCTGTCAGCCTGCAGCCAGCCGAGTTTGCCAAGTTTGCTACCGCATTGGCATTGGCCAAATATATAAACTCCTATTCATTCAGCATAAAGAAAGAGAAATGTGCTCTGGTACTGGGTTTTATTATCCTCCTTCCGATGTTGTTGATTATCGGTCAGCGGGAGACAGGTTCTGCCTTGGTCTATCTTGCTTTCTTCTTGGTGCTTTACCGGGAGGGAATGCCGGGTGTGGTACTTTTTTCGGGGGTATGTGCGGTCATCTATTTTGTGGTAGGCATCCGCTTCGATGAAGTATTCATAGCCGATACACCGACTCCGTTGGGAGAGTTTATTGTGTTGCTGCTGATCTTATTATTTGCCGGTGGTATGGTGTGGGTATACCGCAAGCGGTGGGAACCTGCCCGGAATATTATCGGAGGAAGTTTGATTGTCTTGCTTATCGCTTATCTGATATCCGAATATTGGATCCATTTCAGTCTGGTCTGGGTGCAGTGGGGGCTTTGTGTCGTTGTGGTAGGTTATTTGATTTACTTGGCATTGAGCGAGCGTCAGCGCTCTTATTTCCTGATTGCTTTATTCTCAATCGGCTCCATTGGATTCTTATATTCCAGTAACTATGTCTTCGATAATATATTAGAGTCGCATCAGCAAATCCGTATTAAAGTAGTATTGGGTTTGGAAGAAGATTTAACCGGTGCCGGCTACAATGTAAACCAGTCCAAGATTGCTATCGGTTCCGGCGGATTGACAGGGAAAGGCTTTTTAAACGGAACGCAAACCAAATTGAAATACGTCCCTGAGCAGGATACCGACTTCATTTTCTGTACGGTGGGAGAGGAACAAGGGTTTGTAGGTTCGGCCGCGGTCTTGCTGGCTTTTCTTATTTTGATATTGAGATTGATATTCCTTTCCGAAAGGCAACCGTCTGCTTTCGGTCGCGTATATGGGTATTCGGTCGTGAGTATTTTCCTCTTTCACCTATTTATCAATATAGGGATGGTGTTAGGGCTGACTCCTGTAATTGGTATCCCATTACCCTTCTTTAGTTACGGAGGTTCTTCTTTATGGGGATTTACGATATTGCTGTTTATTTTCCTGCGGATAGATGCAGGGCGCGGCAGGAGACTCTAGTTCGTTTATTTTCTAATTCTCCTGTCTTTCAATTCGGATACCAATGTCATTGATTCCGGACAACTTCTCATCTTTCATCCCGTTCATAATTTTGAAGGTGTAATTAGCAGGATACAAAGGACGTACGGATTTGATAAAGACCGCTGATTGATAGATACTTCCCCAACCATTTCCGATCCACCTTCCCGTGGAATCAGCCAGGTTTATAGTAATAGTATCCGTCCGCCATACCGTAGAGTCTTGCAGGTTTTGACTGATAAATAGATACAGGTTATGATAAGGGTAATCTGTTCTGTTGCGAACCTCCGCGAATAATCTGAGTGTAGGCGGAATACTGTCGGTGACAGGAATCAGAAAAGAGAGTGTATCACTCTTTCCCCACCCTTCGTCGGGAAGGGACTGATAGGAGTGATACACGGTATTCTCATTGCAGGCAGCCATTAGGCAAATACCGAGCAGACAGAATAAACTATTCCTGAGAAGGCTTTTCATTATTTTGCGGTTTCGCTTGATTTGGGTTTCTTTCCGGTCTGGGTTCTGGTCTTGCAGGGCGTTCACGTTCCTGACCTTGCGGGCGTTCCTGGTTTTGTGGCCGTTCCTGTCTTCTCTCCGGACGTCTGTTCTCATTATTCCGTCCCTGGTTTTGTCCTCTGTTCCGGTTGTTATTATTATTTCTTGGTCTGTTTTCCCGATCTCCTCTGTTTCCGTTTTCCGCAGGTTGTGGACGACCCTCGTTTTCCCGTTGCGGTTGCTGCGGACGATTAGTCCCTTCTACTTGTTGTTGCGGTCGGTTGTTGGGAGTTCCTTTTTTCTTTTTCTTGTTTCGGTTGGCGTTATTGCCTTCCTTACTGTTATTACGGCTACGGTCGAAACGGGTTACACTTTCCTGTTCCAACAAGTCTATCGGTTTCTTCGGCTCCGCTTTCCTTTCTTCTTCAAGCAGGCTGTCCGGTTTCATACCCTTCTTATTCATGCCGATCACTTCAAAAGCACGTTTCCCGCTAATAGTGACTAAGTTGGCAGGGAAGTTCTTATCTGTAGAATAAGAAACTTGGTTGCTGAGGATGTCGGCCTTGAAGAAATAGAAAGTACCCTCCTTGGTTTCCAGCTCAATCTCTTTAGAAGGCAGACGTTTCTGTGCTTCTACGTAACAGTCTACTTCGTAGTTCAGGCAGCATTTCAGTTTTGCACACTGTCCGGCAAGTTTCTGGGGATTGAGTGAGATATCCTGGAAACGTGCGGCGCTGGTAGATACGGAAACAAAACTCGTCATCCAGGTAGCACAACAAAGTTCACGTCCGCAAGGACCGATTCCACCGATACGTCCGGCTTCCTGACGGGCACCGATCTGCTTCATCTCGATGCGTACTCGGAAAGCTTCGGCTAATACCTTAATCAGTTGGCGGAAGTCTACCCGTTCGTCGGCGATGTAATAGAAGATAGCCTTGTTACCGTCTCCTTGATATTCCACATCTCCGATTTTCATGTTCAGATTCAAGTTCAATGCAATCTGGCGTGCACGGATCATGGTAGCGTGTTCTTTATCTTTTGCTTCGTTGAACTTCTCCATGTCCACCGGTTTGGCTTTCCGGTAGATTCGTTTGATTTCCGCATCCGCTTTGAAGTTGGCTTTCTTCATTTGCAGGGGGACAAGTCTGCCGGTAAGAGTTACTACGCCAATGTCATGTCCGGGGGCAGCTTCAACGGCAACAATGTCTCCCTTTTCCAGTTTGATTTTATTGCTGTTGCGATAATACCCTTTGCGGGTATTTTTGAATTGTACCTCTACCATATCACTTTCTTCCGCATTGCCCGGTATGTCTGCCAGCCAATCGTAGGTGTTCAGCTTTTTATCTTGGCGGGAGCATCCTTTGCAACAAAGGCTGCCGCTCCCATTATGAAGTTTATATTCCATAGTTTATATATTTATTATTGCTTCAACAGTACGATCATCTTCAATGAGAAGTCGAAAAATACCATTTTAGCATTTACATTCTGTTCAATATGCAGTTGTGCTTCGCTTAGCTCGTCCATGATACCCATGACGTTACGTTCGTTGACGAAAGGAGCAAAGCGGATTGCAAAATTCTGTTCGTTGATAGTCATATAAGTAAGGTCGCGTTGATGCAGGTTGAAGATAAAGTTCTCCCGAATCATGCGCTGGCAATATTCCAGAAAGTTCTTCTGCCGTTCGCGTCCCATACCTGCCACTTGCTCGCTCCACATCTTCATCTCCCTGATTTTCCGTTGATAAGACAACCGCATCAGGCTGACGAATAAATCAAAGAACTGTTGGTTCTCCTCGTTCAGATGAATTGTTTCAAGCGCTTTTATAAAATTACCGTTTGCCAGGTGGGCAATGGAAAGACTGTCGGCAGGCTGAATGCTATATTTTGACTGTAATATCCGGTCGATACTGGCTTCGTCAATCTTCCGAACATTCATACGCTGTGTACGGCTCAGAATAGTCGGCAGAATCATATCCGGCGCTTCCGATACAAGCAGGAAAACCGTCTTCTCGGGTGGTTCTTCCAGTAATTTCAGCAATTTATTGGCACATACCGGGTGCATTTTTTCCGGTAGCCATACAATCGTAATCTTAAATCCGCCTTCACTGGATTTCAGACTGAGCTTCTTCAATATCTCGTCACTCTCTTTGGCATAAATCAATGCTTGCGAGTTTTCGGCGTCCATTTCGTTCAGCCAGTGATTGAGATTGAAATAGGGATTGTTGATAACAAACGGCCGCCAGTCGGCGATATAATCATCGCATACCTCCTTTTTCCCCTTCGCACTTTTGACGATCGGGAAAACAAAATGTACGTCCGGATGTACCAGCTTATTGAATTTTACGCAGGACGGACAGACGCCGCAAGCATCAGTCTCGCCCCGGTTGGTGCAGCTGATATAACGTGCGTAAGCAATAGCTAACGGCATTTTTCCGACTCCTTCCGGGCCGCAGATGAGCTGGGCGTGCGGAATCCGTCCCTCTCTCACTTCCTGAATGAGCCGTCGCTTGATTTCTTCTTGTCCGATTACGTCTCTAAAAAACATATCAATAAATGATTTTGGCTACTTCTTTGATACTGTCTACTGCTCCGATAGAGTAGAAATGAATACTTGGGGCTCCGTGGGACATCAATTCCTTGCATTGTGTCACGCACCATTCGATACCGACCCGTTCGGCTTCAGCATCGTTTTTGCATTTTAAGGCCTCCTTTACTAAATCTTCCGGCAAGTCCACTTTAAATGTCTTAGGAATCATGCTTAATTGGGATAGTTTTTTGAAAGGTTTGATTCCCGGAATGATAGGGATGTTGATACCCGCCGCCTTTGCCTGTTCCACAAATTCGAAATATTTCTTATTATCATAAAATAGTTGCGTCACGGCATATTCTGCACCTGCTTCCACTTTCTTTTTCAGCCAATAGAGGTCGGATTCTATATTGGGAGCTTCTTCATGCTTCTCCGGATAACAAGCTACGCCATAAGAGAACGGACTGGCGGTGACTTTCATCTCCGAACCGTCTACAAAGATTCCCTTATTGAAGTTGTTGATTTGCTCCTGCAATTCAATGGCGTGGTGGTATCCGTCGCCTTCCGGAGTAAATACAGACTCATGCTTCGCCTTGTCTCCGCGCAGCACCAACAAGTCGGTGATATTCAGAAACTGGAGATCAAGCAGTACATATTCAGTTTCTTCGCGTGTGAAACCGCTGCACAGAATATGCGGAACTACGGTGATATTATATTTGTTCTGAATGGCAGCAGCCACAGCGACAGTTCCCGGACGTCTTCTCAAACGGTTCCGTTGAAACAGGCCGTTGCCGAGGTCTTTATATACGTATTCGCTGCGATGCGTGGTGATATTGATATATTTCGGGTCAAATTCCCGGAGCGTATCGACTGTTTGATATAACTTTTCAATCCCCGTACCCTTCAGTGGAGGGAGGATTTCGAAAGAAAAGGCTGTTTTTTTGCTGTTATTTATTAAATCAATTACTTTCATTCTCTTCGCAAATGTTCGTTACCTATTTGGATTAAACGTGCATATTGGGACAAAAATACAAAAAAAGAAAGATTTCTTCTTGATTTACTCTA
>ERZ772865.3507-NODE-3507-length-11770-cov-8.362271_pt1 | contig 11770 bp, 11 predicted proteins | sample MGYA00512133_ERZ772865 | MGnify/ENA primary metagenome ERZ772865 (study PRJEB29015, sample SAMEA2737722) | human gut metagenome | biome: human gut; feature: human-associated habitat; material: faeces | place: China | collected 2012 ...
AATAAGCTGAAGCATCTATACCCCATTATAAAGATTTAGGATTTACAGAGTACTAGCCAAAATTAAAGTGATTGACAATAAGGCACAGGTGCTCGTTGGCAAGCATAAGAATGGAACAGCCAGGCTGGAGATCTATTTCACTGATGGCAATGTTGCGTATTTTGCCTTTAATGCTATTACTAGAATGGAAGCAACAAAATGGGCTGGTGCTATTGCCAGATTGGTGTTAAACGAAAAGGAAAATGGCTATGACCCTTCTGCCTATGCAGTACCAGGTGCAGAGAAGCTTGCAGAAACGATTAAGGGAACAATGGATACATTCAAGACTGTTTTCAACAAAAAGACTACTGAGGAAATGGATGCATTGAGGCGTTCTGTTTTTTGCCAAAATTGCGGGGCAACTTATGAAGGAATTAAGGGCCGCACAGGAAAATGCCCATACTGTGGCACTGTCCAAAATATCAATTAAGTTTTCTTTGTGACGCTTTTTTGCGGATTTGAAGAGTTGTTGTGGCTGACTTTGGCAACTCTCTTCCACTATTTTCCGCCTCGTAGCATCCGTAACCAAGCCCCCTTGGTTTCCAGCATCCTGTTGCCGGCACCTACAAGAAGGAGTGCATCGAGCAGGGCAAGAAGTACTTCTCCGTGGCCTCCGGCGGCGGCACGGGCCGTACTCTGCACCCCGACAACATGGCTGCTGGCCCCGCTTCCTACGGCATGACCGACACCATGGGCCGTATGCACTCCGACGCCCAGTTCGCCGGTTCCTCCTCCGTCCCCGCTCACGTGGAGATGATGGGCTTCCTGGGCATGGGCAACAATCCCATGGTCGGTGCGACTGTGGCTGTGGCCGTTGCTGTGGCTGAGAACAAAAAGTAAACGAAAAGCCCTGAAATCATAAAAAATCGGAACTTTTCTGATAAAAATAAAAACACCCGTTTCGTAAAGAAACGGGTGTTTTTCTATCATTAAGTTCAGGAGAGTAGCATCCGGTCATTGCTCAGGGTCTTGCCGGTACCGGCCTTGAACCGGTGGATCAGATCCTCTACGGTCATGCCCGCCCGGTCAGCGCCGGAAACGTCCAGCACGATCCGGCCGTCAGCCATCATCAATGTCCGGGTTCCCAGCTCCAAAGCCTGCTGCATGTTGTGCGTTACCATCAGACAGGTGATGTTCCCCTCCGCCACGATCCGCTTCGTCAGCTCCAGTACCTTTTCCGCTGTGCCGGGGTCCAGGGCGGCAGTGTGCTCGTCCAGAAGCAGGAGCCAGGGGGGATTCATGGTCGCCATCAGCAGCGTTAATGCTTGCCGCTGGCCGCCGGAGAGCAGCCCTACCGGCTGATTCAGCCGATCCTCAAGTCCCATGTCCAGAAGGGCCAGTCGGTCGCAGAAACGGGCCCGGGCCTTCTGGGTCAAGCGGGAAAACCAACCGCCGTTTCCCGCTGCCAGCGCCAGATTTTCCTCGATGGTCATATTGGGGGCAGTCCCCTTCAGAGGGTCCTGGAATAGGCGGCCGATCCGCTTCGCACGTTTGTATTCAGGCAGAAAGGTCATATCGTGACCGCCTACGGTGATGGCGCCATCGTCCACATAAAAGCTGCCGGCGATGGCGTTGAACAGGGTGGACTTGCCTGCGCCGTTGGAACCGATCACCGTGACAAATTCTCCCTTGTTCAAGTGGAGAGACAGGTCCGTGATGGCCTTTTTCTCATTGACGGTGCCGGGATTGAAGGTCTTGGAGATGCGTTGAATGTCCAGCATATCAATTTCCTCCCTTTCCGGCTGCCAGCTTCCGCTGCTGGAAGGCCGCCCACTTTCGGATGCTGGGAGCTGCAATGGCCAGAGCCACGATGACGGCCGTCAACAGCTTCAGACACTCCACCGGTACGACCTTGGTGTAAAAGACAACGGCGTAGATAAACCGGTAGATCACGGAGCCGATCATCACCGCCAGCACGCCCTTGGTAACGGTCCGGCGTCCCAGAACCGTTTCACCGATGATGAGGCAGGCCAGGCCGATGACCACGATGCCGGTGCCGGAGTTGATGTCCACCGTCTTTTGATACTGGCCCACCATGGCTCCGGAAAGGGCTGTCAGAGCGTTGGATACGCACAGTCCTACCGTGACGGTGAACGCCGGGTTCAGGGACGAGGCCCGCACCATGTCGGGATTGTCGCCTGTGGCCCGAATGGAAAGGCCCATGCGTGTTTTCAGAAATGCCAGCAGCAGCACGCCTGCCAGAATGGTGACGGAAGCCGCCAGCAGCAGCTCGTACCAATCACTGCCGATGCCGCTGTCCCGCAGAAGAGTGAAGATCGTGCTGCCGCCCAGCAGGCTTTGGTTGGCTTTCCAGCCCATCGCCATCAGATTGACGGTGTACAGGCCCGTGTTGGTGACGATGCCCGCCAGAATGGAGGGAATCCCCAAGCGAGTCTGCAAAAAAGCGGTGACGAATCCGGCGCAGCTGCCCGCCAGCATGGCGGCAGGAATGGCCAGGATCGGGTGTCCCCCGGCGGCCAGCGTGACAGAGACCGCCGCCCCAAGGACAAAACAACCGTCGGTGGTCATATCGGCGATGTTCAAGATCCGGAAGCTCAGAAACAGGGCCATGGCCACCAAAGCGTATAAAAAGCCCAGTTCCAGAGCGGTTTGTGTGATCATCAGCAAGAGAATGCGCTCCTTTCATGCCGCGGCCCCCGGCAGCAGGCCGGGGGAGCGGGGCGGGGAATTTGACTGGATCAGTCCTTGGTGGTGGTGACCTCTACCACCTCGCCCATGCTGTTGAAGCAGGCGTAGTCGGCCTGCTTGCCGATGAGGGCACAGGTGTCTGTGTTGACGGTGATGATGCCGCCGTCCATCAGGTAGTAGTCCTCCATGCCATCCATGCCCTCGGTCATGGCGGTGTAGGCCAGGTCAGCGGTCTGGGTGCCCAGGTCGGTGTAGTTCACGCCGCAGGTGGCGTAGGCACCGTTGCGGACGAAGGAGTCAGCGCCGGTGTAGTGGGGGATGCCGTTTTTGGCAAGATCTTCATAGATAGCCAGCTCTGCGGCCATGATGACGTTATCGGTAGGAGTAAACACGGCGTCCACACCGGCAGCGATCAGGACGGAGGCGGCAGCAACTACTTCATCGTTGGTATTGGCGGTCTGATCAACGTACTCGATGCCCTTAGTATCCAGATAGGCCTTGGCGTCGGCAATGGGCTTGGCAGAGTTGGGTTCAGACAGGGAGTACAGCAGACCGACCTTTGCGGTGTTGGGATTCTGGGCGAACATCATATCCATGATGAAATCGGTATTCAGGGCGTCGCTGGTGCCGGTGACATAGCCGATCCCGGTCAGCTTGGCAGTCTCCGGGTCGGAGACTGCGGCGTAGACCACAGGGGTCTTGGTCTCCTCGGCGGAGAGGGCGGCGATCTGGGCGGCGGTGGTGGCGATGGGGATGATGGCATCCACACCGTCGGCAATGGCCTGATCGCTCAACTGCTTGAGAATGGTCTGGTCGCCCTGACCAGAGGTGACCTCGTATTCGATCTTCACATTCTTATCGGCGGAGATCTGATCCAGCTCCGCAGTGACGGCGTTGGCAATCTCGTCCAGAGAGGCGTGGTCCAGCTGCTTGATGACGGCGACCTTATAGGTCTTGGCGTCGCTTTCAGTGGGTGCGGCGGTGTTCTGGTCAGCAGGACTGTCGGTGAGGGATTCGGCCTTGCTGCCGCAGGCAGCCAGAGACAGGGTCATGGCACAGGCAAGAGTCAGGGTCAGGAGCTTCTTCATCATGTTGTTTTTCATTTTGGTTTCCTCCAAAAATATAAAATGTTTGAGCGGCAGATGACCGTTTTGACTGTGCCGGGGCCAAACGGAAATAAAAAACAGCCTTCGTCCCACACATGGGACAAAAGCTGATGCTTCTGCGATACCACCCAAATTGACGTTTACACGTCCACTCGCTTACGCGTACCATCATACGCGCCCCGATGGATAACGGGTGGGATTCCCGTCGGCCGCTACTTGGTTTCCCGTTCGGACCGCCCTCCGAAGTCCATTCGCCAGCCGACTCCCGCTCCGATCTCACCGCCCGGAACTCTCTGAAAGGCCATCTTGACTGGGTACTGCTCTCCGTCATAGGTTTGCTGTGATTTCCTTGTTGTGCCGTATTATAGGCGCGGAAGTTCGGAATGTCAACCCTTTTATCCAAATTTGATGAAGCTGCCAAGAAAGGGCGGATATTTGTCTGGATATCAGTCCGTTCTTACAAAAAATGGGACGAAAAGGTTTTGGTTTTCCACGGTAAGCCCATATAAAAAGCATCAGCCCCCGCTTGTTCCAACGACAAACGGGGGCTACTTCTGCTGAATTTCTTTCAATACGGTTACCTCTACTTCCATCTATCTGCCGTTGAGAGCTGAAACACTGCCTGCCAATCCATGAAGCACCGTGCGTACAGAATTCATGTCTCACGCGATCCCATAAATGATGTGCTTCGTATTTGACCTTCCGGTAACACTCTCCGGCGAAGAAAGAGGGTTTCCCATCGAGGGCTTTTTCTCCCTCTTTGTGTCTATAATATATAACGTACCCGCTGATAAGTCAATAGTTTTTGTGCATTTTCAACGTTTTTGACAAAAAAATCTGCGGCGGGCAAGCAGGTCGCACAAAGGTGGACCTATCCGCCGAAGGCCGATAGCAGCGCGGAAAGGGAAAGGCCCTCCGTCTGCCAGAACTGTTCCAGCAGCGTATCCAGATTCTCCTCGTTATGCTCAATCTCACGGCTGAACAGCCGCAGGGCCTCCGGCAGTCCTACGAAACGGGAGAGGCGGTCCGTTACCAACACCCCCAGCGCGCAGAACTGCGCCCGCCCCAGCAGGTCTCCATCGTTGACGGCCTTCAGCAGATACCGGAAGGCGAAGTACACGGCGATGCGTTCCAGCTTTTCCGGGTCTTGGGGAGCGAAGCCGGGCAATTCCGGCGCTTGCTCCCATTGCTTCAGCAGCGCAAGCCAGTCAGGTTCCAGAATTTCCAGATCTTGTAAGCACCGGCAGGCGGCAGCTTCCCACGAACCGGAACCGGCATCGGTTTTCGTAGAAATCACCCAAGATTCCGTGCAGAAGGCGGCCAGCTCCGCCATGTTTTCGCTGTCCAATAGCTGTTGGGCCTCCCCGGTGATGAGCAGAAAGTTCCGCAGGCGGTCCTTTAAGGACAGGCTCCGGTCCCGCAGGAGATCCAGCAGGCGGTCCCGCAGAGAGACCAGCCAATCCAGCCATTCGTCCCCATCCTCCATGGGCTGATTATCCTGACGCTCCAAGAAGGTCAGCGGCTCCCGGCTGCCCAGCAGCAGTTCATTGGCCTTGGGACAGGCGGCGGACAGAGTAATTTCTTGGAAGGGACCATAGTCTTCAATAAACCGGGGGTGCTCCCGGCAGGTGACAGAGGTGGCCTCCGGCCCCAGAGCACAATGGATATCGCAGAGATTTTCCTGATTCAGAAAAGGACAGCGGCGGCCGTCCAGCGGAAAGCAGACATCCTCTCCGTCCAGGGCCATCGCATCCCGGAGCCGCTCGCCCAAGGCTCCCGGAAGCTGCTGATACCGCCGGACCGTGTCCTCGTCCAGGACCACCTCCCACCCAATGCAGCAACTATGGGGACAGGCCCCCGCCAGACAGGAAAATCCGTCAAAATAATCCGGAACACGCACCCGCATGGAAATCCCTCCTGAAACTGACAGTTGTTTTACAGAAAAAGTTGCAAACGCAACAGATTTTATGAGCCTATTATACGATACTAAGAGCACAAAAACAAGCCTGCATAGCTGAGAAAAAAGGAGACACCCTATATGGTACGGAGAGTGATCGAGATCGACCGGGAAAAATGCAACGGCTGTGGCGCCTGTGCCGACGCCTGTCAGGAGGGGGCCATCGGCATGGTGGACGGCAAGGCCGTGCTCCTGCGGGATGACTACTGCGACGGACTGGGCAACTGCCTGCCCCACTGTCCCGCCAATGCAATTACCTTTGTGGAGCGGGAGGCCGCCGCGTTTGATGAAAAGGCCGTTGCCGCCGCACAACTGATGAAAAAGGCGGCGTCCCTGAAGGGCAGTGCTCCCGTCACCCGTAGCGGCTGTTCCGGCAGCGCACCCTTACAGATGGGCTGCCCCGGCAGTCAGGCAGACACACTGCATCAGGGAACGGACACGGCTGCCCCCATGCGGTCTGCCCCGGCCTCCCGGCTCATGCAGTGGCCTGTTCAGATCAAGCTGCTGCCGGTACAGGCGCCGTTCTATCAGGGGGCCAGACTGCTGATCGCCGCGGACTGCACCGCCTTTTCCCGGGCAGACTTCCACGAGCGGTTTATGAAGGGCCGGATCACGCTGATCGGCTGTCCCAAGCTGGACGAGGGGGATTACGCGGAGAAGCTGACGGAGATCATCCGTTGCAATGACATCCGGGAGGTCACCATCGTCCGCATGGAGGTGCCCTGCTGCGGCGGCTTGCAGAGGGCGGCGGAAACGGCGCTCCGGGAAAGCGGAAAGTTTTTGCCCTGGCAGGTGGTAACACTGGGCCGGGACGGAACCATTCAGGAATAATGGAGGTAAATCGTATGAAAGCAACAGTGAACGAAAACTGCATCGGCTGTGGCCTGTGCGCGGGAACCTGCCCGGTGGTGTTCACCATGGGGGATGACGGTCTGGCCCACGGTGGAGAGATCCCGGCCAACCAGCAGACCGAGGCAGAGACCGCCCGGGACGGCTGTCCTGTCAGCGCTATCAGCATTGAGGACTGACAACGGAAAGACCTGCCAAACGTCTTTAGCAGTCTATTCTGAATCAGATCAACAACGCAGCCGTCTCCCGGAGAAATCCGGGAGACGGCTGTAAAACGATATGGAGTTTTGAGATCGACAAAGAAGTTGCCGGGACAGCTCAGACCTTGCAGGTCCAGCCATGGGGATCGGGCTGCGTGCCCCACTGGATCCCGGTGAGGGTGTCATACAGCTTCTGTGCCAGAGGGCCGGTTTGGAAGTTGTTGATGGTATATGCCTTGCCTTCGTAGGTCAGTTCACCGATGGGGCAGATGACGGCGGCGGTGCCGACGCACATGGCCTCCTCCAGCGTTCCATTGGCGGCGGCCTCAAACAGCTCGTCGACGGAGATGAGCCGTTCCTCTACGGGCATACCCCAATCCTCAAACAATTGGAGGCAGGAGCGGCGGGTGACGCCGGGGAGGATGGACCCGGTCAGCATGGGGGTGATGATCCTGCCGTTGATCTTGAAGACCACGTTCATGCCGCCGCCTTCCTCCACATACTTGTGCTCCACGCCGTCCAGCCACAGCACCTGGGAATAGCCGTTGGCAAAGGCACGTTCTCCGGCCCGGTTGGAAGCGCCGTAGTTGCCGCCGCATTTGGCCTCGCCGGTGCCGCCCCGGACAGCCCGGACGTCCTCGGTCTCCACGATGATCTTCACCGGCTCCATGCCGTTGTCAAAGTAGCTGCCTACCGGGGAGAGAATGATGATGAACTGGGCTGTGTGAACGCCGTGAAGCCCCAGCTTCGCATCGGTGCCGTACAGGAAGGGACGGATGTACAGAGAGGTGCCGGGATCAGAGGGGACCCAGCGCTCGTCAACCTTCACCAGCGCCTTGACGGCTTCCAGTGCGTCCTCCGGGGGGACTACCGGCAGACCCAGGCGGATGGCGGAGTTCTTCATCCGCTCCATGTTGTCCCAGGGGCGGAACAGCTGCACCTCACCGTCAGGACGGCGGTAGGCCTTCAACCCTTCAAAGACCTCGGCACCGTAATGGAACACACAGGCGGCAGGGGACAGAGAGATGTTCTGGAAGGGGACGATGCGGGGATCGTACCAGCCTTTTTCATCGCTGTAATCCATGATGAACATGTGGTCGGTGTAGTGGATGCCGAAGCCCAGCTGATCCGAGGGGAGGAGTGTTCCGGGGTGTGTCGTTTTCGTGATGCTGATATACATGGATGATACCTCCTGAAAATAAGTTCGAGTGTGTTCAAATACTTTATGCTTTGGCAGCCGGATGGCTGGAGCAAAAGCAAACAGAAAAGCGGCCCCGTCGAATCGACGGAGCCGCTTGGCGTTTCAGGTCCGATCCTCAGAGGATCGAAAGGGAAACCGGGCGTTGTACCGGGATTCGACAAATGGGAAAATGATGTACCAGAATAATCATGGGTAAAATAATAATGGACGCCAGCAGCAGGCCGGCGTCCAGAATCATAGCGATATTGGAGTGGGAAGAAGCTTCGGAGCAGACGGAAACGGCGCAGACTGCCTGCGCAGAAGCGTATGCAAAAGTAGAACCGGTCATGCAGGTCATCGTTTGTCTCCGTCCTTTCGTTCAAGTTGGCTGCAGTTTAGCACGGTGAAGGCGGTCCGTCAAGAGGAAATCATGCAAACACCCAAGAGATCGGCGGTGTGACCAACAACCTCATGTTTCCGAGCAGGTGATTTTGTAGGAATTTGCGGAAACGGTTGCCGATAGGTCGGCCTTTCCAAATACGGAATCAGGAAAAGGACCGGCAGCGGGGGTTGAACCCCCGTTGGAAATCTGTCATAATAAGAAAAAACAGGCCGGGCAAGAGGCTCCGGCGGAAACGGATATTGCCCATGAAACAGATCTGTATCGGCATTCTGGCCCATGTGGACGCCGGAAAAACAACCTTATCAGAGGCCCTGCTGTACCGGGCCGGAGCCATCCGCCGCCTGGGCCGGGTGGACCATCAGGACGCCTTTCTGGACACCGACGCCATGGAGCGGCAGCGGGGCATTACCATCTTTTCCAAGCAGGCGGTGCTGGAACTGGGGGAGACCCGTGTGACGCTGCTGGACACCCCCGGCCATGTAGACTTCTCTGCCGAAATGGAGCGGACGCTGCAAGTGCTGGACTGCGCCGTGCTGGTGATCTCCGGTACTGACGGCGTACAGGGCCATACCCGGACGCTGTGGGACCTGCTGGAGCGGTATCAGGTGCCCACATTCCTGTTCATCAACAAGATGGATCTGGCGGGCGCGGACCGGGCGGCGCTGTTGGCCCACTTAAAGAATAAACTCAGCGGCGGCTGCTTGGACTTTGGGGACCCGGATACCCTGTGGGAGGAGGCCGCCGTCTGCGACGAGGCGGCTTTGGAGCAATATCTGGAAACAGGAGAACTTCCGGAGGACATGATCTCCCGTCTGATCGGGGAACGAAAGCTGTTTCCCTGCTACTTCGGCTCCGCGCTGAAGGTGGAGGGCGTGGATGAGCTGCTTGCCGGCGTGGAGCGGTATGCCCCCCAGCCGGACTATCCGGCAGAATTCGGCGCCAAGGTGTTCAAGATCACGCGGGACGCGCAGGGCGCCCGGCTGACCCACATGAAGATCACCGGTGGTGCGCTGCACACCAAGGAACTGCTTACCGGCCGGGAGGGGGACACGGTCTGGCAGGAAAAGGCGGATCAGCTCCGACTCTACTCCGGGTCGAAATTCCACCCCGTGGACACGGCGGAGGCCGGGGCCGTAGTGGCGGTGACGGGCCTGAGTCACACCTTCCCCGGACAGGGGTTGGGGATCGAGCCGGACTGGTCCGGGGCGGTCTTGCAGCCGGTCCTGACCTACCGGCTGGAGCTGACGGACGGCACGGATCCCCACACGGCGCTGCAAAAGCTGCGGCAGTTAGAGGAGGAAGACCCCCAGCTTCACATCGTCTGGAACAACGGGGAGATCCACGCCCAGCTCATGGGCGAGGTGCAGATGGAGGTGTTGCAGCGGCTTGTTCGGGAGCGGATGGGCATGGAGATCAGCTTTGGCGCAGGGGCTGTCTGCTACCGGGAGACCATCGCCAACGCCGTGGAGGGCATCGGCCACTTTGAACCCTTGCGGCACTATGCCGAGGTACATCTGCTGCTGGAACCCGGCGAGCCGGGCAGCGGCATTACCCTCGCCTCCGTGTGCCCCACGGACAAGTTGGATCTGAACTGGCAGCGGCTGATCTTTACACATCTGTTGGAAAAACCTCATTTGGGGGTACTGACCGGCTCACCCATCACCGATATCAAAATCACCTTGTTGGCGGGCCGCGCCCACGAAAAGCACACCGAGGGCGGCGATTTTCGACAGGCCACCTACCGGGCCGTGCGGCATGGGCTGATGCAGGCGGAAAGTGTGCTGCTGGAGCCGTGGTACCGGTTCCGGCTGGAGGTCCCCGCCCAGCAGGTGGGCCGGGCCATGATGGACTTGCAGCAGATGGGCGGCAAGGTGGATCCGCCGGAGACCGTGGGAGAGGAAACGGCCCTCACCGGCACGGCCCCGGTGGCGGGCCTTCGGGATTATGCCCGGGAGGTGGCGGTCTACACCCGTGGACAGGGGCGGTTGTCCTGCGTCCCGGCGGGGTATTTCCCCTGCGCGGAGGCGGAAGCCGTCATCGAGGCCATGGGGTACGACCCGGAACGGGACGTGGAAAACACGGCGGATTCCGTGTTCTGCTCCCACGGGGCCGGTGTGGTGATCCCGTGGCGGGAGGTGGCCCAGCACGCCCAGGTGGACAGCGGCTGGCGCCCGCAGGGGACGGAGCCTGAACCGAAGGAAGCGCCCCCCCAGCGGCGGCCCGTCAGTACCTACGCCGGGACCGCAGCCCAGGATAAGGAGTTGCAGGCCATCTTCGAGCGGACCTACGGCGCGGTGAAGCGGGAGAGTTTTCTTCCACCCAAGGCTCCTAAGCGGCCTGTGGCCGATCATTCGGAGGAAAAACGGCGGGAATTGAAACAGGCCTTCTCCGGCGAGGATTATCTGCTGGTAGACGGGTATAATATCATTTTCGCGTGGGACGAGCTGAAAAAGCTGGCGGCGGAGCATCTGGACGCCGCCCGGAAAAAGCTGTGCGACCTCCTGTGCAACTATCAGGGCTACCGGAAATGCCGGGTCATTCTGGTGTTTGACGCCTACAAGGTGAAGGGCGGTCTGGGCAGCGTAGAAAAGTACCACAACATCACCATTGTCTATACCAAGGAGGCGGAGACGGCGGACGCCTATATCGAGCGGGCGACCTACGAGATCGGGCGGCAGCACCGGGTCCGGGTGGCCACCTCCGACGGGCCGGAGCAGATCATCATTCTGGGCCACGGGGCGCTGCGGCTGTCGGCCTCCGCCTTCCACGAGGAGCTGATGGAGGTCCAGAAGCAGATCGGAGATACCGTGTGGCAGAATAACCGGAAGAATGCCAACAGCGGCGCGGTGCGGGCGGCGATGGAAAAGGCAAAGGAGGGCGGCGGATGCTGACATTGCTTACAGCGACGGTGGTTTTGGCCGCCTGCGCCGGCCTGCGGTGTTTTTTGAACCGCCCGGAGCGGAAGGACACATTTTTCTGGGGAGGACGCATCCGATTGACGGCCCTGTGGAATGACGGCGCGGCCTTCAGCCTGCCTCTGAAACGGAAGCTGGTAACGGCGCTGTCCATTCTGATTTTGCCGCTGGTGTGGGTGTTCCGCCGCCGCAGTCCCATAGGAGCGGGACTGGCCTTGGGCGGTGGTCTCAGCAACCTGTGGGAGCGGCTGCGGCGCGGCGCGGTCTATGACTATGTGCAGTTTCCCAAGCTGCCGAAGATCGGCCGCTATGTCTGGAATCTGGCGGATCTCGCTATTTTGATCGGCGGACTGCTGCTGACCCTGCTGGAACGGAAAAAATGAGCAACGCTGCCCGGAGGATATTCCTCCGGACAGCGTCAGCGTGTCGAAAAAGTCTTTTCGCCCCGCTGAGCAAGTTTTCAGAACTTTAT
>ERZ772865.3508-NODE-3508-length-11768-cov-25.364381_pt1 | contig 11768 bp, 10 predicted proteins | sample MGYA00512133_ERZ772865 | MGnify/ENA primary metagenome ERZ772865 (study PRJEB29015, sample SAMEA2737722) | human gut metagenome | biome: human gut; feature: human-associated habitat; material: faeces | place: China | collected 2012 ...
CAGGAGGCGTGATTTCCTGGAATACCTATCCGATGTACCATTCCATCGGTGAGACAGTACGGACCGCCTTTTTCCAGGTCGGATCGATTATCACGACAACGGGTTATTCCACGACGGACTTTGATCTCTGGCCGGAGCTGTCAAAATGTATTCTGGTGATGCTGATGTTCATCGGAGCCTGCGCCGGTTCAACGGGAGGCGGAATCAAGGTTTCGCGAATCCTGATCCTCTTAAAAACCGTGAAAAAAGAGCTTGGTTCGATCGTACATCCGCGCAGTATCAAACGCATCCGTTTCGATGATCACCCGGTAGAGCATGAGGTTCTGCGGGCGATCAACGTATTTTTGATTGTTTATCTTGTGATCTACAGCTTTTCCATGCTGATCATCAGTGTGGATGGATTTTCCTTCGAGACAAACTTCACGGCAGTTGCCGCAACGCTGAACAACATCGGACCGGGTCTTGACCAGGTAGGACCGACCAGCAATTTCTTTGGATACGGTCCGGTTTCCAAGCTGATTCTGATTTTTGATATGCTGGCAGGCCGTCTGGAACTGTTTCCGATGCTGATTCTTTTCTATCCGTCTACCTGGAAGAAGAGAGGATAAAGCGGTTCACCGGGAAAAAGAGGGACTTTGCGTCGGCGGGAAACTGCCGCCTCGTTTTTTTCGCGGTTCCATTTTTTGAAATCCTCAACCACCGTGTCGTCGGTCGGCATATATTCAAGCCTCATCCCGCTGCGGTAAATAATCAGCGCTGTGGCAACCGCCGCTATAACGAACATTGAAACAATGCCGAAAACCTCGTTTACACCTATTTCATCGCAAATTATAACCGGCACAACGCAAAGTATGTAAAGCGCCACAGCAACCGCTAAAAGCAGCGTGCGCTTATTTTGATTTTTCCGTATTTCCTCGCGTGAGTAGCCCGATGACGCTACCGGGGCTATAATGCTGTCAATCAGGTGGTCAACGTCCCCTATTCCGGCAATGGCGATATTATAAGCCGCCTCGTCACTCTTGCCCTCCGCCTTTAAATCGTTGTAGCGGTCAATGGTGTTTTGCAGTATTTCTTCCTTTATTTCCACCGCCTGGCGGGTTTGCGGTGCGTTTTTAAAAAGCTCCTCTATGTGTTCACGCAGTTTTTCATTCATTTTTATTTTCCTCCGTTTCAATAAGCTCGTCAATAATCTTTTTCGCCGTTTCCCATTCCGCAATAAGTGAACGGCATTTATCTATGCCGGTGGGGGTTATGTGGTAGTATTTTCTGCGGGCGCCCGTGCCCTCGGCACCCCAGTAGGAGTTTATACAGCCGCCGTCTTCAAGGCGCTTAAACGCAGTATACAGCGTCGCCTCGTTACAACGGATACGACGTCCGGATCGAGGAACTCTCGACCCGCGAACCGTCGCAAATCTCCCCGGACGATGTCCACGCCTTCGAAATGATCCGCACCTCGCTCGCCGGACTCTACCCGGGTACGATCGTAACGCCCTACCTGACGCTCGGCGGCACGGACGCCTACAAATACGAGGCGGTGAGTCCGAACGTATATCGTTTCATGCCGGTCCTCCTTACCGAACAGGAACAGGGTACGATCCACAACGAAAACGAATCGATCTCGCTCGAGAACTACGGACGAATGATCGCCTATTTCCGCGACCTGATCCGAAATTACCGGTAACGGGAGCGGATCCGTCATCGCAGCGACAGCAACAATAACTTTTAGTTATACGACATAACTTTTTCCCCGTTGTTTCAAGGGGATAAAGCCTGTATATTTGCAGCATCGTTTACAAAAAGTTATTAGCACCGTATGAAACCGCTGCAACTCACGAAATCCATGCAATCCGCAAAGCTCAACTGGCGCCAAATCCTTTTTGCCGGACTGCTCATAGGTTCGCTCTTCTGTTCGCCCGTCGTCACGCTCTTCGCGGGCATTCTCTTCGCCCTGACCCTCGGCAATCCGTTTCCGGTCTGGAGCAAGAAGGCTTCGAAAAAATTGCTGCAATACTGCGTCGTCGGACTGGGATTCGGCATGAACTTCCACGAATCGCTGGCCGCCGGGCGCGAAGGCATGACCTTCACGGTGGTTTCGGTAGTCACGGTAATGATCGTCGGCGTAGTGCTGGGACGCCTGCTGCGCATCGACCGCAAAAACAGCTACCTGATCTCGTCGGGCACGGCGATCTGCGGCGGCAGCGCCATCGCGGCGGTCGCACCCGTTATCGATGCCGACGAGAACCAAACTTCGCTGTCACTGGCCACGATCTTCATCCTCAACGCCGTCGCCCTCTTCGTATTCCCCGTCATCGGGCATTGGCTCGGCATGGGGCAGACCCAGTTCGGAACCTGGGCCGCGATCGCCATCCACGACACCAGTTCGGTCGTCGGCGCCGGTGCCGCCTACGGCGAGGAGGCGCTCAAGGTAGCCACGACCGTCAAACTCACCCGCGCCCTGTGGATCATCCCCCTGTCGCTGGTGTCGGCCCTGATCTTCCGTCAGAAAGGCAAGAAGATCCAGATCCCCTGGTTCATCTTCTGGTTCGTCGTTGCCATGCTCGTAAACACCTACTGCAACCTGCCGACCCAGCTCACGCACGGCATTTCGGTCGCCGCACGCTGCGGACTTTCGGCCACGCTGTTCCTGATCGGCGGAGGGCTCTCCATAGAGGTAATCCGCAAGGTAGGCCTCAAGCCGCTGGTGCTGGGCATCATCCTCTGGGCCGTCATCTCGGTCGCATCGCTCGCCGTGATCTTGCTCTTGTAGGCAGCATCCGATCACCATAAAACAGCCCGAAGACTTTCGATCTTCGGGCTGTTTCCATTATTACCTGATTATATTCTAAAGGTATTACTCCTTCTTTCCATGACAGGAATAACGAAGGACCGGATCGCGGACGAAGCGTTCGAAACTGCGGCACTCCTCGTCAGTCATAGCCTTCGGATAGCTCATCAGCACCAACTGGTGCGGCTCATAGGGACGCTGGAACGACGGATGTACATAATGATAATCGTTGCGCACGAACCCCAGCCGCTCGTAAAATCGAAGGCGGCGAACGGCGATTTCCGTCTCCGGCGGATCGATTTCCAGCACGATGCGTCCGGCCTTCCGGCAAAAAGCCTCCAATACCCGGCTGCCCATATTGGCACCGCGCAGGTCGGGCGAAATGGCCAAATGCTCGATATAGACATATTCCGGAGCCGTCCAGTAATAAAGAATGCCTATCAACCGGCCGTCCGACCAGATGCCGTCGGCCGTATAGTGCGGATCGGAAAGAGCTTGCAGATGGTCTTCCAGCGAACGGATCTCCTTCTGGGGGAAAGAGTTCTGATAGATCGCCCACGCCTCGTCCCAACCCGGGTCGGCAGGCGATCGGAAAGGTCTGAATTTCAAATCGGTTTCCATAGATAAAACGTGATTACATACTTTAGCATACCTCCTCGGAGATGCAGTGTTCCGAATCCCCTCCGAGTAAGGAATTTAGGGCGGAGCAACATTACAGACACAGACCACGGATAAACGACCAATGGTTTCCGATGACAGGCCACCGCATTCTCGAGTACCCGAACGGATCCGGCGGCGATCCCACAGCCGAAAACGGCCTGCAAAATATCGCAGAAGCGCCGCGAAGGATCAGGCCGTATGGCGGGCGAACTCCACGAAACGTGCGGCCAAGGCATCGCTGCGTCCTTCGGGCCAGCAGAACGAAAACTCCCGCCGGATCGTACAGCCCTCGATGTCGATGATGCGGAGCTCGCCGCTGCGCAGCTCATCGACGATCGACGCCACCGACACGATGGCCATGGCGTCGCTGTTGCGCACGAAACTCTTGATGCTCTCGGTACTGCCCAGTTGCATCACTACACGCAACGAAGCGAGTCGTACATCCGCCGCCGCGAGGTATTTCGAAATCACTTCGAGGGTTCCCGAACCGCTTTCGCGCAACACCAGGGGCACCGTCTGCAACTCCGCGAGCGTAACCTGGTCGCAGCGGCCGTACCAGCCTTTCGTGGAAGCGATCAGCACCAGTTCGTCGGGAATAAACGGTTCGTAATGGAACCCCGGATGCCGGGCGCTGCTTTCGACCAGCCCCAAATCGGTATCGTGACGTGCGAGGGCCGCCTCGACCTGCTCGCTGTTGCCCGACACGAGCGAAACCTTCACCTCGGGAAACCGGGCCGTAAAACGGGCCAGCACCTGCGGCAGAACATACTGGGCGATGGTCGTACTGGCTCCCACCTTCAGTTCGCCGCCCAGCCGGTCGGTGAAAAGATCCATCTCGTACTGCAGACGGCGGTAGCCGTCGGCAATGCGTTCGGCATGCTCCAGCATGACACGCCCGGCTTCGGTCAGCGCCAGACGGCTGCCGCTGCGCTCGAAAAGCTGTACCTTATAGCGGGATTCGAGTTCGCCGATATGCTTGCTCACAGCGGGCTGCGAAATGTAAAGCTGCTCGGCGCATTTGGTGAAATTGAGGGTTTTGGCCGCCGTAATGAAAACCCGCAAGCGGAAATCGTCCATAGCGACCTAATCCAAACCGCCCTGGGCGGCAAACTCGGCTACGGATCGTTTGAAATGCTCGATGGTTTCCCGCATCGTCATAAAAGACTTGCCTCCGGCCGCATTGCGATGGCCGCCGCCGTTGAAATACTTGCGGGCGAAAAGATCCACGTCCACCCCGCCCCGCGAACGAAGCGACACCCGGATAAACTTATGCGTGGCAACGAAGATCGCCGACAGCTTCATCGACTTGATCGTCAGGGGATAATTCACGAACCCCTCGCTGTCGCCGGGCTGGAACTGAAACCGGCGCATCTCGCTCTCCAGAAGCGACATATAAGCGACCGTACCGTTGTGGATCACCTCCATCTTGCGGTTGATCGCATAGCCGAACAGCCGGGCACGGCCCTCGGTGAAGGCGTTATAGACATTGTTGTGGATCGTGGGAATGTCGATGCCCGTTTCGACCAGCACCGCAACGGCCCGGTACAACTCCGGCGTAAGGAACGAAAACGAGAAGTTCCCCGTATCGGTCATCATACCCACGTATAACGACTCGGCCATACTCCGCGTAATCGCCTGCGTGCCCAGCATCTTTTCGAGGATCCGATAGATCAGGAAAGAGGTGCTCGACGAACCGGTACAGGAAAACATCAGATCGAAACCGGGTCCCGGCGACAGATGGTGGTCGATCAGGATTCGCCTGGCCGTCGTATTGGATTCGATCACCTCGCTCAACCCCTCCAGACGGGATACGGCGTTGAAGTCCAGGAAAAAGATCAGGTCCGACTCCTCCACCGCACGGCGGGCGACTCCCGCTTCGTCCGTCTTGAAAAGCACCAGGTTCTCGATACCCGTCATCCAGTCCAAAAAATAGGGGTATTTGTTGGGCACGATACAAGTGACGCGATGCCCCATCTCCAGCAACGCCTCGCGCCACGCCAGCGAAGAGCCCACGGCATCCCCGTCGGGATTCGTGTGCGACACGATCACGATATTCTGCGCAGGCCGGGCAAGCAATTCGCGCAGCCGTTCTATATCTTCTTGAGAAACCATTATTGATGCAAAGATACGATTTTATCCGTTAAATATCAAATCCGCACCCGTTCCGGGGCGTTTCTCCGTTCCGAAACCGATCGTGGAGCGGATGTTCAATCTTTCCGGACAGCGTCCGGCGGCAGCAGGATCATACCCTCCGGCCGGCAGGATATTTCGGGCAAAGAGAGGCCTTCGACCAACCGCACGCCCGGTCTCCTCTGCGCTGCGGACTCGGAAGAGCGGACGGATTGCCCGGTGATGCTCGTCACCGCATACTCGAGACAGGGGTCGTCCAAACTGCCGAACTCCTCGTATCCGTTGTTCCAATCTCCCTTCAAAGCATCCGGCGCAAGACCGTTCGGGTCCACCGTTTCGAGCCGGGCGTTATATCCCTGGAAAGAGACCGGCATGAAGAGGTATTCGTACGCTCCATCCTCCAGATAGACACCCTCCATCCCCACATTTTTGCCGTTGGTCTTCTGCCCGACCAGCACCACTTCGAGTCCGATTCCCCGCAAAGCATTGACAACGGCTTCGCTCGCCGAAGCCGTACCGGAAGAGACGATGACATACAGCCGAGGAAGATCCAGCGCATACCCACGCAGGTCGGCTCCCCGGTAATCGCCGTAGATGAACTCCTCGTAAAAACGCTCTTTCGACTCGTCGTAAGCCTGCCCGGTCTCCGCCGCCGTCATTTCAGGGTATTCCATTCGCGCATCGTTATAACGGTAATACTGGAACACCTGCCCTTCGCACCGAGCACCGGCGATGCAGGAGGCGAGCATCCGGGAAGACATCACATATCCTCCACCGTTCAGGCGCAGGTCGAGGATCAAGTCGTTGATGCCCGCATCCTTGAACGCTTGTAGCGCATCCAGCAATTCGCCGTCGAAAGCCGCATCGAAACTGGCGTACACCAAGTAGCCGATCTTGTGCTCCCCGTATTCGAGCACGTCGCGGTACAGCACCGGATTTTCGTATATCAACTCCGCCGTCAGCTTATGCTCCGACACGCCGAAACCGCCCTGATTATCCGCCACGGAGAGCGTCGCGGCGCCGTTCGGTGCGAGCAGTTTGGAATAGACCGTATTCAAGTTCCCGGCAGTGATCCACTGTCCATCGACCTGGTTGATGATCGTTCCGCGCCCGAGACCCGCCCTCGCCATCGGAGAGTCGGGGTACACGGCCATAACGGCAAAACCGTACTGCCCCGTTTCCGCACCGCCATTATCGGTATATGAGATAATCGCCAGAGAAACGATGCCGAACCCGTAAACGGGCTCCTTCGGGAACTGACTGTCGATATCCGCAGACAAGGCTACCCGGCTCACCGGAGAGAGGCGCTGGATGTTGGAATAGAGCTGCCACCTTCCGTTACGGAATTTCTTGTCCAGGTCGTTGGTTTTCATACGCATGAGCACGTCGCCGAGAAACTCGTCGTAAGGCAGGCCGAAATCGGGCGAAAGAGTCGCATACTCCTCGTTCCACAAGTAGTTGCGCCGCAGGATCCCGTCCATATCGTGATTCACCTCCGGCTCCCCGTTGTAACCGCCGCCTCCGCCGCCGGTCGCATCCTTGGTACACGAGACGGCCGCAACTACTGCGGCAAACACTCCGCAAGCGAGAATCGCATGGTAAAATCTCTTCATAATCATTCGGTTTTAGATCGTTTATTGTCTTCGGCATATTTGCGGCACCAGGTCGAAACCCCGCACTCGGCGCATTTCGGCGCCCGGGCCGTGCAGACATAGCGTCCGTGCAGAATCAGCCAGTGGTGAGCCGTCGGCAGCAGGTGGGAAGGGATGTATTTTTCGAGGGTCAGCTCGGTCTGCAGGGGCGTTTTCGACCGGTTCGTGAGTCCGATACGGTTCGAAACCCGAAATACGTGGGTATCGACGGGCATCACCTCCTTCTGCCAGATCACGGCGCCCACGACATTGGCCGTCTTGCGTCCCACGCCGGGCAGACGTTGCAGCTCCTTCAGATCGCTCGGTACTTCGCCGCCGAACTCCTCGCAGAGCATGCGGGCCATGCCCGCCAGGTTTTTCGCCTTGTTGTTGGGATAGGAGATGCTCTTGATGTAGGGATAGATCTGCTCGGGAGTCGCGGCAGCCATAGCCTGCGGTGTAGGGAAAGCCTCGAACAGGGCCGGCGTAGTCATATTGACCCGCTTGTCCGTGCACTGGGCCGACAGGATCACGGCCACCAGCAACTCATACGGCGAGCCGTACGCAAGCTCGCTCTCGGCGACGGGCATGTGCTCCTCGAACCACGCGATCACCCCCGCATAACGCTCCTTCAAAGTCATTGTCTTCCTGTTTTAAGCCGGAATCCTTCCGGCGGATTTCCTATAATTTGGTCAGTTTGGCGAATTTGGCCAGCAGGGTTTTCTCCCCGTATCCGGAAAATTCGACCACCAGCTTGTGATCCGACGCCAGGGTTTCGATGCGGCGGATGACCCCCGCGCCGAACTTCAGGTGCGACACCCGGTCGCCGACCGCATAATCGCCGCACGATACGGGCGCAGCTCCCTCGACCAGCGACGACTCGCCCTGACGGACACCCACGCTGCGCATCCCGGCCGTCGAACGGGTCGGCTGGACAACAACGGGACGCTGCGCCTCCGATTTTACCCCGGCGGACGAACCTCCGCCGAAACGCGCCCCGGCCTGCGAACCACCCGCCGCAGGCTTCTGCTGGTAGCGGTAGTCGAAACGGCGGCGCAGCTCGTCGAGCGCCGAGGAGCCCTCTCCCCGCCCGGCCGAGCGGCGGACGGGTTCCCGCTCCTCCTGCATCGCATCCGTTTCCAGGTAACGGCTGTCGATCTCGCGCAGAAAGCAGCTCGGACGCGAGAACTCCATATTGCCCCACTTGAAACGCATCTCGGCATAGGAGAGCGTAGCCAACTCCTTGGCCCGGGTCAGCGCCACGTAAAAGAGCCGCCGCTCCTCCTCGAAACCGTCGGGCGACTCCACGGCCCGCTGCGACGGGAAGAGGTTCTCTTCCAATCCGACGATATACACGAATTTGTATTCCAGCCCTTTGGCCGAATGTACGGTCATCAACGTCACCTTGTTGCGGTCCTGGGGATCATCCTTGTCCATATCGGTCATCAGCATCACCCCCTGCAGCCACTCCTCGATCGTAGCCCGCTCCTCTTGCTGACGTTCCCCGGCCCGGATCTCGGCCTCGCGCTGCTCGTTGAAGAGCTGCATCGAGTTGAGCAGCTCCTCGATATTGTCCAGCGCACTGGTCGCCTCAGGGGTGTTCTCGGCCCGGTAAGCGCCGATGATACCCGAACGGGTCGCAATTTCGAGTCCCAGGTCGTACAGCCCCTTTTCGGCCCGGGCCAACGACAGCCCCCGGACGAGGGCCACGAACTCGGCCACTTTGCGGACGATGGTCTTCTGCACGGGATCCGTCACCGGCTCGGCCGTCAGCGCATCCACCGCTTCCCACATCGACAGATTACGAGCTTTGGCCAGCAAAGCGATCCGCTCTACGGTCGTATCGCCGATACCCCGGGCAGGGTAATTGACGATCCGCTTGAAGGCCTCGTCGTCGCGGGGGTTGATAACCAGCCGGATATAGGCCAGCAGATCCTTGATCTCCTTGTGGTCGTAGAACGAATTGCCCTTGTAAATACGATAAGGTATTCCTTTGCGGCGCAGCGCGTCTTCGAGCGCCTGGGACTGGTTGTTGGTGCGGTACAGAATCGCTGCCTCGGCCCACTCATCGCCCGCAGCCCGCACCTTGTCGCGCAGATCGCTGACCACCATTTCGGCCTCCTCGCGGTCGGTATAGGCTCGGAGCACGCGGATCTTTTCGCCCATATCCCCTTCCGAAAAGCACTTCTTCTCCATGCGTTTCGAATTGCGTTCGATCACCGAATTGGCCGCCTCGACGATCGTGCGCGTCGAGCGGTAATTCTGCTCCAGCTTGAAGATCATCGCGTTGGGGAAATCCTTCTTGAACGAAAGGATGTTCTCGATCTTGGCCCCCCGGAACGAATAGATCGACTGGGCGTCGTCGCCCACCACGCAGACCTTCGAATGGAGCTGCGACAGGCGCCGGATGATGACGTACTGGGCATAGTTGGTATCCTGGTACTCATCGACCAGGATGTATTTGAACTGCTCCTGGTAACGGGCCGTCACGTCGGGACAGTCCCGCAGCAGGATGTTGGTCTGCAACAGCAGGTCGTCGAAATCCATCGCCCCGTTCCGCTTGCAGCGGGCGCAATAGATGTTGTAGATGTTGCCGAACTCGGGAATCTGCATCCGCCGGTCTTCGGCTGCGGCACCCGCATTGGCCAGGTAAGCGCCCGGCGTCACCAGGCAGTTCTTGGCGTAGGAGATGCGCGAGGCGAGCATCGCAGGTTTATACTTGGTATCGTCCAGGTTCAACTCCTTGACGATGGTTTTCAGAAGGTTCTTGCAGTCCGACGGCTCGTAAATCGTAAAACTCTGAGGGAAGCCGATCCGTTCGGCGTTGTCGCGCAGAATGCGCGAAAAAACCGAGTGGAAGGTTCCCATGCGGATATAGCGGTGCCGTCCGTCCGGCAGCATCTGGGCGATGCGTTCGCGCATCTGCTCGGCGGCCTTGTTGGTGAAGGTGAGGGCGAGAATGTTGTACGGAGCCACCCCCTGCTCGATCATATAGGCGATGCGCGAAGTAAGAACGCGCGTCTTGCCCGACCCGGCGCCCGCAATGATGAGCGACGGCGAATCGTAGTTCACCACCGCATCCCGCTGGGCCTGATTCAGGCCTTTCAATATTTGAGATTCCATAACGTGCAAATATAGCGATTTCCCGGCAACGACGGAGCGTCCGCAGCCGAATAATACGACGGAGCGCCGCAACCGAAGGCGAACCTGCGGGACCCCCTCCGCCCGATCTTCGCCCCGAAGCGGCGCCCGGGTACGGTTTTTCAACCGGGGCACCGCCCCGCATCAGGGCGAAAAGAGCGGTCGGGATTTTCGATTTTCGAAAAAAATACATATTTTGCAATAATTTTGTAGGGTATGCGTTGCATAAATACCGAAAACAACGAAAAATCGAAAATACACACCGAAAAATGAGTGAAGTCATCAACATCAAGGAACTCAACGAACGGATCGAACGCGAAAGCGTCTTCGTCGATACGCTGCGCAGCGAAATGGGCAAGGTGATTATCGGACAGAATCACCTGATCGACACCCTGCTGATCGGCCTGCTCTCCAACGGGCACATCCTGTTGGAAGGCGTGCCGGGGCTGGCCAAAACGCTGGCCATCACCACGCTGGCCAAGGCGGTCGATGCCGATTTCTCGCGCATTCAGTTCACCCCCGACCTGCTGCCGGCCGACCTGATCGGTACGCTGATCTACTCGCAGAAGAAGGAGGAGTTCCTCGTCCGCAAAGGCCCCGTATTCGCCAACTTCGTCCTCGCGGACGAGATCAACCGCTCGCCGGCCAAGGTGCAGTCGGCTCTGCTCGAAGCCATGCAGGAGCGGCAGGTGACCATCGGCGACCAGACCTACCCGCTGCCGCAGCCGTTCCTGGTGCTGGCCACGCAGAACCCCCTGGAGCAGGAGGGTACCTACCCGCTGCCCGAGGCGCAGGTCGACCGATTCATGCTCAAGGCCAAGATCTCCTACCCCAAGAAGCAGGAGGAGCGCGACATCGTGCGCATGAACCTCTCGGGCGCCGGCATGCCCGAGGTGGGCAAGGTCATCACCCCCGAGGACATCGTCAAGGCCCGCAAGGTGGTCGAGGACGTCTACATGGACGAAAAGATCGAGAAATACATCATCGACATCATCTTCGCCACGCGCGAGCCGGCGGAATACAACCTGCAGAAACTGCAGAATCTGATCGCATACGGAGGTTCGCCCCGTGCGTCGATCTCGCTGGCGAAGGCCGCACGCGCCTACGCCTTCATCCGCCGCCGCGGCTATGTCATCCCCGAGGACGTGCGCGCCGTCTGCCACGACGTGCTGCGCCACCGCATAGGCCTGACGTACGAGGCCGAGGCCGAAAACATCACCTCGGAAGAGATCATCACCGACATCCTCAACAACGTAATCGTACCCTAACGATGCAGCAGACCGAGAACGATATTCTGAAACGCGTCCGGAAGATCGAGATCAAGACCCGGGGTCTTTCGAACGAGATCTTCGCCGGAAAGTACCATACGGCTTTCCGCGGACGGGGCATGTCGTTTTCCGAAGTGAGGGAGTACCGTGCCG
>ERZ772865.3509-NODE-3509-length-11766-cov-145.621723_pt1 | contig 11766 bp, 9 predicted proteins | sample MGYA00512133_ERZ772865 | MGnify/ENA primary metagenome ERZ772865 (study PRJEB29015, sample SAMEA2737722) | human gut metagenome | biome: human gut; feature: human-associated habitat; material: faeces | place: China | collected 2012 ...
TCTTCACCTCTACCACGTCATCAGTTACGCCGTAGAAGCCTTCGAGCATTCCCAGGGTCTTCTTGTTGCCCACAATCTTGATGTTAGGGTAATATTTCTTGATGAGGGCGATGGAGCCGCTGTGGTCAGGTTCCATGTGGTTGATGATAAGGTAATCGATTTCGCGGTCGCCAATCACCTCGTGAATGTTCTCGAGGAACTGGGTGAAGAAATCCACCTCTACTGTATCAACCAGCGCTACCTTCTCATCGTCAATGATATAAGAGTTGTAACTCACTCCGTTAGGCAAAGGCCAGAGGCCCTCAAAACGATGCTTGTTGCGGTCGTTTACACCTACGTAATAAATTTTGTTTGTAATTTCTGTCATATCTTTTATATTTTTATAATTCCTTCTTCTTTTCTTCTCCGAATTCCTTGGAAACATAATTGTAGATGTCCTTGCAGCATTCGGTGGAGAATTCTTGAGCCGAAACAAGGAGACTGTCCCATTGCGCCTCAGATAAGCCGCGGTCGATGTCCTCGCGGGTGATTCCATCCTTAATCAGTCCGAAAACGAAACCGGCATTGAAATTATCGCCGGCTCCGATAGTGCTCACCGGTTTCATCTTCTCCGAAGGATAACTCTTGGCAAAGCCGTTCTCGGCACGAACCTCTACAGGCTCAGCGCCCTGGGTGCAGATAAACTTCTTGCAGTAGAAACTGATTTCGGCATTATAAACCTTATCCGCCTCCGGTTTCTTGTAGAGGATTCCAAAGTCCTCGTGGCTTCCGCGTACGAAATCAGCCATCTCCAGGTTCTCTATCAGATTAGGCGTAATCTTCATGATTTCGTTCTGATGAGAAGCACGGAAGTTGATGTCGTAATAAAGAATGGCGCCGTGCTCCTTCGCATACTCCAGGAAGCCGGCAACCTGAGGACGGACTACAGGATTCAGAGCGAAGAACGAACCGAAGAGCACGATGTCGCCAGGATTGATTTCCGGTGTGGCAAACTCCAGCTGGTCGTGAGGATGATCTTTATAGAAGATGTAGTCGGCATTGTTGTTCTCGTCGAGGAAAGCCAGCGAGAGCGGCGACTTGGATTCCGGGAAGATGCTCACATTGTCAGCATTCACCCCATTATCTCTCAAAAACTGAATCACATACTCTCCTATGCGGTCGTTGCCCGCCTCGCTGATAAACGAAGCATTTACGCCCGCACGGCCCAACGAGATGACTGCATTGAATGATGAGCCACCCGGTACTGCCTCTATCGGCTTGCCGCCCTTGAAGATGATGTCAAGCACGGTTTCTCCTATTCCTATTACTTTGCGCATTGTTTTTGTTGTCTATATTTTATTTTTGGTGGCAAAGATAAGTCTTTTTGGCGATAATGCAAAATAAATGACTATTTTTTTGGATAAATTACATTTTCAGTGTAACTTTGCACCTTGAAATGAAATACAATACTTATACACTCGATAATGGCCTCCGCATCATCCACCTGCCTTCAGACAGCAAGGTGGTGTATTGCGGTTACCAGATTAACGCCGGCACCCGAAACGAGGAGCCGGGCGAAGAAGGACTTGCCCACTTCTGCGAGCACGTTACTTTCAAGGGCACAGAGCGCCGCAAGGCGTGGCACATTCTCAACTGTCTGGAGAGCGTGGGAGGCGACCTGAATGCCTACACCAACAAGGAGGGCACGGTTTATTACTCCGCCATCCTCAAGGAGCACATCGCAAGAGCCGTAGATCTGCTCACCGACATCGTTTTCCATTCGGTTTATCCGCAAGCGGAAATCGACAAGGAGATAGAGGTAATCTGCGATGAGATAGAGAGTTACAACGATTCTCCTGCCGAACTGATTTATGATGAATTCGAAAATATCATCTTCAAGGGTTCGCCGCTGGGCCACAATATTCTGGGCACAGCTGAGCAGGTTCGCTCGTTCAAGACAGAAGATGCGCTGCGCTTTACAAGAAAACTTTACCGGCCGGATAATGCGATATTCTTCGCTTACGGAGACATTGACTTCAAGAAGCTGGTGAAGCTTATCAGGAAGGCGCTCGCAGATGATGATTCGGGCAAGGTTGCTGAAAATGCAGCGAATTCAGTGGGCAAGCTTGCTGAGGAAAAGCTCCCACAGATTTCACAGATTACACAGATTTCAGGGGATGAGAATTCTATTACTACAGAAAAATCTGTGTCATCTGTGAAATCTGTGGGACCTGAAAATTATCCATCTGTGGGGAAAGAGATTGCCGGGCAGACGATTGTGATGCAGAAGAATACGCATCAGGCTCATGTGATGATTGGAACCCGCGCCTACGATGTGAACGACAGCCGCAGAATGCCGCTCTATCTGCTCAACAATATGCTGGGCGGACCGGGAATGAACGCCAAGCTGAATCTCGCCCTGCGCGAGCACAACGGACTGGTTTACACCGTAGAGAGCACGATGGTGGCTTATGGCGATACGGGCATTTGGAGCATTTATTTCGGCTGCGATGAGCACGACGTGAAGCGCTGCCTCAGACTGGTTCGCAAGGAACTGGATAAGTTCATGCAGAAACCGCTGAGCGAGGCGCAGCTCAAGGCCGCCAAGAAGCAGATTAAGGGACAGGTAGGCGTGGCTTGCGACAACCGCGAGAACTTTGCCCTCGACTTCGGCAAGAGCTTCCTTCACTATGGCTGGGAGAAGAATGTAGACCGACTCTACGAGCAGGTGGATGAGATTACTGCCGAACAGATACAGGCCGTGGCTCAAGAATTGTTTGATAAAGACAGGCTCACCACGCTGATTTTCAGATAATGTTGATTTTCAGACAAATAGCTCAAGTAATAAGAAAATAAAGAAGGCAACAACTTGGGGCGTCATGCGACTTCCCTCGTTGTTGCCTTCGTAATTTAATGAATTAAAAACTGCTTTTTTCTTAAAAACAACTAACAATTAACCTAAAAACTTAAACCTAAAAACCTAAAATGAAAATCTATAAAACCTAAAACGAATTCTTAACAATCTATATATGAAATCCCCAATCAGAATTTATCACGAAAACTCTCAGGGGACAGTATGAATTTCAAATGAAAAGGAGTTTTTACTCTCCTCTCTGATTTCGGAAGCCCTTTTGGCTCCCTACTGTTTTTTACTCAGCTGTGCATTGCTGCCAGCCATTTTTAATCTCGGCTCTTTTGGAGCCCTTCGCATGGCTAATCTCCGATTAAGCCAACTTGTTGCTAATAGCACCAACTTCAGCTACACATGCAACAACTACTGCGAAAATCATTCCTAATACTAACATAATCTTTTCCTTTCTTAAATTTGTTATCTTAAATATACAATCTTGTAGTTTTACCTAACAAAATCTTAACTCTCTTTATTTCTTACCTCCCGGAGGAGGATTTCTATGCTCTCTTAGCTTCGTAGCTTATTTACCGCAGTTCATTCCGAGGTTCATACCTGCGCAAGCAACTACTGCGAATGCTACTACTGCTACTGTCATTATCCCGAACATTACCATAATCTTTTTCCTTTCTTTTAACCTCTTAATCAATCTCTTCGAGATTTTCCAGAAGTCTTCAACCGAATCTCAAAACCAGGTTCCGAACCGGTCTCAAACTTGTCTCGAATCGATTTCGTAAGTTATCCTTACTGAATCAATCTTTTATCCTTTTTTCTTTTTCTGGTGCAAAGGTACAACTTTTTGTGTGCGCACACAAACATTTTAGGAGAAAAGTTTCAAAAAGCCCTTTTTTCTTGATTAAGGTCAAGAACATTTACATTCTCATTACAAATCAGGCACGGATTACTCGGATTACACGGATTTAAGTCTCTCACATCAATTAAAACACATTCATAATCTCATAGAACATCCGTGTAATCCGCATAATCCGTGCCTAATCTATTCTACGCAGCCACTCCTGGCGTTCCGTAGTGCCCGTACTTGGCGATGAAACGGGCGGTCTTGGTGAAGGTGCCGTCCTCGTTCTTCATGATGAAGCCACGCTTCTTCCAGTTGCACAGCAGGATGGCAAGCTTCGTCTTGGTGCCATGAACCTGACAGATGTTCTGAATCTCAGTCTTGTCAAAGGTGTCATGAACGTAGAGAAGAAGATTGCTCACACCGGGAGTATGACACACAGAGCGGCTGTCTGCATCTATCGCCTCCTGCATCTGATTGCCGAAGAAACGCATCTTGCACCACAGATCATACTTCACGCTCCATACGATGAAATCCTCTATCGCCTTCTCCCACTTCTCGCCATTCGCCAGATAAAGCACCATCGCGCGGCGGAAACCATTCGCCAGACCACGCTTGGCAAACTCGGCGTAAGGCTTGTTGTAAGCCAGCTGAGCCATCTCCATAATCTCATTCTCCAGGCGCTCGATAAGCTGGCGAGCCTTACGGCACTCCTTGAAACCGCTGGCTGCGTTCAGCTGCTGGATGTAAGGAGAAAGCTGCGACTTGAACTGCGCATCATAACTGCCCACCTCCGGACGCGGAGCGAAATCGGGACGGATGATGGTGGCGAGCGACAGGCGGCTCACGGCTCCATCAGCCACCTCACGAACCGAGAAGAACTTCTGCGTAACGGCAATGGTGCTCGAAGCATTCCAGTTGAAACGGGTCTTTACGCGGGCTGTAACGCTCTTGGTTCCTACTCGCTCCTGGCCGTCCTCTGAATTGTCCCAGCAGAGGCGAATCAGCTGGCTAGGGTCGTTAAACTTCCTGAGCATGTCTACCTCGTCCATCTTGCAGTAGAGATAAGCATCGCCAGCCTTCTGCACATCGTCGAGACGCTGGATGTAGGCAGCGCGGGTAAGGTCGGGCGAAACGATGCGGATGCAGATGTCTTCCGGGCGCACAGGCTTCTTCTTGTTGTCGCCCATGGTGTTCACCTCGTCCTTCCAGTCCTGCTCCTTCTGGCGGTTCACCTTATCCATCTGAACCAGGTCTTCGATGATGCAGTCGATGGGTCCGTTGACGAGCGATTTGCCTGACGACATGGCTGCAATGAGCAGATTCATCATCGCCGCCTCGTGCACCTGATTATCCGTGTAGCGGAAGGTTACGCCCTTAAGATGAGCGGCAAGCGGAGGCGCTGCAGTTCCTCATCGTCTATCTGCTCCAGCTTATGAAGAATGCGGCTTCTGGCCTGCGTCATTTCGCGGGAATAATCGCTGCGCTGGATTTCGAGGAAACTGCTGAGCCGCTCTCTTGCCTCAGAAAGGCAATCGGTAAGCTCCTCGCGCAGCATCGCCTCAGTTTCTGCATCAAGAGAACGGTTCTCTGCCTCAGAAGAGGTTTTATCGGATGCAAAAGAGGAGTTATTGGATGCAGAAGAACCTTTATCCGAAGCGCCTTCAGAGAGCGTATTCCTGAGGCGGATGATGCTGTTGATGACGCCTTCGAGCATCATGGTGCAGTCGCTGAAGCGGGTGAGCTGTTCGATGGGCAGCACAGGACCGGAGTATTGCCAGTCATCATAAATCTTATCATCATATATTTCGCGGCGCGCCTGCTCCATCTCCTCATCAGAAACATCAGAGAGCGCCCTCACCATGAGCTGCAATCCAGCCTTATCGCCCTCGTTCTTGCTGTTGCAGCCTATGCAGCGGGTGCGCAGGTTCCGCTCCTTACGGGCGATGATGAGGGCGCGTACGTCCTCGCCTTCCAGGGCTGAAACATAGCCTATGAGCTGCTGTTTGTCATAAGCTTTCACCGCCAGCATGTCGAAGGTGTTGGCGTCATCGGGCACGAGGCAGATGGTTCTCCCCTCTGCTTCTTTAGCATACTCTACCTCATGGCCCTTCACGTCATTATGGGTGAGTCCTACGATATGGAATGTGAGATTCTTCATTTTATGTTGTTATTATTGTTTTTACGTTTGTTTGCAGTCAGGTTACAAAAGTAAGGTTTTTCGGTGAAACCACCAAGCATTCTTGTTTAAATTTCCTAAAAGAGGGGACAGAGAAGCCGAGGGGGTTAACAGGGTTAACAGTTAACAGCCGTTTTTTGCATGGTCCCCCTCGCGTACCTTATTATATAATAATATATATATACTTATTTTTATATAAGTGTGTAGATGGAAGTATGCATTTTTGGGGTGTTAACTGTTAACCTGTTAACCTTTTGCTCTCAGAGCGCCCCCTTTCATCTGAAATGCGCTCTCTCCCGATGCTTGTTAAAGATGGCTGGCTGAGCCTTGGCAGAAAAAAGCTCAAACGCCCTGCTACAGCCCGTTTTACGGGCTTATATGATGACTAGAGAGAGGCATAAATGATGGCTGGCGAGAGGCATAAATGATGGCAGAAAGAGGGCATAAATGATGCCTCACGAGGGGATGGATCATGCATCGCGAGGGAAGAAATGTTGCGTCGCGACGGAACGGGGAATGCATCGCGATGCAGAAAAAAGGGCTTTTTAGAGCGGAAAACTATGAGTTGCGGGGCAGAAAACTATGAGTAAGTTTTGTTAACGGGAGGGAAAACAACAAGGCGATACTCTTCTCTTATAGGAAGAATATCGCCTCGTTGCCTTCATTAAAAAGGAGGTCAAGGATGCTCATATTGGGCTGAAAACCGTATTTCTGCCCGTAAACCTGGTAATAGCGCTTCGACTCGAATTCGGGGTCAGGGAGCGGTTTCTTGGGGCGAATCGCATCGCGGAAATCAACTATCTGAGTGTTGAATGTTGAATGTTGAATGTTGAATTGGGCTTGCGCCTTTGGACTATTGAATTCTTCACTCTTCACTCTTCGTTCTTCACTTAAAACGTATTCGTCAGTGACGCTTATCTTCGGGCAGATGTCGAGGAGTTCTATCATCTTCTCTGTAGTCTCCATGTTGAAATCGAAGAGGAACTCGTATTTCTTCTCGTAGAAGGGGCGGATGTCGTCCTGATAATACTCGAAGAAAGGGCTCTCGCCGTAGGCGGAGAGGAGCGCATTCCAGTGGACGTGGCGCCAGTTGGCGTGGTCGGAGATGCGGATGTCCTTCATCGACAGAGAGATGTCGTGATTGGTGGGGATGGTGAGCGAGAGGGGGCCGTTGGTGGTAGGGATGATTATACGGTTACGATAGGTTTGCTTGATAAAGCTCTCGTGGCGCTCTATCAGGCATTCATCGTAGCGGTTCAGCTTCTGGTACCACTGGATGGGGCCGAAATATGTGGAAGAAAGAAGGGCTTTCAATTTCTGCTTTGTTATGAAGGGTTAATGATGAAGAGGGGGACGAGCGATGGAATCGCTCGGAACGGGGACAGACGGGGGACAAGCTTCCGGCGGGGCTCCAGGATGCGGCAAGCTGAAGCGAGGGGCAGCGGAGCGAGGGAGCTAGAACAGCTTATGGGCTTTGCCTATCATCTGGTGCTTGTGGACGAGCTGCTGGCCGGTTGGCGTCTTCAAGAGATAGAAGCGGCAATCCTTGCAGCCGCAGCGCTTGCAGCAGATGGTTGGAATGACGAACTGCACGGTGTCGATGCGCAGCGTATCGCCCGGAAGCTTCTCTATCCTGCCTATGAAATGAGACTCGAAGATGCGCTTGCGGCGCTGGTTCTTGGGCTGGTAAACCACCGTATCGGTGAATACAACCACATCGCCACGCCCGAAATTTTCGCAGTCAATCCTGTTCACTATCACCCGGTTGCCTGCCTTCAGCTGGGGCGGAAGCCCACCCTGAGGCACCGAGAAGATAGTGAAGACATAGGTGCGCACTGCCCAAGCCAGGAGCAGCGACAACACCAATGCTATTAGGAATTTGACGGCAGTCTTCAATTCTTATTTCTTTTTTCTTACTTAATATTGTCTACAAAAGTGAAGAGGCGGTTCCAACGAATGCCCGAGAAGCCCGGATGATCAGGGCTGTGGCTCCACCAGATGAAGATAGGCTTGCCCACGATGTGGTCCTCAGGCACGAAACCCCAGTAGCGGCTGTCGGCTGAGTTGTGGCGGTTGTCGCCCATCATCCAGTAGTAGTCGAGCTTGAAGGTGTAGCTCTTCGCCAGCTTGCCGTTGATGAAGATGCGGCCAGCGTTGTCTACCTTCAGGTCGTTGCCCTCGTAAACCTTGATGCAGCGCTCGTATACAGGCAGATTCTTCAGCGTAAGAGCGATGCTCTCGCCCTTCTTCGGAATCCATACCGGACCATAATTATCTCTTGTCCAGCCGGTATAGGCGTTGAGCGGATAGAGGTCGCCATAGGTTGCATCTGTATTGATAGAGATGCTCTCTACGAGGTTTCTGTTCGCCTTCAGCGCCAGATAAGCCTTCTTGGTGAGTGGAATCACGCCACTCTGATTATACATCAGCAGGTCTTCGTTGGTGATTCCCAGTTCATCGGCAAGGTCGATAGGGAACTCGCCCTTGAGCTTCATCTTATAAGTATACTGCACGTTATCAGGCTCTTTGTTTGCCTTTCCGTTCAGATAAACGATGCGGTTCTTGATCTGCAGGGTCTGACCAGGCAAGCCCACGCAGCGCTTTACATAGTTCTCGCGGCGGTCGGTAGGACGGCTGATGATGTCGCCATATTCGCCCGGCATACTGCTAATGTAGTTGCGGCCTGTAGCATAAACCTGCTCAAAATAATGGCGCTGCTGCAATGGGTTCATCGCGCGCACATCCTTTTCCTGTCCGTTCTGCTGCATCAGCTGGTCGCCGATGCTGTAAACCATCTGGTAGTAATCATTCGCCTGATAGCGCTCCTCATTGACGAGCGTATCGCCTGCAGGATAATTGAACACCACGATATCGTTGAGCTTCACGTTGCCCAATCCCTTTACGCGGCGGTAATCCCAGTGAGGCCACTCTATGTAGCTCTTCACGTTGACCAGCGGCATGGTGTGCTGGGTGAGCGGCATGGTGAGCGGAGTTTCAGGAATGCGAGGGCCGTAGCTTACCTTGCTCACGAAGAGATAATCGCCCGTAAGGAGACTCTTTTCGAGAGAGGAAGACGGAATGACGTAGTTCTGGAAGAAGAAGAGGTTGATGAAATAAACCGCTACGAGAGCGAACACCAGCGCATCTACCCAGCTCATGATGAAGCGCACAGGGCCTTCTTCATCCTTCCACCACTGCCAGTGAATCTTCTTGGTGATGTAAACATCGAAGATGAACGGAACCACGATGAGTCCCAACCAGCTTTCTACCCAAACCAGAAAGAGAAGATAGAGGGCGAGAACCACTGCGAACTTCGCCCACTGTACCTTCATATTGAGTTTTTGTTTCTCTTTATCTATCATAACTTCTGCTTAGAACTTAAATAAATCTGATGTGGTGAGCAAGCCGGAATGGTTGGCTGTGAACTCAGCGGCGAGAACGGCTCCCAGGGCGAAACCCTTGCGAGAATGGGCACTGTGCTCGATGGTAATCATATCAGCATCGCTGTCATACATCACGGCGTGGATTCCCGGAACCTCGCCATCGCGTACGCAGTTGATGACCAGGTCTTCATCAGTAATGTTTGCATCGCCCTCATCGTGATGGCCATCCTCAGTCCAGTAAGTAACGCCACGCTTCCAATCCTTCTTTCTATCGATATTGTCGATGATTTCCTCGGCAAGCGTGATGGCTGTACCTGATGGCGCATCGAGCTTATGCACGTGGTGGGTTTCCTGCATGCATACTGAGTACTGTGGGAAACCATTCATGATTTTAGCCAGATAGCGGTTTACGGCAGAGAAAATGGCCACACCGATGCTGAAGTTAGAGGCCCAGAAGAGGGTCTGCTTACCGTCGGCGCAGAGTTTCTCCACGTCTTCCTTATGGTCTTTCATCCAACCTGTAGAACCAGAAACCACCTTCACGTTGTGAGAGAAAGCCTTCAGATAGTTGCCGTAGGCGGCAGTAGGGTTGGTAAACTCAATGGCTACATCGGCAGAGCAGAACTCCGGGCTATCGATGTCTTGAGGGTTATTCACGTCAATCTTACAAACGATTTCGTGGCCACGCTGCAGGGCGATCTCCTCGATCATGTGTCCCATCTTTCCGTAGCCGATCAAAGCAATTTTCATCTTTATCTATTTTTTATTTGTTCTTACTTTTTGTTCTATTCGGCAAAAAAAATGCAAATGAGCGCAATGAAAGCTTGCTTTCAAATTGCCGAGTGCAGCTTTTTTTATGCAAAAATACACATTTTTCTTCGAAAAACCTTGAAAAATCCTTGTTATTATAATAATAAATAGAAAATTTTGGTTATTTTTGCAGTGATTTAAGGCTTTTGCCTCATTTAGTAACTAAAAAAGAGAAAATTATGAGCAGATATATATTTGAGACGAAGATGGAAGTAAGAGATTATGAGTGCGATATTGAGGGCATCGTGAACAATGCCAACTATCTGCACTACATGGAACATACCCGCCATCTCTTTCTGAAGGAATGCGGTCTCAGCTTTGCCGAAATGCACAACAAGGGCGTGGATGCTGTGGTGGCGAGAATGAACCTGCAGTACAAGGTTCCGCTGCAATGCGATGATGAATTCTTCTCGCGTCTGTGGCTGGAGAAGCAGGGCGTGAGATATGTTTTCCATCAGGACATCTTCCGTGCCAAGGACGAGAAACTCTGCCTCAAGGCAACCGTAGAACTCGTTTGCCTCATCAACGGAAAGTTGGGCAACAGCGAGGACTACGACAAGGCATTCGAGAAGTTTTTTAAGTGAAGAGTGAAGAACGAAGAGTGAAGAATTCAATTGTCTTGCAGCAATGGAGTTCACCCTGCATTCTATCCCTCTCGGAACAGCTGGAGTTAACAGGTTAACAGTTAACAGTTGATTTTTCAATACCCCTTCCGCACACGAGCGAAAAAACTTGCACCATCAAAGGACAAGCATCAAGCTTGCGATTCCTGCAAAAGGACAAGCATCAGAACTTGCGATCCGAAAGAGGCAATCCTATAAATCCATAAACCCTATAAAGCCGAAACAACATGGAGCAACTTCTTCATTATGTGTGGAAGCACAAGCTCTTCCCACTCTCTCCACTCACCACTACCTGGCACCAGGCTGTGGAAGTAATTGACCCCGGACTACACAACCGCAATGCAGGGCCCGATTTCTTCAATGCCAAAATCAAACTCAACGGTACCCTATGGGTGGGAAACGTGGAGATTCACGACAAGGCAAGCGACTGGTATGTGCACGGACATGATAAGGATGAACGCTACGACAACGTTATCCTGCACGTTTGCGGAACCATCGATGTAGAAGCCAAGAACTCGAAAGGCGAGCCCCTCGTGCAGTTGCAGCTCGACATCCCCGAAAACGTATCGAAGCATTATCAGGAGCTGCTGAGCATCGACCAGTATCCTCCCTGCTACCAGATTATCCCATCGCTCACCCGCCTCACCGTGCACAGTTGGATGAGCGCCCTGCAAACCGAGCGCTTATCGCAGAAAACCGATGCAATAGAGGCGCGCGTAAAGCAATGCAACGGCGATTGGGAAAACGCTTACTTCGTGACCCTGGCGCGCAACTACGGGTTCGGAATCAACGGCGACGCCTTCGAGCAGTGGGCTTACCATCTGCCGCTGAGAGCCGTAGACCATCATCGCGACGACCTCTTTCAGATAGAAGCCATCTTTCTGGGGCAAGCCGGACTGCTGGAACTGAACACCATTCCTGAAAGATATCAGAAAGACGCGCTGAACGACGGGTATTTCTCCCGGTTGAGGAACGAATATCTCTATCTCTCGCATAAATTCTCACTACAGCCGATGGATTACAAGCTGTGGCGCTTCCTGCGCCTGCGCCCGCAGAACTTCCCTCACATCCGCATCTCGCAGTTAGCC